>ERZ837910.3439-NODE-3439-length-17255-cov-6.126395_pt1 | contig 17255 bp, 11 predicted proteins | sample MGYA00519940_ERZ837910 | MGnify/ENA primary metagenome ERZ837910 (study PRJEB31850, sample SAMEA3708825) | human gut metagenome | biome: human gut; feature: human-associated habitat; material: faeces | place: China | collected 2014 ... | reverse complement strand
CGGAATGTCCACAAAGCAGCGCATGGCAATGTTCAATCAGATTCCGTTCATGGTCGGCTGGCTCAAGGAACTTGGCAATGTGGCCGAAAATGTCTGCCAGTTCCTGAATGCAGTAAAAGAGAAGAATAAAATTCCGTCTAACCCAAAATCCGAAGAAGAATGATTGCGAAAGCCAAAGCCATATCGCACGGTATAAACGACATCCGTTACATTACCGGCGAATCACAGCACAAAAAACATCCGGAGAAGATTTATCGGGTATTGGACAACCTATTGCCCTCAGAACCGGACGCTATGGGGATATGGAACTCCATGCAATTGACCCTATCCCAGCATCGACCGATAAAGAACTCCGTTATCAGAATCGAGCTGAGTCCTTCGCCCGAACATACCCAGTTCTATGACATAGAGGACTGGCAAAAGCTCTGGCACGACTTTGCTGAGGAGTTCGACAAACAAGTGATTATCGGCAAGGACGGAAAAGTCCGTTCTTGCCAAACCAATTTGGCTAATAGCAAATACTCGGTTTGGCTGCATACGGAATCTAAAGGCGAAGTCCCCCATCTCCACGCTGCGATTTGCCGTTTGGATGAAAATGGCAATATCAACAATGACCACAACATTCATCTTCGAGCACAACGTGCAGCCGAGCGAGTGGCAAAGAAACGTGGCTGGACGACTGCAGCACAAATCCGAAATCTCAACATTCCACAAGTAAATCGGGACTGCATGGAGGTGCTGAAAGCAATGCCATTGTGGTCATGGGATGACTACAAGAATGCTCTTATACGGAAAGGTTATACCGTCCATGAAAGGGAGGACAAGAAAGGTCTTCTCCGTGGATATGCTCTCATGAATGGAAACACCAAATACAAGGCTTCAGAATTGGGAATCGGCAGGAACCTGATGGTCTCGAAACTTCCTGCAACATGGAAGAGACTGCACCATCAGCCAACTTCCGTCATTAGAAATAATACTTCCCAAACCGTTCAACAGGTAGCGACACATAAGGTTGCCCCTATTGACTATACCCAATATCTCACATATAGTCAGGATATGATTTCCTATGTCCTCAGTCATGAAGGCAAGGATTACAAATTCTATATCCCAGAAAAAGTACTTGACTGTTTCAATGACGAATTTGATTACAGGTTTATTGCCAACTGTCAGGAACTTACCAATATGGCTGTAGCTATATTTGTCGGACTGATAGATACCCCCAACGTAACAACCGGTGGAAGTGGTGGAGGCTCACAAAGCGAACTTCCGTGGAGAGACAAGGACGAAGACGATTTGCAATGGGCACGCAGGTGCGCTCGTGCTGCCAGCCGTTCGTTAGGAAAGAAACCGAAAATAGGATTAAAACGATAAGCTATGAGGGAGAAATTTGATTTCACAGCTGAAATGAATGAAGCTAAGACGGTAAAAAGCAATCCTCACAACGAATTTTTAGAGGAAGAAAACCGCCTGCTTAATTTAAACGTAAAGGAACTGGCCAAACTGAATGACAATGTGCATGAGTTGCGAACGAAAGTTGAAAAACTGTCCGAATCCATCCAGAAGTGTGAACCATACATTTCAGACGAAATGCAAAATCTGGCTCTAAAATTCGGAGCTACCCTTCTCTGTAATTTTGTCGGCCAGATAGAGAACAAATGCAAAGAAGCCGAGCGAAGAATTAAGAAAGCCGCCAACTTCATTCCCATCCCGGCTACCGCATTTTACATCACCATTATAATACTGGTTGCCCTATCTTCTTTTTTCGTCTGCATCATTGTGGCAAATACAGAGATTTTACACTCGGCAGTGATTTGGAAGGCTGTGACTTGGTGTTCTGCCATGGCTGTTTTAGGAATCGCGATAACGATTTTACTTCCCAAAGTGTTGAAATAGTCATTGATATATTCGGTGCGTAAAAATACGCAGTCCACTGCATAAAATGTAAAACAGGCAAATTATCAACTAGTTCTCAGTTAGTTGTAGACAATCAAACAAGTGAGAGAATGGTACCAAATCATCCTCTCACTTTAATCATTCATAATATCTCATTGCCCATTCAACAATAGTTTCAGCTGCTGATCAAAGTCGGACATGATTTCACGATCTTGAATGATTCGGAATTTTTCATATTCGGCTACAGCTTTCTCTTCTGCTTGTTGATGAGATATTGTTCCCTTATCTATCAAAACTTCAAGTTGATTGAATTCGAGAAAACGATTTAAAGCTCGCTTCCAATCCGACATTGTCATAAGCACATGATTTTTGGCTTGAAGTTCTGCATAGTCCAGATACTGAGTGGTAAGCAGATTTAATTCTTCTACTTCCTTTTCTGAAAGATAATTCTTAGCAACAGTCACATCACTCTTGATAACCCTGCCATTGGGCGCATTTTTCCAAGTTGTCAATCCCATGTGTGGACGCTCTGCATCAGAACGATGATATACGATTTCAGCGGCAGTCTGACCAGAAACAGCATAATGCATGATATTCTGAACAGTCTTGAAAAAAGCAAGTGTAACTTCTGAGTTTTTGTCATAATCAACACTACACTCACTGTAAATATCAGTTACCTTTTGATAATACCTGCGCTCAGAGGTACGTATCTCACGAATACGCTCCAGCAAATCATCAAAATAATCCGCTCCAAAAACGTTTTTGCCTTTCAGACGTTCATCATCCAGAACGAAACCTTTCTTCAAGTACTCCTTCAAAACACCGGTAGCCCAAATACGGAACTGAGTTGCCTCATAACTGTTCACTCTATAGCCAACGGCAATTACTACATCAAGATTATACATCAAGACTTCTCCAGACCATTTGTCCGAAGGTATTCGAATTTTTCTAATTGCATCGGACAAATGGATTTCCCCACTTTTATCAATTTGGTCAAGATGATAATTGATAGTAGGAACTGTTACCCCGAACAACTCTGCCATTCTCTGCTGAGAGAGCCAAAATGAATCGGTATCGAAGATGACTTGCACTTGAGCTTTTCCTTTGACACCACGATAAAGAATGATGGTTGACTCCATGCTCTTTTCCATAACCTCGGGTGTCATGGTTTGCGAAAAGTAGTCTCTTGCCACTTTTACCATCGCCTTTTTTGCGTCAGCATTCATGGCAACAGCCATACACGCCACACGAGATAGGTTCAAGGAGATGACTTTGCGTGTCGCACCACTTCCTAGTTCTGCTATTTCCTCCATTTCGACAAAATGCTCTCCTAATGAATATCCTTTTTGAGATACCCACGCCTGAGCCTTGGCAAGCACACGCTCAAAGTTCCAATATTTACCATACCCCATCACACGTGCCAGCTTTCGCGAGTTCCACCACTCTTTACCCTCGCCATCCACTTCTCTCAACTGATCAAAAGGAGATAGCAGTTCTGGGATATTATTTGAATTATCTTTCATATTTCTATGTTTACATTTTAGCCTACTATACTCTTATTTGTTATTTTTGTATAGGACATCTCCTCCGCTATAATAATCCACATTTCCTTTTGTTATTACAGATTATAGAACTTTTTTATTTAACAATATGAGCTAATACTTCTGCAATCCTATTTACATCTTCATAGGTATTATTCTTATCTAATGAGATGCGTATAGTACCTTTCGCAAAAGACTCATCCAAATCTATGGCTTTTAAAAGATGAGAAATCTGAGTATTCCTACTATCACATGCAGAACCTGTTGATACACATATTCCACATAAATCTAGACGATGCAATAACGACTCGCCACTAAATCCATTAAAGGATAAACTTACATTTCCTGGGATTTTTACTTCAGCACCATTCTTATGAAATACAACATTCAATGATAATAACTTTTGTATAAGGGCATTTTCTAAGCCTTGAATATATGTCATATTATCTTCTAACTGAGATGTATTCTCTTCTAACGCTATTGCCATTGCCACTATTGACGCAACGTTTTCTGTACCTGCTCGCAAAGAGTTTTCTTGTGCGCCACCTGATATTAACGGATTAATTTTAAGCCCTTCTTTTATATACAAAAAGCCAATACCTTTTGGACCATTAAATTTATGAGCAGAAGCAGATAAAAAATCAACATCTAAGTCTCGTACATCAACAGGGATATGTCCAACAGCCTGAACTGCATCTGTGTGAAATAAGGAATTATGATCGTGCACAATTCTTGCAAGTTGCTTTATTGGCTGTATTGTACCAATTTCGTTGTTTGCCATCATTATAGAAACCAACGATTTTTCAGAAAGTAAATTATTTAGAGTTTGAAAATCAATCATACCTGTATTATTAACAGGTATATAAAAAACTTCTTTCCCAGCTGAAGCAACATCTATACAAGCATTCAATATAGCATGATGTTCTATTAGTGAGGTATATATTCTACTACACTTACATCCCTTAATAACCCAATTATCACTTTCCGTTCCGCATGAAGTAAAAAAAATCTCATTAGGAGAAGCATTAATACATCTTGCTATGGTTTCTCGCGCCTCTTTTAATGCTTTTTTAGCACTACGAGCAAAAGAATAAGGCTGTGAGACATTGGCGAAATCAGTCAACTGAAATCGCATCATTGCCTCACACGCAGCTTGACTCATCTTGGTCGTAGCCGCATTATCTGCATAAATGAGTCTTTTCATTTGTTCAACTAAATAGTTTACAACCTTCTTCTTTAAATTCTTCTATCTTATCAAGAATATCTTGTACCGTACAACCTAAGTAATCAGCCAAACAGTCCATACAATAATAATTCTCAATATCTTCACCAAGTAGCTTTTTATTGATACCAATGGTGTCTTTGTCTAGCGGTATCTTACCGCAAGCTAAACATTCCTTAGCTCTCATCACCGACAGGATTTATAGAAAATTTAGGCATTTCTTTTCCCTTGTATTCAACGTCAAGCATACCCATTTGTCTTAGAACAATTTCTCGCATTCTGAAAGCAGGGCGCAAACAATACTGGTTAAATTCACGAGGCTTAACATCTTCAGCAGTTCTAACATGAGGGAATAACAGTTTGAGGTATGCGGTTGCAATACGTTTTACAGCTTCAGTGTTTCGTGTATCCGAATCGGCTGGATAGTCAACCAGACGGTCTACAATGGCACGATATGAAACATCATCTCGCAACATGTGCATAATAGATGTGAAATACTCACTGTTTAATGCCCAGCCACAGATTTTCAATCCCTCGTTCATACGAGGGATATCCCAACCTTTAACAAAACCATGAATACGGTCAATTAAGGCACTATTATTCTTTAAAAAAGATGGCAATCCGGCAAACATATTCTTCCATTCATCCATGTCCTCCTGGTCTATATTTCCCAGCATTACGACACCAGCTTCTGCTACGTCATTCTTATCACCTATCTTAACTGTACCTTGCTCCATGTATCCAAGTAGTGTTTGTACCATCTCATTTGGATTATCGAACTCTACTTTGGAGATTTCATCGAAAGCTATAAAGTCATGATAGAACACAAGTCCCTCTTCCCTACGAGCCAAATCATAAAACAACTTGGCACGTGTCATCTTGCCACCACAAAGATATCCATAGCGACTTATACCGCCAAATACATAGGATTTACCTGTACCCTTTGGTGCAAGCTCTATGAGGTTTACTCTCTTTTCTACAAATGGAAGGAGACGTGTTAGCATGGCTAATTTTTGAGCTTCTGTTTCATATCCATCTGCATTGTAGTCGATAGCACCCAAGATAACATCAATCCATTCTTGAACAGAAAAGTTACGACGAACATCCTTGTAAAAGTCAAGGTCTATTTCGTAGGGACAAAAATTGGCAAAAGAGACCAATTTGATTTTACCTGGTGTTTTGCCTTCTGGATAGCGATAACCTAATTCTATAATTCCCCAATTTTCCTTTGCTTTTACAAGCTCATCCTTGCATTCATCCCAAACTCTATCCTCTATCAGAGTCTCCTTATTGTTGAGACCGAAATCAGGGAGAGAAAATGTAACATCTTGAGTTTTGATATCAATATCAATTGAAATTCTAGTGAGAAGCTTTACTGTCTCACCTTCTTTCACTATTCTATTTTTGATACCAGTCCACTGAACTTTTGAAGGAATGTATTGATGTATGAAATCTGTCATTTCTGTAACATCAAAATGTCCATCTTCATCCTCAAACATTTTGAGAAGCCAGTCGCGGAGGAATGCAGGTAGGCTTAAGGATTTAAAGAAATTGCTTTCTTTCAAATCCTTATACACCACCATATCTTCAAAATATTCTCTTAATTTATCTTGCATAATATGAATTCATTTAAAAAAACTTATGTTCGTTAGCACCTTCTTTCTTCATCTCAAACGATATGCCTTTTGCAACGAATGACTCGCCGACAAGGACATCGAAAGTATGCATGCCTGCTTTCTTGATATCAGGTAAAGCTATCTCATAGATATACTGTTGACCATCCACCAATTGGGCGCTGTAATAGTATTTGCCATCTACTAAGATAGAAACATCATCCAGAGTCTTACTCAAGTATATCCTAATCTTCGCAATTTTCTTAAAACTTGAGGTTACAACCTTCGAGGTATTATCTAATTTGCATTCTATAGCTTGACCACGCTTTGTTACTTCTATAATAGGCACAAGAACTTCTTCCAAAGAAGCTCCTCCATGAACTTCCACGTTAGCCTTACGACCGCCCTTGAACCTATCATAGTTCAATAGAATGTAGAAATCGTTTTCTTCAATTGTACAATCAGGTTTAATATCAAGATCTGACTTAGGGCAACAACGTCCTGAATGTTGACCTTTTTCTGACATTTCCCATTTGTTTTCTGATTCTGCAATTACTGCCATTCGACTTGAACCATGGTCAGAAATTATGAAAACCTGTTCAAGACCACCTTGTTGTAAGTCACAGTCTATTCTAGATATCACTTCGTCAATGATTGCAAGTTCTTCTACCAAATGGATTGGTTGCCTTACCTTTTCGTAATTATAGTCGAATTGACCATCATGCTTTAGTTCGTCAAGGCTTTTAATGCTTGTACATGAACTAAATTCATCAACAAACTCTTTGTTCATCGATGTGATAGATGGTAAATTGCAATAACCGATTTTTGCAGAGAAGTCCAGTCCGCGCTTGTAACATTGTTCTTGTATGTAAGCAAGAAATTCAACACCTAGAGCATCAACAAAATAGAGATGTGATTTTTTCTTCTCCATCTTGTCTATTACCTTTGCTCTTGGAGGCATGTCGAGAAAGCGTTTTTCTGAAACTTCCTGTTCTGCCAACTCAATGAAATGTGGAGTCATCGTATTTATGACCTTTGAATATTTATATTGGTCAAAATACTCACTAAATTGACTATAATTGTATGGGGAAAGATATTCGGCAAGGGCTGGATAGACCTTCTTCAACACATCTTCTAACTCTTCCCGGCTATGTCCTACGACAAACCGACTAATACTCTTTATGATGGTTTCTTTTTCAATCTTTGTGTTGTCTGTCAAGTAATAGAGTGTCTGCGATTCCTTTGCAGTTACTTTTTTACAATACGATATTATGAAGCTTGAATCCATCTCGTAGCTAGACAACAACTCCTTACGCTCCTTGTAGTACTGTTGGAATGCTACATCGTTAGCATCTATTTCCAAGAGATAGTCATAGAGCCAAGTCTTATATTCTTCTACCGTATTGGATTTTGCAATCACTGCTGTAAGGTATTCATTGCCTTTTGCACCATGAAGTTTTTTGATTATAAACTTTATCCACTCCACGAAAGCGTTTTGAATAGAAGCCGCACCTTTGGGCAAAACCATTTTTAGGAGGTCGGGATTTTTCTCAATAGCACTCCATTCATAACCCTCATGCTGCAGAATTCTCAACAACTCAGTCCATTGCTCTTCTGTACCGAAGGCCCTGCTCAATGTCCTCAGCTCCGTATAGAAGTTAACAAGTGCCTCATGTGATGAAGACACCTCACGAATATCTAACAACGTATTGGGAATATCACCCTTTGTCAATTCCGTTATAACAAATATGTCTTTGATGTCGTGTTTCTCCAAGATAACAGGAAGTTCACGTAAAGAATGAGCGACAACCATCTCTATCAAATCATAATTGAGTGGAATACGCTTAGAGATGAAGAATATCTTTGAAAGATTGGCATCATCCAATGCACCAATAAACATGATTCTATTCGTGTCAAACAATCGACGGTCGAACTTCTTCATGAACTTTTGGCATGCATGCGTAATAATAATCAATTTCCCCTCTAACTGTATATCCAATAGAGCACGCAACTGTGACTTCAGTTCGTTTTCTCCATGAAGTTTCAAATAAGTCGATATTTCTGTCAAGAAAACAACACCATGTTGGGTCTGAACTTCATTCTTTAGTTGATCCATCATCAAGAAACCGCCATCATTGACAAACTTACTGGCCTTTAGAAATATATGACCAACATTGTAATGGCTTTCCAACTGACACAATTCAGTAGTGGCAGCCACATCAACCATTATCGGTTGATGGCAATCGTTACTTAAATATTTGTCTATTTTAGTGCAAACTTCCTCGCGAGTCATAGGTTTTAATTGTTTTTGATTATTTCTACACCTACGTTCTTATTGTTCTTGATAAGATCTTTGAGGTATTTCTTTACATCCTCGGCACTCATCTGGTCAATCTTTTGGAAGGCGATTTCGTATCCATCCTTGTTATACTTAGCCTCGGCCATCTTATTCAAGGTTGATTGAACAGATGGTGAGCCAAGCCAATGGTATGGCACATCAGTCACGTGACTTCGCAAATAATCCTTTACCTCAGCAATGTCTGATAGCATGACGGCATTATCACGAATAATGTTTTTAACAAACATCTTATCACGCTGTGAAGCATCATTCAAGGAGTCAAAGAACTTCGCATTCTCAAGATATGTGATAGCATTGGAAATATCCTTTGCTTCAGCTTTGTTTGAATTAATTGTTGCAAAAATCTTACGACATGCTGTCACTTCCTGTTCAGCCAACATTGCAAAGATAGGCATCGAGAATTGCTCAGACCATTGGTACGGACTGGACGTATTTGTCTTCTCTCGCCAAATGTTTCGGAGCTTCATAGAGTTTAATCCTTTCTTCTGCTCTTCTACCATTTGAGCTACTAAATTACTATAACCGACTTTATCCTTGGTAAAGCAACCCATAGGCATAGCACCATACACCTTGTCTTTGTCTGCATCGCTAAGACCGGTCAATTCGAAATCGCAAACTTTCTTAAACACGTTGTTCTGATGATTGTTGTAGAAGTCTACGAATTTCGCACCAAAAATCTTCATGCTATCCAAGAAGGCTTGCTTGTGCTGTTCTTGGAGTTGGTCTGTTGTACAAATCTCATAGATGTATTCCAATAACACATCCAAGTCATCAACATCATTCTTGATTGCACTGAAAGACAGACGCATATTGTTTACCTTACCACTCCAAGCGCGAAGTGCATCTTTATACGACTTGCTAGTACCAACACATTTGTTGCTTTCTTCGATAATTTGGTACTCCAAGATAACTGAGTCAATCACAGCTTCTGCCGTTTCCTTACGCCATACCCAATTGGCTGCATCAACAGAGAACTTACTGCGAAGCACATTAATATATTGGTTACCATCATTAACCGCATTCGCAAGCTTAATCAACTCTCCATCCCTGTATACATCGAGGAAAGCCTTGATGCCAGCTTGACATTTCTCTGCAGTGAACAATTTCTCAAGGTCTGACATAGCAGAAGCATTCTTTAAACTAATCTTGCCAATCTCAATTGCGATATCATTTTCTGACATGTCAGTCTCTTCCTTCACATTGTTTGCAAGAAAACCATAAAGCATAACAAGGCGTTTGACCACCTCTACATCTGTATCAATAGATTCCCCCTCGATAATATAGTCGAGCGTCCAAATAGGGAATGAGAGTTCACGCATTTTGGCACGCACTCTTTCCCTTGCAGCTTCTACGGAGGTGCATTGCGACTTTGATATACCAAATGCTTTTGAAGTAATGTCAATGAATGCCTTCACCTCTTGTGGCATCGTAACAATATATTTGTCACGATAACGTGGGTTTGGTGTCTTTTCTTGTTGGAGAATCTCATGAATCATCTCCTTCATCTTTTCAAGAGTAAGTTCATCACTAGTCGTATCGTCACTCCAAGTGTATTTACCGCCACAGTATTCTTTCAGCAAGAAACCAAGAATAAAGGCAGAAAGATTGCATGGCATAAACCCATAGGGAGCTTCTGACAGAGTCTCGAAGATCGTTCTGATAGAGATTCTACCATCCCGTCTTAATTTAGTTTTCATCAACTCTTCCAATCTTGCCTTTATGACAGAGATGTTGAGCGAAGGGCTTGATATCCAATAATCCGGTACTTTCCATGCACCATTAAGTGCGACCTCCAACTTGGTGTTAGGATTGGAAGATCGGAAGGTTCCTGCAATTTCTTCTTTCAAACCACATTCTGCGCCCTGACGAGCTGCTCCAAGAGTCCACATGTTAGCTATGACGTTGTAACACTCAAGACCATTGGTGAAAATCTTTCTATTATAGGCACGTAGCTCATCCATTAGAGCATCCTCTGTTGCCAGTGTTTCTCCATTGATACGTACCTTCGAATAATAGACAAATTCTCCATCTTTAATATTCTTACGCCAGTTCTTCAGAATATCGTTGGCATAGTTAGAGTTCTGTGTAGACTGATCTTTGTCTTTACCGGAGTGGTAATCAGCCTTGGCCTTAAACTCTATCCATTCTACGAATTGTTCCTCACCAAGCAGAGTCTTACTACAGTCAATGAAGATAACAGGCGTATCTGGATTTTCGTTTAGTTTTGTGGTTATTTTCTGGCTAAGAGCCAATCGCTCAGACGAATCTTTGGCGAATGTAACGACACCATAGAGATGTTTTCCATCTCTTTCAGCCTCGTTCATGCATTTCTTGGCTGTTTGTTCAAAATCGGTAATACCGGCATATACCAACTTATATCGCAATTTTAATACTGCTGGCAATTCTATAGCCTCGTCCAAAGCACCATCTGTTATCAATGATGAGGTGGTCTTGGTCTGGTATTTTTTCTTGTGCTTTTCTATCTGATCTTCGGACATTTCACCAATCAGCACAGAATACACATCGTTCTTGCCAACAATCTTCTTATAGAGAATCTTATCTCTTACAAGTTTCTCTGCAATGTGTGAAGCCTTACCTTCAAGATCTGAACCTTCAAATGCACTATTCAGATTTTTCTCGTTTGCCAAGAACAAATCTACACTATCTCGAACCTCAAACGATATAGCCTGGAACAAGAGAACTGCTTTTAGAACTCTCTTTTCATCCTCAAGCAGATTCGCACGGCTTAGGCGTGGATAGTTGTCTAGTATCTGACGGATACTCAGTGCAAGAGACTCTTTACCCATGTCATAGAAGAAGTTCCAAAGCATATCAATGGTCAACAACGGATTGTCATCAAGTGGACCACAATTTTTAATAAACCATTGAAAAGCATGGGTGTCATCACCACGGTCGTTCTTGATAAAATCGAACATTGAACGCTGGTTTGAGTCGAATGACGTAGAGATGTGTTTTAATAAACTTGCAGCATAAGGATGAATAGGTAGTATTCCCCTCATCTGCTCATCATTCAGTTTGGTCTGTTTGCCGACAATCACACGTGAATTTACCGTACGGTCGCATAGGTCGGGAAGAATCTCCTCTGTCCACTCCTGATATATGACAGGATCGCTGTTCTTCTGCATAGCGGCTCCCATCAATTGGAATGCCATGTTTTCAGGAAGTTCTATAACACAACGGGGGCGCACGAAACGACCAAGAATCTTGTTCTTCATCGTATCTTGTGCACTGAAGAGGGCCTCGCTCTTGTGCGTTACTGGTATGAAACAGAAATGTTCTGTCTCGCTGAGTTCCAGCATGGTTTGGAAGCCAGTGAGTGCTGTCATGTTGTTTTGAAAGTATTCTGTGAACTCATCCCAAATAAACACAATTGCATTGAGTTTATTTTGTCTAATGGTTTCACGAATCCATTCACATAGTCCCTTATCATCCAAAGTAAATGCCCTTATTTGGCGTTCATTGGCTACCTTAAATATCTTGCGCATGAGCTCACGTAGAGCATCCTCTGTGTACTCTTGAAGATCTTTTATAATCTTGTCTGCGTCGCTACCACCAAAAAGGCTTGCATAAGGACCCGTTACTAGTCCATTGAAATATTGCTTGTTGTACTCATCGCTCAGATACTTAACAACCGCATCTTTCATCGCTCCATGTGCGGCATTATCAATGCCCGCATCACGCAATGCCTGTTCAATACTCTCCTGGATGGCAATGAACAAGTCATTATCACCTTTGATGCTTGATGAGGCATAGCGATGAACCGTGATAATCTTGCCTTCACTCTTTACGTACAGAAACTTCTTCAGCAAGTCCTGATCAAGGTTGAATGTCTCAAAATATTCTTTTGTCTCTTGTTCTGTAGAGTCAAGAAGATGCTTCAAGGTGAGGACAGCATGTGACTTTCCTGTGCCATATGCTCCCTCCACCCATATATTCTGCTTTTGCTGACGATTAAGCACACTCACGATGTCCTTTATCAGTTTGATAAAAGTTTCGTGAGGATAGAACTTCTTCCAAAGTTCTGGGTTGCTTTTGATAACATCAGGATTGACCGCAGGAAAATAATCAGGGTCAATGTCAAAGTAGTCTTTATATTTATTGTCCATAGAACTTATATATTAGAACAAGTCAAGTATGTCTGCTGCAGTCTTATCTTGACGCAAGTTGATGTTGTCAAGATCTAAAGTAAAAGTAACCGAAATGAATTCAGGATAGTTGGTTGCAAGACCTTTGAGCAGACCAACCATCGTTTCTCTGTCCAATCCGAATATCTGAACAGGACTAACGCCATCACTCTCAATTGTTGTATCCATTAATCGGGTCAGGGTAAACTGATAATATTCTCCACAAGCTTCTGCAAATTTGTAGAGCGAGTATAAAATTACTTTAGCATCTGGCTCAGACCAGGCTATGCGTTGAACACTATTAAGATATCTTTTGTCATTCTTTACAATGTAGTCACAATAACCTAATCCGACTTCTTTACCAAGAATCGGATTGGATATTAAGATATTCTTAAATGCAGACGAAATATGAGTCTTGGCAGTGTCATTCTCATCAAGCAATTAATTCTTTGATCTTATCAGTCGTATACACTGTATCAAATTCGATATGATTAATCCACCAATTAAATTCGGAAGAGTAAGCAAGATTGCAAAGAATCAATGCCCATGCGATACTATTTTCAATACCTAGAGAATCTACAATACACGCAAATCTTGAAAATTTATTCTTCTCCATAAGAGTTGCGTCGTTTAAGAATGCTCGAAGACTTTTGACCTTATTAGTTCCCAGTTCGTGTGAGGTCCAGAAATTATCCTGGTGTTTAAAATACTGCTTAACCCAGTCGTATTCTACGCCTAAATTAGCATATCTATTGATACTACCCATTTTATTTATTTTTTTTGGTAACTTAATTGAATTTGCTAATAAACATCCGTAATCTATGTCATGACATTTTTTGCATTTATAACATCTATCATCTATGGATACACTGCCGTTTCTCATGCGAATAAATCCATGCGGACAATTAGCTTCACATACCTGACATCCTATGCAATAAGCTGATTTACGCAGCGCAATTTTAAATGATTTCTTTAATTGGATTTCTGATTTTGTATTACCAACTCGCAAATCAAATTCTAAGGTTTCTTCATGTTGAGTAATAGTTACAGGATAAATTATTCCATCCCATTCTATGTTGAAATGTGTATCGTCCACAAGACTGTATTTCCCTACAGTTTTCATCCATTCGTGCCAGTCAGTCTTGGGTGAAATAATAGTAACCTTTAATATGCCATTATTTTCAACATCGAACATTTGATCTTTAAAAAAATTTAATTCTCTACCACTGCGACGAGCTTTCCAGCCAGCAATATTAACATACTCTTCTTCTTCATCCCTTGAAGAGAAACTTTTAGAAGAAGTTTCTTTGATAATGTTGTTATAAAGCATAGTTGTAAAGTTTTCATCCTGTGCATGTGAATAAGATTGCTCTTTAAACCACATGTTTTTGTACCCAGCTAATGGACAAACCAAGCATCCGGCACGACTATTTCCCTTTTTATAGGCCTCATTGAAGTGTAGTTCATGTGCGTATGTATATAAGAATAACTCTGCAGAATTCCATTCTAAAATTGGATGACAACTAAATTGACCACGCACTTTTTCTCCTAAGCTTATATCATCATACTCTGCACGAGATGCACTTTCCTGTGCTCTTATACCAGTGAAAGCCATACCACGGAAATCAGCCTTTTCAAGAAGTTGTCGCAATTTTAAAATTTGGGGAGTCGTTTTATGAACGCTACAACACCATCTAATTTTTTGTGCTGGAGGACCAAACTTTCTCCAAGTTTCTTTTGGAGACATTGTTGACATAGAACGGATAAATTCTATTCCATCCTCTAGACAATCATGCTCAACGGCATTAACAATGTTATAAGTGTCAGAAAATTCCATCTGAGTATCACCAAACAACACCTTAAAAGCATTATGAGGTAATGCTCTTTTTACCAAGTCTAAAACAAGCACACTATCTTTTCCTCCACTAAATGCTACATAAAAGAGATCTACTTTGTTCTGATACTCATGATAAATATTATATATTTTTTTAATGGTTTCTTGAGATAACTTTTCCATGATATCTCGATTTTTTTCAACCATCAATGATATATTAACTTGAGAAAGATACACGCCATTAGCTTCAGGAGCATCTTTCAAAATGATTTCTGGCGCAATTAATGGAGAACCACCTTTGGTTTGCGCAACAAGTCGTCCTTTATAATAATAGTTGTTATTTTCCGCCCACATATATGGGGCAGAATCATCCTTCTTATAGAGCCAATAACGATCAAATCCCAGTATATCAAGTTCTTGATAATATACTGGACGTGGCTCATTACTTAGCTGAAGCGATGAGCTATTCAGCAAGATACCACCAGTTTCCTTATCGTAAGTATATGAGTACATATTAACTAAGTTTCATTTTTTCTGCTTTTCTAATCACTTCATTAATCGTATTTAGTCTTCTCCTCTCAATATATCCATTTTGAGCAAGGAAGTCTAATGACGATTTTTCATCAAGTGGGATATCAGCATTAGCCAGTGCTAATGCCATTATATTCAAATAGTCTGTAAAACATGAATTTTTGCGAACAATAGCTCCAGCAACGGAGGTCTTATTAAAAGCCTTGTGCTTCAGTATAAACATTTTACTGTAAGAATACAAATAACTTTCCAACAAATATGGTGTCCAACGATAGCCACATTCTGGAAAGGCCGTAAAAGTATTCACATCCAAAATACTAATAAATTCATTTTGGCAAAATCGAGATATAGCTTTGTCAACTAATTCTGTATCGAAGGTAATATAGTCTTTACTAACAAAGATGTCCTCTGATACACGAACATTATTTACAGCCAAAGCTTCGAAATTAATAGGCACATTGAAATCGTTTGCCATAACTTCCACTTCACTAATATTGAACGACTCTCGACCTCTACCTAAGTTGATAAAAGCATCATAAGCACTAACAGAGTTATCATAACCACTGATAAAACCTCCAATGATGTGAAATTTATCCGATAACAGACAAGAGAGTGCAGTACGAATACCAGTTTGCGTGAATTGTATATTGTTTTCTATTACGCGTGGGGCAATTTCGGCTATTTTGCCAAATAGTTCAGAAAATGTAACATATTGCATAGAAGCAATCTCTTTTGAGAGAAAATCAACAATTACTATTTTGTCAATCTCTTCAAGTTGAAAGTTATCAATATGAAATCGTGTCTTCATACTTGATAGTACAAGTTTCTGACGATTACTAGAGAATGCCTCAATTACCTTTTCTCTTGGTAAATATTCAAATGCAGTAGAAACCTCGTCTTCAGTCACACAACCACCCTGAGCCTTCACATAATCAATAACCACTTGATTAATGTCAATATTTGCAGACATTTCCTGTGAAAAATATTCTTCATCAAAGTGATACTTATTCTCTATATTATAGAATTCAAGATAGTAGCGTAACATCTCACCATCAACCATAATCTGCCCTAAAAATTGCTGACTGAAATGCTCGAAAAGCACATTATAATATATACAGACAATACCATTAGCAAACTGATTTTCAATATAATCAAACAGAGATTGTTTGGTGGTTTCATCTATCATTTTACTAGGCGCATACACCATACCATTATATATAATCCCAACTTTGGATATTACCTCATCCATCTGATCATCGTATATATCCATGTTTTTACCATACTCTTTTGTATAGTACATAGCAAAGCGCTTGCGTGCAATCAAAGAATTAAGTCTATATCCGTTAGAAAAATTTTTAGCGAGTATAGCCAACACGTTCTCTTCTACATTTATATTGATGGTTTTAAAAGCATGTGAAATAGGAGCTAAATTGGACTTTGGTAATGAATTATCTATTGGCGATTCTACCATAAATGATCCGCTTGCTTTATACTCTACATCTTTTTTTTCATTTACAAAAGAATTAGTTTGTTCAATCTCATAAGCCTCATAAGAATGCATGGTATTTAAGCTTCCATTTGAAAACATCACCTCATTTGAGATTTCTGGATATAACATATTTGCATCTGATAACATTGCATTATAAGCTTCTCTATCATTCCTACTAAGCAAATATATTTTGCAAAAAGTATGAGATAAGTGGTTGTTCTCTACTAAGCACCCATAGCTGTCAACGCTTCTTTCTAATGACAATAGTTGCAAGTCCATTCCTGCAACATTGCGATATTTCTCATTTATAACAATACCATCTAATACCATTCTATTACGTAATCTCTTAGATAGATTGACAATGGCCTTGTCACGAGAGACAACACCATCCCTTACCTTCTCGAATGTATCTACGAGAAGCACAGCCTCATGCTCATTCCAAACGACTCTTTTGAATGGTATTTCCATTGTTTTTGCTATAGTTATTTCAATTATTGTTAATTATTATTTAGTTGCATTTTAATCAAATCACGTGTATCATTCTCAACTGACTATCTCCGTTATAATGCGTTTATCCAACACTCCAGCAAACATTTCCATTTCTCTTTTGGATAGCCCCAATCGGATT
>ERZ837910.3421-NODE-3421-length-17338-cov-4.315049_pt1 | contig 17338 bp, 15 predicted proteins | sample MGYA00519940_ERZ837910 | MGnify/ENA primary metagenome ERZ837910 (study PRJEB31850, sample SAMEA3708825) | human gut metagenome | biome: human gut; feature: human-associated habitat; material: faeces | place: China | collected 2014 ... | reverse complement strand
GACCCGTACGGGAATTGAACCCATGATTCCGCCGTGAAAGGGCGGTGTCTTAACCTCTTGACCAACGGGCCGTATGGTAGCGGCAGCAGGATTCGAACCAGCGACCAATCGGGTATGAACCGAGTACTCTAGCCAACTGAGCTATGCCGCCACATCAAAAAAGCAGCTTCAAAGTGACGTTTTCTCAATCACTTCTGCATTTCCTGCGACTGTTATAGTATACTACAAATCGAAAGGAAAGTCAAGCACTTTTTTGAGAATTGTATACTTGCATAAGCGTAAATCGTTTTTTTATCCAGTAATACAGCAATATGCACAGGATTCAGACACCAATTGCCCCGTTTCTGCAAAAAACCGCCCATTCCTGCCGCTCCGGCAAAACATTTCCGCAAGAGCCAGAAGGGGAGAGGGACTATTTCTGTTTGGGGCGAAAAACAGCCGCACAGATCAGGCCGAACACCATTGCTGCTGTAATACCGCCGGAGGAGGCAGTCAGGCCGCCCAGAAAGATGCCGAGGAATCCCTTTTCCTGCACGGATTCCCGCACGCCCTCTGCCAGCAGATTGCCGAAGCCTGTCAGCGGTACGCTGGCGCCCCCGCCGGCCAGATCGACCAGAAGGGGATAGACCCCCACGGCAGAGAGGAATACACCGGCCACCACATAGGCAGTCAGAATCCGCGCCGGTGTCAGTTTCGTATAATCAATGAGCACCTGTCCCACGGCACAGAGCAGGCCGCCGATCAGAAATGCCCAGAGCAAATCCGGTATCATGGTTGCATCTCCTTCCTGAAAAAACGAGTACTGCTTTCCACAGGTTTTCCTGACTTTCCACAAGTCTCTGTGGAAACCTGCATTTTCCTTTTGCAAAACACTTTTCCACAATTTTTTCCTGCGCCGAAGCACGGCAGCATTTTCCACAGTGGATTGTCAAAAGTGCTTTGGCTTCCATTTTTCTGCATTGTGGAAAGCAGGCTCCGACACGCAGATTTCCACAAGATGTGAAATGCCGGGAATGCTCTCTCCCTGTTGAGAAGCCGTAGGGGACATCAGTGCCCCTGTTGCCGCAAACAGAACCCGGTGGTATGTCCGATCCTGAAGCATGGGCAGAAAATGGCCGCACAGCAGGCTGGCACTGCATCCGCACCCGGAACCGCCGGCGTGAGTGTCCTGGGTCTCGGGATCAAACATCATGGCGCCGCAGTCCTGATGCACCCCGTTGATATCGTATCCCTGTTTCATCACCAGATCACATACCAGCTCACTGCCGATGCAGCCCAGGTCTCCGGTGATAATGGCATCATAGAAAGAGGGCTGGGTTCCGGTGGCCTGGAGATAGCGCACAATGGTATGCGCCGCCGCCGGTGCCATGGCTGCCCCCATGTGGTTGGCATCCGTCACGCCCAGATCTACAATGGTGCCAATGCAGCAGCCGGTGACGAAAAGGCCGGAAGCCCGTTCCGGTTCTTCCTCCGGCTGACGGAGAATGACTGCTCCGGAAGCGGTACACGTCCACTGTGCCGTGGGAGGTCGCTGTCCGCCATAGGCCAGGGGAAAGCGGAACTGCCGCTCTGCCGTAGAGAAATGGGAAGAAGTCACCGCCGCCGTATATTCGCCCACGCCGGATGCCGCCAGCAGGGAAGCGGTCAGAAGTCCCTCTGCCATGGTGGAACAGGCACCGTAAATGCCCAGAAAGGGAATTTCCAGCGGCCGCAGTCCATATGTGGAACCGGTGCACTGATTGATCAGATCTCCGGCACAGATACAGCTGAGCTGGGATTCCTCCATGCCGCACTTTTCCAGCGCCAGCAGCACGGTCTGCCGCTGCATGGTACTCTCCGCCTTTTCCCAGGTCTCCTGTCCGAAATGGGCATCCGGTTCAATCCGGTCAAAGCACGCGCCCATAGGGCCTTCGCCCTCTTTTTTTCCTGCCACGGCCGCATAACTGATGATGCGCGGCGGCAGGGGATATTGAAACACACCTCGTGCCAATGCTCGTACCATTTGCAATTCACCTCGCTGACAGTATGTGCAATGGCAGTGCATTTATACGCGGCAGGACGGAATTTTCCGGAAAACAGAAAGAATCTGCATGGATACAGGTTCTTTGCGTATAAACACCGCGCAGGCAGGACACAATAGAAAGGAACACCGCAAAATCCGGTACGTATAAGAGCTCGTGTTCATAGGCGTCTATCTACGTCTTTTCGGCAAATTTTGTTGCATACTGCGTTAAAAATTCTTGCCATACGAAAGTATGCCTGCGAATTTTTGCCTTGTCTGCAAAAAAAATTGCTCGAAAATCCGAATATATTTCCTATGAACACAAGCTCTAAGAACATGTTTTCAAAAATGTCGCTTTAGAAAGGAGATTGTTTTATGAAAATCAGCCGTACTCTTTATGAAACCATGCAGAATCAAACTGCGCCAAAGTCAAAGTCCTGGAAAAACATCCCTCTGGCTTTTCTGATCGGGGGACTGATCTGTGCCATTGGAGAGGCCGGGATTCACATTCTCACCGAATATGTGGGATTGGAACAAAAGGCCGCCTCCGCCTGGATCTCCATTGGACTGGTGGCCGTGAGCGCCATTCTCACCGGTCTTGGTTGGTATGCAAAGCTGGCCAAACACGCCGGTGCCGGAACGCTGGTTCCCATCACCGGATTTGCAAACGGTGTGGTTTCTTCCGCCATTGAAGCCCGCACCGAAGGGTGGATTCTGGGCATTGGCACCAAGATTTTCACCATTGCCGGCCCGGTCATTCTCTACGGAACTGCCGCTTCTATGCTGTATGGTCTGATCTATTTTATCTGGCAGTGTTTTTAGCGCGGAGCACCAACAAATTGATTTCCGGCGGATTCCCCAAGCGGGGTTTTCCGATTCCGCCGGATACATACATTTTCGTGTTCTTTTTTTGGTAGAGTCCCTTGTCATAACGGGGGAAGAAGCGGCGCTCCGGTGACAGCATGCCGCCCACAAACGGCAGCCGAATCAGACCGCCGTGCATGTGTCCGCATAGCACCAGGTCTGCGCCCCAATCGGCATAGCTGTCCAACAGCAGGGGATTATGCGCCAGCAAAATGGTACAGCCTTCCGGGGTGCCCAGCGCCTGATGGAGTTTCTCCGAGGGATAGGGTTCCAGGTGCCGGAAGCTGTGGTTTTCATCCCGATAAATCCGGGAGGATAATGCCGCGCCGCACAGATACAGGGGTGCAGTTGTCTGCGTCTGGGAAAGCGTCACGGTTTCATCTGACAGCAGCTTACAGCCGGATTCCCGAATGGTATGATACAGCCGCTGCTGCACCTCCGGCGGCAAATCCAGTTCATGATTTCCCGGGCAAAGATACACCGGCGCGACAGAACGGAGATTTTGCAAAAAGCGCCCGATCGAAGTAAAATCCTTCATATCCCGGGAAACCAGATCACCGGTAAGAACGATATAGTCCGGTTTTTCCTTTTGCGCACACCGGACAATGCGGCAGTTATCCTGTCCCATTTGCCGATGGTGCAGATCGGTAATTTGCAGAATCCGCAGACCGTCCCACTGCTGGGGGAGACGCGCTAGGGAAATGATTTTCCGGCGCAGCAGGAGAAGCTTTTGCTCCACGCAAAACCACAGCAGAAACAGTGCAAACAGCAGAAGTACAATTATCATCCAGATCATTCGGCCGCTCCTTCCTGTTTCTGCCGGAGGTGATGATCCTGCAAACGCAGCAAAAGTACATCCAGCCCGGAAAAAACCAGCACATAGCAGGAAGTCAACATCATGCGTCCGGCATAGAGGGCAATGGTTTCCGTCCGGCCGCCAGTGGGCAGCATATTGGCGTGGTACAAGTACAAGTCCGGATTTTGCAAAAACAGGATTCCGGAAAATAAAGCGCAAAGCAAAAACGGAATCAGTACGCCGCTGAAAAAGACCTCCAGCCGCCGAAGGCCGCGGCTCTCTGCGGTATCCGACTGATAGACATGATACACCGCACACAGCAGCAGCGGTGTCAAAAATAACAGCCCGGCAGGAAAGGACACCCACTGATAAATCAGCCAGTGGAACAGCTGCAAAAACAAGCTGCCTCCGCCCACCAGCAAAAGCTTTTTCCATTTTTTCAAATCAGTCCATCTCCTTTCGTTTTTTGTGATGTTTCACGTGAAACAGTTTTTTGGTTGGAGGGAAAACCTCTCTATTGCCTTCTCCTAAAAAGGCTGTTCCTCTGCTCAAAGGCTCCCCTACAGGGGAGGCTTATTGTCACTAATTTGTCGTCCCTGAAAGGGCACCCGAAGGGCGTGCCTTGTGCTGAGATGTCAGCGATAGCTGACATAAGGATCATTCTTTTTCCATAAAGAAAAAGGAAGCAGCGGCAGTTGCCTGCCGCTGTTCGGAATATTTGTTTGAATTTTAGTTGGATTCCGTCTGTTCCGGAGCGGTGGTTTCCGCAGGGGATTCTGTGGTTTCAGGAGCGGTGCTTTCTTCCGAAGTTTCTGCTTCTGCATCCTCTTCCTGTGCAGCTTCTGTCCGGGTAAAGGCAACTACCTTCTGACCGGCGGTGACACGCATAACACGTACACCCTTTGCCACACGTCCCATTTCCCGGATCTGGTTGCACGGAATCCGGATGATAACGCCGTCACTGGAAATGAACATCAGATCGTCTGTTTCATCGACTACCTTAATGCCGCAGACATAGCCGTGCTCTTCATCCACCTTGTAGTTGGTCAGACCCAGACCACCGCGGGACTGCATCCGGTATTCGTCCAGCTTTGTTTTTCTGCCGTAGCCGTTTTCGGTTACAGTCAGCAGGGAAGCGCCGTCACGCTCCCGCGCCATGGAAACCACCTGGTCGCCATCCCGGAGGGTGATGGCCTTTACACCATGGGCAGAACGGGACATCGGACGAACGTCAGTTTCATGAATCCGGATTGCCATACCATTTCGGGTAGCCACAAACAGACGATTATCACCGTTGGTGAGCCGTACTGCGGCAATTTCATCGCCCTCGTCCAGACCAATGGCAATCAGGCCGTTTTTCCGCACATTCTTATAGGCAGAAAGTGCAGTACGCTTGATCTTTCCGGAACGGGTAATCATGACCAGATACCTGCCCTCTTCGAAATCCGGCGTTGTCAGTACCGCAGCAATCTTTTCGCCCTGGTTCATGGGCAGGAGATTGATGATGTTGGTACCTCTGGCATTCTTGGAACCTTCCGGCAATTCATAGCACTTCATCTTATACATAATGCCCAGATTGCTGATAAAGAGAATATTCGCGTGAGAAGAACTGATCAGCAGTTCGCTAACGAAATCCTCTTCCCGCTGCTTCATGCCGGTAACACCACGTCCGCCCCGGCGCTGGCTTTTGTACACATCTGCCGGAATCCGCTTGATATAGCCGCTGTCTGTATAGGTGACAACACAGTCCTCCACCGGAATCAGATCTTCGATGTCCACTTCGCCTTCTACCATTTCAATCTGTGTCCGGCGAACATCGCCAAACTTCCGGCGGATTTCATTCAGATCGTTTTCAATGATGGCATATATTTTAGCACGGTCTGCCAGAATATCCAGCAGCTCTGTGATTTTCTGCATCAGGCCATATAATTCGTCTGTAACCTTCTGCCGTTCCATACCAGTCAAAGCGCCCAGACGCATCTGTACAATTGCATCTGCCTGCTCATCCGAAAGGCCGATCTGGTGTTCCAGATGGTAGTGTTCCACATCATACTGCGCACGATCCAGCACAGTGGACATGTCCACATCCTGGAAGCGTTCCTTCAAACGTGCCTTACCTTCCGGAATGGTCTTGCTGCTCCGGAGAATGGCAATGACCTCATCAATATAATCAATGGCAACGACAAAGCCCTGCAAAATGTGTGCACGCTTCTTTGCCTTTTCCAGATCGAATTTGGTGCGGTTTGTAATGACTTCCACCTGGAACTGAAGGTACTGCTCCAGAATCTGTTTCAGGCTCAGTGTCTTTGGCTCGCCGTCTACCAGTGCCAGCATATTGACACTGACAGTATCCTGCAGCTGGGTGTAGGAGAACAGCTTGTTGAGAACGATCTGTTCGTTTGCATCCTTTTTCAGTTCTACTACAATCCGCATGCCCTCACGGCTGGATTCATCCTGAATGTGATAGATGCCGTCAATCCGCTTGTCCTTTGCCAGGCCGGCAATGGATTCCACCAGACGTGCCTTATTGACCATATACGGAATTTCCGTAATGACAATGGATTCTCTGCCCCGTACCTTTTCAAAGTGGGTCTGTCCCCGGAGGGTGATCTTGCCGCGTCCGGTCGCATAAGCTGCACGAATGCCGCTGCGTCCCATAATGATACCGCCGGTAGGGAAGTCCGGGCCTTGAATGCAGCTCATCAGTTCTTCCAGAGAGCATTCCGGATTCTGAATCAGCAGGTGAATGCCGTCAATGACTTCGCCCAGATTGTGAGGCGGAATATTGGTTGCCATACCAACAGCAATACCAATAGAACCGTTTACCAGAATATTCGGAAAACGGGAGGGGAGGACTGCCGGCTCCTTCAGACGATCGTCATAGTTGGGAACGAAGGGAACGGTTTCCTTGTTGATATCCGTGAGCATTTCCAGTGCAATCTTCGACATCCGCGCTTCTGTATAACGATAAGCAGCAGGCGGATCGCCGTCCACAGAACCAAAGTTACCCTGGCCGTCTACCAGGACATACCGCATGGAAAAGGACTGCGCCAGACGTACCAGCGCGTCATAAACCGATGCGTCACCATGGGGGTGATAGCTACCCAGTACAGAACCTACCGTGTCGGCGCACTTATGGTACGCCTTGTCCGGTGTCAGTCCCTTTTCAAACATGGTGTAAAGAATACGGCGGTGAACCGGCTTTAAGCCGTCCCGCACATCCGGGAGCGCACGCGCCACAATAACCGACATGGCATAGGCCAGGAATGAATCCTGCATTTCCTTGCCGATATCAATGGGCGTAATCTTTTGCTTCCCGTTGATAAAATAATTTTCATTTGTTGTATTATCCATTATTTTCAACCTATTCTGTCAATTTCCCGAAGGAAACTGTCTGTGTGATCTTTGTTTACATTTGCGCTGCATCAGTTTCCGCTTGTTTCACGTGAAACATTCCGGAATCCGTTTTACAACCTTTCTTTTTGGCCGTTTATTCTTTTACGGTATAGGTACCTTCTCCGATTGCGTCATCCTTTTTTCATCCATTTTCTTTGGGAATGTTTCACGTGAAACACTCCGAAGAGTTTACCGCGATATTCCCTGCGGTTTTATTTTACGGTGTAAGAACCGGATTCCCCATCCGGATCTTCATACACGACAACTTGGCCGCTTTCCGCACGATATTTCAGATAACTAATTTTAGCCTCATCCGAAATAACCGATATTACAGTACCGTCTACCTCTGACAGCTCCTCAATCGCATCTGCGGCCTCTGCGGTGATATCCAGTTCGCCGTCTGCCAGCGCATCCTGGTCAAACTGAATCTCCGTACCGTCCTCCGCTTCATAGGTGCCGTCCATGGAAGCATATGCACTGGAAACAATCGTCTGTGCTGCTTGAACTGCCGACGTACACTCATTCTTCGCATTCTCTTTCTCGACCTGCTTGACATACCCTACGATAGTCGGAACGAGAATAACCGCGCTGAAAAAGCACAATATAACCACAACTGCAATGATAATAGCCAGCACAATGGGCCAGATTTTCCGTTTCTTTTTCGGCGGCTGCGGCGGCATCCCATAAGGATTCTGCTGCCACTGCGGATTTTGATACGGATACGGATTCGGATTCGGTGCATTCTGATACGGCGGCGGTGTCTGTGCGCCGCGCGGTGCCTGCCCCGGTGCGTAATGATATGCATTCTGATTGCCGTTTGTATTTTGATTCATTTTTTATCCTCTTTTCCTATCCCATCTTCACAAGAGCACTGCAAGGGTGTGCAGTTATTCGCTTTCTGTCTCGTCTGCTTCCGGTGCATCCTCCTGCTGTGTGATTTCTGCCGGCTGTGCAATGGCTGCTTTTGGCAGAATATAGAACATCCGTTTGCCGTCACAGACCAGGTAGAAAGCTTCCATTTCCTGCACCCAGGCATTTTCCAGCAGCACCCGGCTTTCCGGAACCGCAGTTCCATCCTCGGTGACTGCCTCTGCCTGAATCCGCAGCACCTTTCCGTCACAGGAAGCGGTATACTGTTCCCCTTCCAGCTCCCGGACTGCGTCCAGAATCAGCCGCTTCTGCTTGCGCGGATTATACCACAGCATGCAGATTGCCGCCAGACACAGCATCATCAGGAAATAGGCCATTTTATTGCTGGGATCTGTCGCCGCCGATACAATAAACGATACCAGCAGCACAGCAAAAACCAGCATCATAATCCGGTTGCGCAGCAGTACATATTTCTTCTGAAATACCGTAAATCCTTCCTGATAATAGTGCCAGTCGATGGTATACGGCTTTGTCTTTTCAAAAACGGGAAGACTGATCGATTCTTTCATAGAGCCTCCTGTTTATACGTCCAGATTTTCGACATACTTGGCGTTCTTTTCAATGAATTCCTTTCGGGGCGCAACCTTGTCGCCCATAAGAATGGTAAAGATTTCGTCTGCCCGTTCTGCATCCTCCATCTCCACCCGAATCATAGAACGTGTCTCCGGGTTCATGGTGGTTTCCCACAGCTGTTCCGAGCTCATTTCACCCAGACCTTTGTACCGCTGTACGCCCACCTTTGCCGTGCTGCCGTCTGCATCTGCAAATTCTGCAATATACCGATCCCGTTCCGGTTCATCAAAGGCATACTTATACTTTTTGCCCTTGGAAACCTTAAAGAGCGGCGGCTGCGCCAGATAGACGTTGCCATTTGTAATCAGCGGCCGCATAAAGCGGAAGAAGAAGGTCAGCAGCAGGGTACGGATATGCGAACCGTCCACATCGGCATCCGCCATGATGACAATCTTGTGATAACGCAGCTTATTCAGGTCAAATTCGTCTCCGATGCCGGCTCCCAGCGCCACAATCAGGGGGTAGAGCTTGTCATTGCCGTAAATCTTGTCGGCACGCGCCTTCTCCACGTTGAGCATCTTGCCCCACATGGCAAGAATTGCCTGGAAACGGGAGTCCCGTCCCTGAATGGCAGAACCGGCAGCGGAGTCACCCTCGACGATGTAAATTTCGCACAATTCGGGGTTGCGCTCGTTGCAGTCCTGCAATTTGTCCGGCATCTGGCCGGATTCCAGTCCGGTCTTGCGGCGAATGGTATCCCGCGCTTTCCGCGCGGCCTCCCGCGCCCGGTTGGCCATCATGGCCTTTTCCAGAATGATTTTCGCCGTCTGGGGATGCTCCTCCAAATAGGTTGCCAGCTGGTCGGACACAATCTGGTCCACCAGCGCCCGGATGTAGGCGTTGCCCAGCTTGGCCTTGGTCTGCCCCTCAAACTGGGCATCGGTCAGCTTGACGGAAATGATGGCGGTGATGCCCTCCCGGCAGTCCTCGCCGCTGACCTTGTCGCCACCCTTGATGATACCGTTTTTCTCGCCATAGGCATTGAGCACCCGGGTCAGCGCCGTCTTAAAGCCCGTCTCGTGCATACCACCCTCTGGGGTGCGCACGTCATTGGCGAAGCTCATCATAAATTCATTGTAGCCGTCGTTATACTGGAAGGCAATCTCGGCAGAAGCATCTCCCTTGCTGCCGGAGATGTAGATAACGTCCTCGTGGATGGCGGTCTTGTTTCTGTTTGCCCAGGTGACAAACTCCCGGATGCCGCCCTCGAAGCACATGGAGTCGGTTTTGCCCTCCTCGGTGCGCTTGTCGGTGATGGTGATGGACAGACCGGCATTGAGGAAAGCTTCCTCCCGCATCCGCTCATGCAAAATCTCGTAGTCGTATTCCAGGGTATCGAACATCTCGGGGTCAGGCTGGAAGGTGACCTCCGTCCCGGTGTGGTCGGTGGTGCCCACAATCCGCATTTCCTGGGTGATGGCACCCCGGGCGAATTTCATTTCATAGATGCTGCCGTTTTTGTGTACCCGCACTTGCAGCCACTGGCTCAGGGCATTGACCACACTGGCACCCACGCCATGCAGGCCGCCGGAGACCTTGTAGCCGCCGCCGCCGAATTTGCCGCCGGCATGGAGCACGGTGTAAACAACTTCCAGAGCCGGACGGCCGGTCTGGGGCTGAATGTCCACAGGGATGCCGCGTCCGTCATCGGTGACGGTGATGGAGTCCCCGGGGTTAATGGTAACGGTGATGTGCTTGCAGTACCCGGCCAATGCTTCGTCAATGGCATTGTCCACAATTTCATAGACCAAATGATGCAAACCGGAAGAGGAGGTGGAGCCGATATACATACCGGGGCGCTTGCGCACCGCCTCCAAGCCTTCCAACACCTGAATCTGCTCTGCACCGTATTCCTGTGTAACTTTTTCTTCTGACATAGATATCCTCCAGATCGATGGACAGTTAACAGTGGACAGTGGAGAATTTCACGCTGTCATTTTCCACTTTCCACTTTTAACCTTCCACACTATTCGCTGTCAACTAATTTTCCGCTTTTTATCTCCATGGTTTTTCCCAGCTTGGTAAATCTGCCCGGCTCGCAGCAGGTGATAAACACCTGACCGCTGACAATCTGGTTGAGCACAAAGTCCTGCCGCCCGGCATCCAACTCGCTGAGCACATCGTCCAGCAGCAGCACCGGCTCCTGCCCAAACTCCCGGCGCATCAGCTCCCGCTGTGCCAGCTTCAGGCTGATGGCGGCGGTGCGGGTTTGCCCCTGAGAACCATAGAGCTTCAAACTGATGCCGGACAGCGTGATTTCAAAATCATCCTTGTGGGGGCCGGTGAGGCACTGGGCGCTGTCCAGCTCTGCCCGATAGTGGCGCTCCAGATGGTCTTGCAGCTGGGCTTCCAGGGCAGCAACCGGCGCAAAGGGGTCTGTAACGGTGGAAACCGTTTGGTAATCCAGCTGAAACTCCTCCCGCCCGCCGGAAAACTGCCCGTGGTACTCCCCTGCTGCTTTCCCCAGGGCATCATAAAATCGGGCACGGTAGGAAATCAGGATGGCACCCACCCGGCACAGCCGGGAGTTGTACTCCGGCAAAATTTCCAGCACGGCGGGATTGTCCTTCCAATCCTTTAGAATCCGCCCCTTCTGCTCCAAAATCCGGCTGTATTCCGTCAGTGCGGCATCATAATTGGGGCGCAGCTGGCACAGGGCATTGTCCCCGAATTTCCGCCGGGCGGAGGCACCGGTCTTGAGAATCATCAAATCCTCCGGGCAGAACAGCACCGTGGGCAGCAGCCCATTGAGGTCTGCGGCGGATTTTTTCCTCACCCCGTTGATTTGCAGCTGCCGGGGCTGCCGGGTGGGAAACAGCAGCCAGCGGATGCTCTGCTGCCGCTCCTGGGCGGTTATCTTCCCTTCCAGCTCACAGAAGGGAGCGGAAAAGCCAATCATCTCTGCATTTTTCAGCGCCCGGAAGCTTTTGCCGCTGCCCAGAAAGGAAATGGCTTCCAGCAGATTGGTTTTTCCCTGGGCATTCTGCCCCACAATCAGGTTGACCCCGGGGGCAAATTCCAGCCTCTCCTCGCCATAGTTGCGGAAGGAGCGGAGGTAGAGCTCATTCAGCCCCATGAATTTCAAATTGTCTGCCCTGATAGGCAAACACATCACCGGGGCGCAGCTTCTTGCCGCGCATGGTGCAGACCTCACCGTTGACGGTGACCAGTCCTTTCTGAACGACTTCCTTGGCCTCGCCGCCGGACTCCACCACGGATGCAAACTTCAGTGCCGCATCCAGCTTGATGAATTCCGTGGAGATTGCCAGGGGCAGGGACGCATTCTTTTTGGTAACAGTAACTTTCATTGTATATTCTCCATTTATTGCAGCAGCCGGTTGCATGGCATCGGCTTGTAATCCTTATCCCTTGATTCTGACTGGCAGAATCATATATGCAAAGTCGTGCTTCTGATCCACAGGGGTCAGGACAATGGGGCTAAGGCCGTTGGTCAGCTCCAAGGTGACCTCCTCGCTGGGGATGGCACGCAGGGCATCTGCCATGTAACGGACGTTGAAGCCGATTTCCAGTTCCTGCCCATCACCGGCATAGCTGCATTTGTCCTCCGCAGAGCCGATGGTGGTGGAGGTGCGCATTTGCAGCTCCTGATTGGCAAAGGTGCAGCGGATGGGGCTTTTGTACTTTTCAGAGACAATCAATCCCACCCGATCCACGCTGGCAGCCAGCTCGGAAACGCTGGCAATCAGCTTGATGGGGCAGCCGGTGGGAACCACCCGCTTCCAATCCAGGAAGTCGCCCTCCAGCAGACGGCAAACCAGGATGGCATCCCCCACCTGGTACAAAATGTGCTTTTTGCCCAGGGTGAATTTGGCCGGTTCCTCGGAGTCGGTGAGAATCTTTTCCAGCTCCTTCAGACCGGAGGCGGGGACGACAAAGCTCAGTTCCCGCTCGGTGGATTCCTCGGGGTGATAGGTGCGCCGTGCCAGCCGGAAGCCATCCACCGCCACAGCAGTGATGGCATCATTGGTGACCTCAAATTTCACGCCGTTGTGGATGGGGCGTGCCTGATTATCCGCCACGGCAAAGATGGTGCCGGAGATCAACTCCTTGAGTTCGTTCTGAGGGATGCGGATGGGGTGGCCGCTGCTCACATCCGGCAGGTCGGGGTACTCATCGGCGGATTCTGCGCTGATGGTAAAGGAGGAGTAGCCGGAGCGGATGGACACATGATACTGCTCGTCCACCACTACCGTCACCGGGCCTTCGGGCAGGCGGCGAATGATGTCACTGAACAGCTTGGGGAAGACGCATTCTCCCTCGTCGGACACGTCGGCGGCAATCTGATAGGTAATGGCAGTTTCCATATTATAGCCGGTGAGGGTGATGCCGCTGCCAGCCTGGCAGAGAATGCCCTCGATGGCGGACAGAGCGCTTTTTTGCGCCACGGTGCGCCCGGCAATGTTCAGCCCTTGCAGGAGCAGACTTTTTTCACAGGTAAATCGCATATAGCAGTTCCCTTCTATATAAGAGTAAAGATAATTTTTGCTGGGACAATCTGATGCCCCCTGGCGTTTTGCGCCAATAGCGTATATTACAGGGACGAATTGATGTTGGCGGTGATGTCCCGCACGTTGGCAGTCATGGTTTCATCCTTTGCCTTGAGGGCGGCCTCCACCCGGCGGATGGCATACAACACCGTGGTGTGGTCGCGGTCAAATTCCTTGCCGATATCAGGCAGGCTGAGGTTTGTCAGGTTGCGGATGAGGTACATGGCAATCTGCCGTGCCTCGGCGATGTTTTTCTTTTTGAGAGTGCCCCGGATGACGGATTCCTCGATGGAATAGAATTTGCACACCTGGCTGATGACCAGAGCCGGGGTGGGCAGGGCGCTGCCCTCGGTCTTGAAGGAGTCCTCAATCACCCGGGAGACGTTGGTCAAATCCAGAGGCATATTATCCAGGTCGCGGTAAGCCAGCAGTTTTTTTACAATGCCCTCAATCTGGCGGACGTTATTGGTCACGTTGACGGCAATGTAGTTGCACACATCGTCGGGCAGCTCCACCCCCAGGCTTTTTGCCTTGTTTTTCAGGATGGCCATTCTGGTTTCGTAATCCGGGGGCTGAACGTCAGCCAGCAAGCCCCACTCGAAGCGGGTGCGCAGCCGATCCTCCAGGGTCAGCATATCGCTGGGCTTCCGGTCGGAGGTCATCACAATCTGCTTGTGCTCCTCATAGAGCTTGTTGAAGGTATGGAAAAATTCCTCCTGGGTGGATTCCTTGCCGGCGATGAACTGAATATCATCAATGAGGAATAGGTCACTTTCCCGGTATTTGTTGCGGAATTCCACGTTTTTGCCGCTGGCAATGGCGGAAATCAGCTCGTTGGTGAATTCGTCGCCCTTGATATAAACGATGTTCGCCTCTGGATTCTGGCGGCGGATGTCGTTGGCGATGGCATACAGCAGGTGGGTCTTGCCCACGCCGGAGGGGCCGTAGATGAACAGGGGATTATACACCTGCCCCGGATTTTTGGAGACGGCGATGGAGGCGCTGTGGGCGAACCGGTTGCTGGGGCCGACCACGAAATTATCGAAGGTGAACTGGGGGTTAAAGTCCATGGAGGAGATGGTCTTGCCTTTGTTGCGGAAGGCATCGCGTTCTTTATCGCCGAACACCAGGAGCTTGGCATCGGAATTGAACACTTCCTTTAGCGCATCTTCCACATATCCGGTACACCGGCGGCGGATGATGTCCCGGCGGAAGTCGGAAGGAGAATAGATAATCAGGTTGTTCTCGTTGAGCTCGACCACCTCCGCATCATCAAACCAGGAGGATACGGGTATGCTTCCCAACTTCTCTTCCATGTGGCTGAGCACCTTGGCCCAGACATAGGCGGATGAATACATTATTAGGCTCCTTTCTTCTATTTACAGCAGCCAATCAGAAAAAAGTCTGCATTTTTAAGCATATCATTTCAACGTAGAGTATAGCACATTTCCTGCAAAATTACAAGCCGTTTTTCGCCGGTTTTCTATTATCTACTTGACCGTTTCCCCGGAAAATGATATAGTAGTAAACCAATAAAAAATGTTCCCGCTGCTGCCCGTTTCGGAGAGAAGATTCGTTCTTCCGGGAGCATCATAAAAAAGAGGGATAAGGATTGTTAGAGAACGAAAAAATGAAGGTTGCCTGGACCTATGTGGTCATTGCAGCCATCGCCTTCCTGGCGGCGCTGGACTATGAGCTGTTCGTCTTCCCCAATCAGTTTGCCCCATCGGGGCTTAACGGCATCTGTACCATGATTCAGTACATCACCGGTGTCAGTGTGGGCTATCTGAGCCTGCTGATTAACGTGCCCCTTGCCATCTGGTGCTATGTGGAGGTGAGCAAGCCGCTGGCGCTGCGCAGTATGGTGTATGTGGTGGTGTTCTCCGTGGCGCTGCTGGTGCTGGACAAGGTGGATTTGACTCCCATTGCCTACTCCACGGAAAATGGCACCAGCCGCATTATGGGTCCCCTGGTGGCGGGCATCGTCATGGGCTACTGCTACAGCATTCTCATCAAGGCCAGCGCCTACACCGGCGGTACCGACTTCATTTCTGCCGTTATTCACAAACGGCACCCGGATAAGAGCGTATTTTCTCTCAGCTTTATCATCAACGCAATGGTTGCAATCGCCAGCTTTTTCGTGTATGATTATAAAATGGAGCCGGTGATTTTGTGCATTCTTTATAGCTTCGCCTCCGCCACCGTGGCAGAGCGATTCCAGAAAAGCGGCCGCAGTGCCATTCGCTATGAGATTGTCACCAACCACCCCGATGAGCTGTGCAGCGACATCATTCACCTGCTCCATCACAGCGCCACCCGCATCAAGGCACAGGGCGCTTACACCGGCAAGGATACCTGGATTGTGATGTGCGTGGTCAACACCACTCAGTCCGCCGCCCTTGCCTCCATCATTCAGCGATACCCGGACACCTTCGCCATGATGAGTCCGGTAGGCGGAGTGATGGGTAATTTCAAGAAGCTCAGCGAAACCGGAAAGCCTGTCCCCCACATTCTCGATGGAGGCGACGGTCAGACCATCTGACCCTGGGGCAGGCACATCCGTTCATTCACCCTGTCATTTTTATAAGGAGGATTTTTTCATGGCATATTATTACCAGGAACCGAGTCACACCTTCAGCGAGTATCTGCTCATTCCGGGCTACACATCCGAGGACTGCATCCCCGATAATGTGACCCTGAAAACGCCCCTGGTGAAATACCGCAAGGGCATGGAAGAACCGGCCATTTCCCTGAATGTGCCCCTGACCTCTGCGGTCATGCAGTCCGTGTCCAACGACACCCTTGCCATTGCCCTGGCCAAAGAGGGCGGCATCAGCTTCATCTTCGGCTCTCAGACCATCGAAAATCAGGCAGCCATGGTTGCCAAGGTAAAGAACCACAAGGCCGGATTTGTCACCTCCGCCTCCAACCTGACCCCGGAGAATACCCTGGCAGATGTTCTGGCACTGAAGGCCAGCAACGGTTTCTCCACCGTTGCCATCACCGCCGACGGCACCCCCAACGGTAAGCTCCTGGGCATCGTGTCCAGCCGTGACTACCGGGTGTCCCGGATGCAGCCCACCGACAAGGTGGCAACCTTCATGACCCCTCTGGAAAAGCTGATTACCGCTCCCGCCGAAACCACCCTGAAGGAAGCCAACGACATCATCTGGGATCACAAGCTCAACTCCCTGCCCATTGTGGATGCTGACGGCCACCTGCTGTACTTTGTTTTCCGCAAGGACTATGCTTCCCACAAGAGCCACCCCCTGGAGCTGCTGGACGAAAAGAAGCGGTATCTGGTGGGCGCAGGCATCAACACCCGGGACTATGCCCAGCGAATTCCCGCTCTGCTGGAAGCCGGTGCGGATGTGTTCGTCATCGACTCCTCCGAGGGCTACACCTGCTGGCAGAAAAAGACCATCGACTGGGTTCGCGCCACTTATGGCAACAAGGTGAAGATTGGTGCCGGCAACGTGGTTGACCGGGACGGCTTCCGCTTCCTGGCGGAATCCGGCGCGGACTTTGTAAAGGTGGGCATTGGCGGCGGCTCCATCTGCATCACCCGTGAGACCAAGGGCATCGGTCGTGGTCAGGCTACCGCTCTGATTGAAGTGGCAGCTGCCCGGGACGAATACTTCCGGGAGACCGGCGTGTATGTGCCCATCTGCTCCGACGGCGGCATTGTCCATGACTATCACATGACCCTGGCGCTGGCCATGGGCGCTGACTTCCTAATGCTGGGCCGTTACTTCGCCCGGTTCGACGAAAGCCCCACGCCCAAGGTGATGGTCAACGGCGCTTACATGAAGGAATACTGGGGCGAAGGCTCCAACCGTGCCCGCAACTGGCAGCGCTATGACCTGGGCGGTGCTACCAAGCTGAGCTTTGAGGAAGGCGTTGACTCCTATGTGACCTACGCCGGCTCCCTCCACGACAATGTGGAAGGCTCTCTGTACAAGGTCAAGAGCACCATGTGCAACGTGGGCGTGACCAACATCCCCGACTTGCAGCGGGATGCCAAGCTGACCCTGGTTTCCTCCGTCTCCATTGTGGAGGGCGGCTACCATGACGTTACCCTGAGAAGCTCCTCCCACGGCAAATAATCCTACATAAATGACGACCTCCTGCAACGAACCCGTTGCAGGAGGTTTTTTAGTGACGCTGCGAACCCTGTACCAATACGTTAGTTCCCTGACCCGCCGGCACGAAGTGCCCTCGGCTCCACCTCTGGGGGAGCTGGCAGCCCGAACGGGCTGACTGAGGGGG
>ERZ837910.3420-NODE-3420-length-17354-cov-8.922770_pt1 | contig 17354 bp, 15 predicted proteins | sample MGYA00519940_ERZ837910 | MGnify/ENA primary metagenome ERZ837910 (study PRJEB31850, sample SAMEA3708825) | human gut metagenome | biome: human gut; feature: human-associated habitat; material: faeces | place: China | collected 2014 ... | reverse complement strand
TATATGGAGAGAAAGAGCGTGCACCTTAAGCGTGGAGGTCTCACAGAGGTTTCATTAGCCTAGTAACAACGAACTGTGAGAAGTCAGCCGAGCCCATAGTGTGCGACTTGCAAGTCGTCATTTAAATTGTGATAAATTCACTACTACATCCGTTTGTAGTATTTCTACCGCATAGTGCCCAGTAAGTAATGAAAGGTGCGGAGCAGCGGGACAACGTGAGAAAGACAGAAACCACATCTGTCCTATTGCAAGGAAAAGATATGCAAGGTTAACGTATGTGAACTGTCGTAAGGGTCGTCACTCGTGTAAAAGGTGAAAGTGGTTGATACACCTTGACTAAAATAGTACGGAGTCAGGGACATGATAATTACTATGGTATCATGCCAAACGGACAGAGAACTCCCGGTCTATAGGCAGAACCTAAACATATCAAGATTATTTAAATGACGAAACAAGGTAAACCTTATGTGCTCCTGGGAAAAGGTAGGCTAATCGTAAGAAAAGCACAATGCACAGAAGGCAGAGGATGTTGGAAAAAGCGAAAGTTCATGTGTAATGCATGAAATAAGGGTTCAAGATTTGCCCTGTCCGAAAGGAAGCAGACTTCCAACGCGTATCAATTACATGAAGAAACTGGAAACTGTGAATGTATCAAGTTCAATGGCACATTTGTGAGGACAATACAGACATGAAACTTCAATGGAACCAGATAGATTGGAAGAAAGCAGAAGAACAAGTTAACAGGCTACAGATTCGAATTGTAAAGGCAACATTAGAACAAAAGCTGAGATTGGTTAAGAGATTACAGTATTTAATAACTAATTCATTTTACGCGAAGGCTCTGGCTGTTAAACGAGTGGTTAGCAACAGAGGAAAGAAAACTCCAGGTATAGATGGAGAATTTTGGAAATCTGATAAAGAAAAAGTAAACGCAGTAAGGAGCCTGGACTGCCAGACATATCATGCAAAACCATTGAAAAGGGTATATATCGAAAAGTTTGGCAAGAAAGAAAAGCGTCCTTTGGGAATACCTACTATGAGAGACCGGGCTATGCAGGCATTACAACTTCTTGCGCTGGAACCAGTGGCAGAAACAACTGCCGACAGGATCTCCTTTGGATTTCGGAAATACAGAAGTCCTGAAGATGCACGTGAGTATGCGTTTAGTGTACTTAGCAGAAAGGATTCTCCACAATGGATTCTGGAAGGGGATATAAAAAGCTGCTTTGATAAAATCAGCCATCGGTGGATGATGGATAACATTCCCGGAAACAAAAGAATTATGAAAGAGTTCATGCGTTGTGGATATGTAGAAAAGGGAAAGTTATATCCGACTATAGAAGGCTCTCCACAGGGAGGAGTTATCTCGCCAACTTATGCAAACATGGTACTTGATGGATTAGAACCCATGATACTGGATGTATACTGGAGAAGCAAAGTTAAAAGGACATTTAGTGTGAAGTACAATGCGCATAAAGTACATGTGGTGAGATTTGCTGACGATTTTATCGTTACAGCATCTGACAAAGAAACACTGAAAGAAATCAAACCAATGATAGAAAGATTTCTTGAAGAAAGAGGACTGAGACTGTCAGAAGAGAAAACGGTCATTACTCACATTAATGATGGATTCGACTTTCTGGGTTGGAACTTTCGTAAATTTAAAGGAAAACTGATTATCAAGCCGTCACATAAATCTATGAAGAAAATTACGAGAAAAATCAGTGAAATAATAAAAGAAAACCAGACAGCCAAACAGGAAATACTCATAAAGAAAATAAATGAGGTGACAGTAGGATGGGCAAATTATCATCACTCATCATGTGCTAAGAAGTGCTTTCATACGTTGGATCATCGCATATGGGAAATGTTGTGGAGATGGTCCAAACGCAGACACCCAAACAAAAACAAGCACTGGATAGTTAACAAATACTGGAAAGAGCATAAAGGCAGAAAGTGGACATTTATGTCGGACAAAAACATCCTATTTCTGATGATGGATATGCCAATTGTGCGAAAAGGGCAAATATCTTTAAACAAGAATCCATTTCTTGACAGGGAATACTTTGAATGCCGAGCAAAAAGGCACCGTCTGAACCGAAAAAGAGCTATGAATTCCAATCGAGCCGCGCAAATGGGATATTATGCGTTATAGATACGTGAGCGGAATGCGGTGAAAGTCGCACGTTCCGTTCTTTGGGGAGGGAATAACCGTAAGGTTTGTCCCTTACCCGACAGCGAAGAAGTCTCTGTAATGGAGATGGAGCGAAGGGGCGAACAATCAATAAGTTTGAGTATGTCTCGTATTGCAGAAATGACAACATCTGCCGTAACCAATCGGGAAAAGGGTGGTCAAATCAAGCGAGACGGAAAGGAAAGAACGCATGGACACAAGTAGTCTAATGAAGCAGATACTATCCAGCGATAATCTCAACAGAGCATATCTGCAAGTCGTACGAAATAAAGGTGCCGAGGGAGTGGACGGAATGAAGTACACAGAACTTAAAGAACATCTTGTAAAGGACGGCGAAATTATCAAGGAACAGTTGAGGACAAGAAAATATAAACCTCAACCAGTACGAAGAGTGGAGATACCAAAGCCTGATGGTGGTGTCAGAAACCTAGGAGTACCAACAGTAACAGATAGATTCATACAACAAGCTATTGCACAGGTCTTAACACCAATATATGAGGAACAGTTCCATGACCATAGTTATGGATTTAGACCGAATAGATGTGCACAGCAAGCAATCCTAACAGCACTAGATATAATGAATGACGGTAATGATTGGATTGTAGACATTGACTTGGAAAAGTTCTTTGACACGGTAAATCATGACAAACTTATGACTATCATAGGTAGAACCATTAAAGATGGAGATGTTATTTCTATCATTAGAAAATATCTTGTCAGTGGAATCATGATTGATGATGAATATGAGGATTCCATCGTGGGAACACCACAAGGAGGAAACCTTTCGCCACTATTGGCAAATATCATGTTAAATGAACTCGATAAGGAAATGGAGAAAAGAGAGCTTAACTTCGTACGATATGCAGATGACTGTATTATTATGGTTGGAAGTGAAATGTCTGCTAACAGAGTCATGAGGAATATCTCACGATTTATTGAAGAGAAACTAGGGCTTAAGGTTAACATGACCAAAAGTAAAGTAGATAAACCGCAAGGATTAAAATATCTCGGATTTGGATTTTACTTTGACCGAAGAGCACAACAGTTTAAGGCTAAACCACATGCAAAATCAGTAGCAAAGTTTAAGCGAAGAATGAAAGAACTCACATGCCGTAGCTGGGGTGTCAGCAACAGTTATAAAGTTGAGAAACTCAACCAGCTCATCAGAGGGTGGATTAACTACTTCAAGATAGGAAGTATGAAAACACTCTGTGCAAAGCTTGATTCGAACATTCGATATAGACTGCGCATGTGTATATGGAAACATTGGAAAACTCCACAAAACCGTGAAAAGAACCTTATAAAACTTGGAATTGACAGAAATACGGCAAGGCGGGTTGCTTATACAGGACACAGAATCGCTTATGTTTGTAATAAAGGAGCCGTAAATGTTGCAATAAACAACAAGAGATTAGCCTCGTTTGGATTAGTCTCAATGTTAGATTACTACACCGAAAGGTGTGTTACTTGTTAAGTTGATTGAACCGCCGTGTACCGAACGGTACGCACGGTGGTGTGAGAGGTCGGGAAATTTAGTTAAATTTCCCTCCTACTCGATTTATTTAATTGTAATCGTCTTAGTCGCTTTTAACTTACCAACTTTAACTGTTACCTTTACTTTACCCTTCTTACGTGCTTTCAATACAACCTTTGTTGCTGATTTCTTTTTCAGTTTTGCCAGTTTCTTCTTATTAACACTCCATTTTGCTTTTCCTTTCACATTCTTTTTCTTTACTTTCAATGTGATCGTCTTGCCCTTTTTCACCGATTTCTTACCCGTGATTGAAATAGATACCTTTTTCTTTGAAGTGTTTGACGATTTTGGTGTCGCAGTATTCTGTGAAGAACCGGAATTATTCTTTGGCGTATCGTCCTTTTTCACATCATCTTCTTTTACTTTGATGACAACCGAGTAGTCCCTTACTGTCTTATGATCTTCTGCATATACTTTTACTTTCAGTGAAAGCGGAGCAGCCGTAAGCTCATATGTCTGCTGTTTTGTATCATCTACAAGTTTATCATTAACATACAGCAGACCAAACTGATCGGCAATACCATATTTCAAAGCTACCGAAGTTGTTCCCTTCGGCACAACGATCGTAAATGTGTCATTGGCACTGCTTACTTCACCAGCCGAGCTTGTCAAAGTATTCAGGACAGCCTGATCACTAAAACTCTGTGTCATATATAAACCGCCTACCAGACGTGCGCTGTCTTCTGCGTCAGAACCACTTTCAAATCGTACCGACACTACGGTATATTCTTTTGTATCTCCTTCCGGCACGATCTTCTTCACATTTTTCTTCAATACATCATCCGGAATATTAATATATTCGGTATAGAAGGCTTCCGTTCCGTCATATGCCAGTTTTTTGCTGGCGATCTGCTTATCACCGACCATGACCTTAATTGTTTTTCCATTGTCTTCTTTCGCAAACTGGCATAACAAAGCGTTACCTTTATCCGGATTTACAATAAAGTTATAAGTGAAATATCCACCTGCTTTTGCATACCGTGTACTTCCGCCATCCGTAATCGTGCCGGCAACTGAGTCTTTTTCCTGTAACTGATGAATGACATCTCTTTCGTACTGTCCATATCCCGGCTGCGTAGAATCAAGAATACTGGCATCAAGACGTCCGTTTTCTTTTGCTGTAAGGATCTGTTTTTCGTCACTCTCTGTATACTTTGTATCAAAATACCAGTAGATTCCATAACGCTCATCATTTAATTTGTTAAATGGAACGAACTGCAATCCACCATTAAATGTTGTGTCCGCATTGGTTCCCTTCAATTTAAATGCTAAGGTACCACTCGTTGTATCTTTCACAAGATAATTGTCAATATGATCGATAAATTCAATCGTCGACATATCTTCCTGAATGGTTAATGTTTCATTTCCCAATGGTGTTGCCGCTTTTGACTCACCATACTTGATCGTAATCTTCTGATTCTGATCACCAACTACTTTATATAATGGGGCTGTCAGATTAGCACCTGCCCAGGTAGTTGAAGCCATCTTTTCTTTTCCTAATCTGGCTGCAAGAACAGTCGGACCATAACGGAACGCAAATACCGTATTGTTATCCGGAAGCCCGAAAGCATCTACTGACATCGGATATTCCATTGTAACAACATCCCCATCTTTCCATTCACGCTCAAGAAGAATGTAACCACCTGAGCTGAATGCCGCTTTCTCTTCCTGACCATTTACCGTAACAACAGCTTTGCCATGCATCCAGTCCGGAACGCGCAATGCCAATGCTGCGGAAGGAATTGTACTGCCATCTTTTGCATTAACTGTAAATGTCGCTTTGTCTGATTTCGTTACATCTGACTTCTGAGTCACAACAAGATTTTTCTCTTCCCATGTTACTTTAGAAGAAACATACTGATTTACGATCAAGGTATCATTAGCATGAAAATAAATACTATCCCCCAATTTCGTAAAGTTCTCCATGCCACTTCCGGTACAGCACCAGAACATGTTTTTGGCCGGATCTTCATTGCCAAATGTCTTAAAGTAACCGGTAGCCATCGGAATGAAATAAGCAGCGGCTCCACTCTCGGATTTTACAGCACCCATGATAGAGTTGCGAAGAGTTGTCTCATAATAATCCGCATATTTTTTATCACCTGTTACTTTATATAACTCTTTTGCCATTTTCAGCATATTATGTGCACAACAGCTTTCGCAGTTCGTCTGTGTTCTTGTTCCGTCCTGATTATTGTCTTTGCGGAAATGTTCCATAACACTGACGCCACCTGTTATATAGGCATGTCTTGTAACCGCTATGTCAAAGAACTTCTCTACATTTGTCAGATAAGCTTCATCATCCTTTGTTAATTCACCTGTCTGTTCCAAAACAACATATCGTTTTAAAGCACCAAGGAACTTAGGAATCGTTGTATTGGCATGTTTACCATTTAAGCAGTTTTTACCACCTTTGGCTACAGTCTTATAAAGATTAGGTTGATCAAACTTGTGCGCAGCTTCCAGATGCTTACTGTCTCTGGTGCATAAATACAACTCATACAGGCAATCATTCATTCCGCCATACTCTGTACCAAGAACCCTACCTTGTGTACCGGCATCCCATTTGCTAACACGATTATAAATCCAGTCGCCTAACTTCTTTGCAACTTCAAGTGCCTGCTTATTACCTGTGTATTTGTAAGTATCAACAAGTCCTGTAAGCATCTTATGCATGTTATACCACGGTACCCATGTTTTTCCGGTTGTTTTACCTTCCAGAATATCAAATTGTTTTTCCACATATCCTTCCGTCTCTATCTTGGCACCAAAGATAAATCCTGTTCCTAATTTATTCTGGCACTCTGCCAGTCCTTCAATCAGTTGTTTGGATTTTTCTTTCAGATCAGCATTTCCGGTCGCTTTCACAGCCTGCGCTATCGCCGTAAGATAATGTCCGACACTATGACCGCCAAGCCAGCCATCTTCCCAGCCGCCGTAAGGAGCAATTCCTTTCGTGTCAAGTCCTGCTGTCTCACGGAATCTTGATAACAGACGATCATTATCAAATTTCTTCAAAAACTCAATATCCGAATTTTGTGCTGTAAGATAATAATCATCCAGAAGTTCCACCTGATCTAGCGCAAATTCTTTGGTTGGTCCCATCTCAGACTCTGCCAGAACAACAAACGAAAACTTTCTCGTCTTTGCATAATCTCCTATCTTCACTGTTCCCTCCAATGTAACTTCTTCATCCGCTGCTCCTTTTTTCGGTCTTGTAACCTTTCCTTCATTAGAAAGAACTGACGGATTAGAGGATTTCCAAGAAATCGTAGTTCCTGAAGCTCCTATCGTTGGTAATGTAAGATCCGATGTAATATGCTTCTCTGTAAAAAGAAGGGATGCTGCATCAGACGTTACCGCCTTCTGTGTACTAACCGTGTCACTGCTTTCTGTTTCTGCTGCCTGTGCAGTCATCCCTCCACCGGATGCCGCTATTCCTACCATCATGGCGCCTGCCAACATGATAGCCAGACCGCTCTTTGCCCATTTTTGATATCTTCTGACATTCATACGCTCAAACCTCCATACATTTTTTTAAAAACTTAGTAATCTTACTATTGCATATAGTAAGTGATAAGTAAATAAAAAAAGTGATACATTTGGTTTGAAAAAGTAAGATTATTATACTATACTATTTTTATACATTAACTACTTACAGTTGCATTAAACGCTTCCATAAGCTAAAAGGAGGATGTTTGAAAATGGAAAATATTATAATTTCTACTGCTGCCCAGGTATCTTATAAATATAATGGTCTGTTTGAATCCAGCTCACCCGACTGGATCCATATGTCTCGCACACTGAAAGAATACCAGCTCATTATCGTAACAGAAGGTACTTTACACATAGCAGATTCAGAAAAAGACTATACGGTAAACCAAAATGAATATTTAATTATGAAACCAGGACATCAATATGGAACGGCACCCTCCCTTTGTTCTTTCTACTGGCTTCATTTTGAATGTCCGATGTTGCACATTAAGGATGAAGCCATTATCACACTCCCCCGCTGCGGTTCTCTATCCTCTATGAACCGCATCACTGCCGTATTCTCCCAGCTTAATGATGTCAACTTTACCTACCGGGACAAACGGACAAACAACTTCTACGCAATGAATATTTTACTGGAACTATATAATCAGATACAGGAAAGTCTGTTATCACAACATTCCTTTAAGGATTATTTATTACAGAATGTAAAGAATTATATTAAATGGAATCAGGCCTATCACCTTACCGTAGCCGGTCTGGCAAACTACTTTGGCTATCATCCCAAATATCTTTCGTCGCTCTTTCGCAAAGAAACCGGCATGACATTAAAGCAGTATCTCATCAATGAGACAATGGAATATGCCAAAGTAGAATTATATAACACAAACCGGAGTATTTTGTCTATCGCACTAAGCCTGGGTTTTTGTGATGGGCATGCCTTTTCTTATGCCTTCAAACATCATACCGGCATGACACCAACACAATACCGGAACAGCCACCATCCGATCTTCCGCAATAGTGACTGACGTAGTCTGCCCGCTAACTACTCAACAATATTACTGATCCATACTCCCTTTTTTATCATGCGGTATCCAATAACCACTTTTGCAATATCTGCCGCCTGTACGATTGCATATACATCTTTTTACGTACTGATAAGTTTAAAAACGAATTACACTCCATCCGTACGATTGATGAGCAGGAACGGAACCACATAAAAGAAATCTGGATTGACAGTGGACTTCAGGATTAGAAGGAAAGGATATTACAATGGCATTTAAGTGGATCATCAAGCAATCTAAATCACAGATACCGGCATTGATCATCGTTACTTTAATCAACGGTATTTATGCTTTTTTCAGCGTGGCATTTGCTTTGCTGTGTCGTGGTATCATTGACTGCGCTGTTTCTCATGAAAAACAGGCTCTGATCTGCTATGGGACTGCCATGTTTTGAGCTTATCTACGTCTACGAGGATGTAAATTTCGATGGGAGTAAGCATGAACTGGTAAACTGCCATTATTTCGGAGGGGATTATGCCGGGACGGAAGGGACGAAAGAACTATGGCAGGAAGTGTTTGATTTTATTACAGAGAGCTATGACGAGGAAGTGCTGGAGAAAATATATATAAACGGAGACGGAGCGGATTGGATTAGAACGGGAGCAGGAATGCATGCCAAGGCACGTTTTGTTTTGGACCGTTTTCACATGCATAAATATATCATATCAGCAACAAGCCACTTGAAAGATTCCGCACAGGATGCGAGAAGTGAAATATACAGAGCTATTAACGGAAAGCGGAAATGGGCGGCAGAAGAAGCATTTGATAAGATTCTGCATGTAACAGAGAGTGAAACAAAAGCAAAGGCAGTAGAATCCGCAAAGAATTATATTCTGGGGAACTGGGCAGGAATTATGGAATCCGTAAGGGCGAAGGATAAGAGCCTGCAGTGCAGCGCAGAGGGACATGTGAGCCACATTTATTCAGACAGAATGAGTTCAAGACCATTAGGCTGGAGCAGAACCGGTGCAGATAAGATGGCAAGACTGCGTATATACCGCCAGAATAAGAGGGACATACTGGAACTGGTTCGATACCAGAAAAAAGAACTGCCACTGGCTGCAGGTGCAGAAGAGGTGATATATTCAGCAACGCAGATGCTGGCCGCCGAAAGGCGCAATAAAAACAGGCTTGGAAAACTGGCTGATATGCCGGTATACAGTATTCCTTATCCACAGATAAAAAAGATAGCGGCACTAAAAAATCATATATGGGGATTGTAAGAAAAGAAGAAATCGGATATAGTAAAAACAGTTATCAAATCTGAAACAGGTCACAGGTGTAGTCTGTCTAATACTTTTCGACAGTAAATTTACCCCATCATGAAATAAATAGTTGTTTTTTTCTAGAAAATAGCATAAGATAATAACAATAGGACTCCCTGCACCTCTCACATATGTGATGTGTCCCATGGGGAGACATTTTTATTTTAGGAGAGAATTGTATCGAAAAAAAGAAAAAGAGAAAAACAAGAGCGGAAAAGTGAAAGCCAGCCAACATGTTTTATAATGCATTGGATTCTTTCGCAGAAAGGGGAAATAGGCATGAAAAAAATTTATTTATTATTATTTCTTTGTGCATGCATTACGTCGTGTGGCAGAGTAAATGAAAATGATATGAAACAAATTTCCAATAGTACACAAGGAACTCAGACAAATAAAGATAGGATATTTAGCATTGAAGATAGGGTATACACGTCCCAAAAACAAAAGAGTAAATGGTGGAATATTCATTATCCAAAGTTAGAGGGCGAAAAAACAGAGTCTTGTAATAAAATCATTCTATCGCATATTAAAAAACTGATGGGAGAAATTGATTTGAAACAAGAAGTTGCTATCACATTAAATTATGATGTCAAAACACAAACGGATAGAATTTTATCTGTTCTATTTACTGGAGATTATTATGCAAAAGGGGCATTACATCCTATAAATGTATCTTTTTCTGTGAACTATGACTGGGGAAAAAACAGAGAATTATTGCTGAAAGATGTAATTATTGAGTCCGATGAGTTTATGACAAAATGTAAAAAAGCAGTTTTTCAGCAATGCGGGAAAGAATTTCAAGAAGCATTTGGTAAGCTTTCGGATGAACGAATAAAAGAACAGATTTTTGAGCAAGAAGATCAGTTTTACTTAGAAGATGGAGATATAAATGTTCGGTTAGCAATTCCGGCTGGGTCATATTATTACCAGTACGTTAAGGTGGAAAAGGCACATTACAAAAATTGACAAAGACAGACACGTATGCTATACTGAACAAAAAAATAGGGGAGGACGTTATGTATAAGATTGTTATTTGTGACGATGATAAAAATTTTATTTCTTATATGAAAGAAATGCTTTTGCGATGCGACTTGAGTGAGCGTCAAGTTACCTTTTATGAAGTTACGTCGGGGGAAGAGTGTCTTCTTACAGTAGAGAGAATGACATCTTGTGACTTGATCATTCTTGATATGCAGATGAGTGGAATGGACGGACATGCCACAGCAAAGCAGTTCAGAAAATTATTTCCGGATTCTTTATTAGTATTTTGTTCTGGTGTATCAAAGCCTACGGATGAATCATTTAAAACCACGCCTTTTCGATATTTGCGGAAAAATTATGGAGATGACAAAATGTTATTGGAGTTGACCGCAGTAGTAGAGAAAATGAAGCAAATGAAAAAAAGAACCTATGTAATGGGGAAAAATCATATGAATATAGTGAAGGTGTATCCGGATGATATTTTATACATAGATAATTATAAGCGCGGAAGCGAAATCCATGTGCAGGAGAATTATAAAGACTACTCATTTGAGGATAGGATTATGACAAAAAAGAAGCTGGCAGAGCTGTATACGGATTTGAAGGGATACGGTTTTGAATATGCCCATAATAGTTATATTGTAAACTTAAATCATGTCGTTAAATTAAAAACAGAGGGTGTGATAAAACTATCAAATGGGGAAGAATTGAATGTTTCACGTTCCAGAATGCCAGAGTTCAGACGGGCACTGGCTGCGGTAATGAGTGAAAAATATAAATAAAAACGGAGGATAAAGTGAAGGTATTAAGTGTTGTAATAAGCTGCATCATCGATGTGTATTTGTTTCATTTGTTTTTTCAAAATTATTTTAGCAAGAGAAAGTTCTTTGCTGATTCAGTATTAAAAGAAAAGAGCTGTCAAATCGGCATCGTTATTCTATTAACCATATGCAACCTTTTGGGGAATGGGGATGTTAATATTTTAATTACGCCTGCATTATTTTTCTTGTATACGGTTTTAGAATTTCAGGGAAAAGTATGCTATCGTTTGTTATGCTTTGCTACGATGTTTTGCGTTTTGTGTGGATGTGAGTTTTTATTTATGCTTTTGGTACATCCGGACGCATCGGATTACAAAAATTCCACATTGATTATGATTTTGATGCTTGTCATTAAATTTCTCACCTATATACTGGTTCTGATTACGAATCAAGCAATAGGCAAACGAAAGAGAATACAAGATTCCAAAATATTTATTATGTATATGATGATTCCGGCTGCAAGCTTATTTGTTATGATAATTGTATTCTATTCGGGAGCAGTTCATCATATGGCAGGGTATGCGAGTGCATTCCTTGGGTGCAGTTTTGCGGTCTTGTTTTTGGGGAATGTAATGAGTTTTTATGCATTTGAACGGTATTCGGAGCGCTTATATGAAACGATGGAACAAAATATCGTAATTATAAAGCAGAAAAAAGACTTGGAATATTATATGCAGATATCGGAAATTGACAAGAAACAAAAGGAACTGATTCATAATATTACGAATCAGATAAAAATGATTTATGTCTTTGCAAAGGATGGAAATACGAAAGCAATTTTAGAGTTGACGGATAGTATTGGTGAAGAAATGGAAAAGGATTCCAGGATGGTGTACTGCGACAATCCGGTATTAAATTCATTGTTAAATGAAAAAAGACGGGAAGCAGGGAAGCAGGGGATTTATACAGACTTTTATGTAGAACCCGGAGTCCTATTACAGCATGTGGCACCGATGGATTTGATTTCCATGCTTGGCAATCTTTTGGATAATGCGATTCGTGCGGCTGCGGAGACGCACGGGGAAAAGTATATTAAGAGTTACATTTATATGAAGGAAGTAGGTGGTTTCTGCGTAATAAAAATCACAAACCCATTTGAAAATATAAAACATACGCAGGATGGAGACTTTGCTACTACAAAAAAAGATGATGGCATGCATGGAATCGGACTTCATTCCGTGCGGCGGATTGCAGAAAAATATGGTGGATGTTTGATGTGTGCGGCAGAGGATAAAACATTTGAAACGGTGTTGCTAATCTCTACTGATGAAGAAATATAACAAAAGTGGCCCCTCATTCTGCAAAAATTGTCGCTTTTGTTGAAACTTTTGGTGAAATAGGTATAGTAAAAAGTAGCGCAGATAGCGGGGAGAAGTAGTTATTGAAAGAAGAGGAGTTTAAGAATGAAACGTGTGTGTTTGAAAATGTGTGTTTTCATATTTGTGATAGCAGCAGTATCAGGTTGTGGGAAAGTTGAAACCAAAGATGCTAAAAAGAAACCAACAGAAACAAGCGAAATACATAATGAATATTTTCCATATACAGAAAATTGTCAAATAAAAGTTTCCGGGCGGTTCTATTTTTCAGATCTATTGGAAAAAGAAACAACGGTGTTTGTCAATAGAGAAAGAAAAGGTAAAAGGGGAGAAGTATGGCACATTTTTTTTCAGCGGGTGGAGTATGATTCTTATGATAGCGATGGACGATATCACATGCCGAAGGAATGCTTAGATATGTACTATTTTTTGGTCAAGCAAGATAGGATATACTGGTATCGTATGCCACATATGCCGGATAATGAAATGAAAACTTTTTGTGAGGAGGGGCGAATACCAGAAGAATACACTCATATTATTTGCCAGAAGGATGAAATGAAAGATGTTTTATCGGAGGAAGAATCTGGTGAACATGAGCGAATGTTGATTTATGGGAAAAAGAAAGATGTTAGACAGTATAATACATGGACTGTAAAGAAAGATTTTTCAGATGTACTTAGCATATGTACTGTTTCGTTTAAAAAGAATATTGGACTTGTTGCGTATAGTTGTTCCTGGACAGCAGCTGGAAAAAACACTGTTGAGCTTTGGGATAAAAGATATGTTTCGAAGCGGGCTAAAAAAAGTTTCAAGTATAATTGATAGAGGAAGAAGATGAGCTGGAAAAAGATTTGCTATGTGGATGTGACAACAAAAGCATGGAAAATACAACACATAATGTGAGTATGCACAATTAATACATATGACGAGATACTGCATTATTATTAATACGTTGGTTTTGTAAAATATAATTCAATTTGCAAAACGAATATTTATTTAAAATATACTAAGGAATATTACAGAAGAAAAGATATACCTAATGGTGTACGATGAAGAAATTGTATTTATACATTTATGAAAGGAGATAAAGTGAGAAAAAAGGGGAAATTAATAATTAGTTGCTGTATTTTATTTGTAATTATGTTATTTATAGGATTGGCATATTGGATATTGATTTCTATTCCAAGAGAGAGGATGAAAGGATGCTATTTTGGTTATGAACAAATGCCAATAATGTCAAACGAAAAATATACTGGTAAAATTGATGCAAAGATGGAACATATTCTAATTGAAGATCATGCCGGAACAAAAGTAACAGAGCTTGATTTATTAGGTAATAGCCCAGATCGAAACTTGATTATATGAGGGGGAAAATTAGAAATGAGATTTTTGAAATTCTTTGGTTTATTTGTGATATGTTTATTTTTTGTTTCGTGTGGTCTGCATCAGGATAGTACTACAGAGAAGCAAAGACATTTTGACTCGTCATCGAAGCAGAACTCCCTGGAAAAATCTAAATGGAAGAGTTCATTTTGGGTAGAAGCTGATAAAGATACAAAGTCGGGATATCCATATATGAATAATGATCGTTCCGGAAGAACCATTTGCAAAGATGGTAATTATCTTTATGCTGCTGAAAATAATGGAAGCGGTTCAACTCTTTATCGATACAAAGGAAAAGATAAGGAGATTATATATAAAAGTAAATTTGGTCAAATATATTTTTTGAATGCAAAAAATGGTTGTATTGTGTTTGAGTTAATTGAGAAGAAGGGAAGAAATCGGGAAATAGATAATTACACAATTATTAGATTAAATTGCAATGGTGCTAGTGTTGATGTAAAGCAGATAGATGGGATCGTAAATGATCTATGGTTGTATGATAATAGGATATATTATTCCCTTTTTACTAAAATGGGAGGAAAAAATATTGAATCAATGGATTTAAATGGTGAAGATGCTAAGGTTCTTGTGAAAAAGGAAAATGGAGTATATTTTTATGTTTCAAACGAGAAAATATACGCGGTTTATGAAAACGAGGATAACGAATGTGAATTATATCAGATGGATTTGGATGGTTCTAATCAACAGTTAATTTTAAAATTTGCAGCATATCCGGATAGCGTATGTTTACATAAAGATGCTGTTTATTTTCGGAAACCAGGAGATGAGGTTGGGGAGGAAGAGTATTTATATCAGTTTTGTTATGGAGAAAAGAAAGAAAAGTTATTAATTGATGATGCAGTTGCAAAGTGTTTTTTTAGTGGGGAAAGTATTTATTTTCAATCAAATTATGGGGATGGGGTGAAAAAAATCAATTTGTCAAATGGAAATAAAAGTATAATATCAAATAAGGGAATTGCAAAGTGGGGCTGCTTTGATATTGTTTTAGGAAGAAAAATTTTTTTGGGGTGTGAAAATGGGAAATTAATTTATGTAGATAGCAATACTGGAAAAGACTTGAGTTGAGAGCAGATAAGATGGTGTAAAGTGTATTGAAACTGTCTCAGGTGTTTGAAATATGAAGAGTATCAATACTATCCGAACCTATGATACAGCAATCGTGTTTTGATTTGGATAAGTAAATACCAACATAAAAAACATTCTATGTATAAAGTTTACGCTGTGTTTCTGCAAACTTTATGTTGAATGTAGCATAACATCATGCGTTATCTAACTAATAAACAAATAGACATAGAGTTGTGGTTAAAGCCTTTAAAGGAAACAGTCAGTTTATAGGGAGGTTGTCGTAGGTGAATTTACTAATTTATAGTGTTTATAATTGAGTATATAGAAAATAGAAAGGAAGATGTGTAGTGAATTTTATCTTGGTGGAAATAGAAGCTTAGTTGCTATAGAGGAATGGGGATACACAAGGCCAATAAAGCGGAGTTTATTTTGTATACCTAATTCAGTACTTGATACAACGAAATGCTCATAGCTGAGGCTTATTCACTGAGATATAAAAGGTTGAAATAACTTGAATTATCAATAAAAATCACTTGATTATATGAGGAGGACGTCATGAGAAGTTTGAGGATATGTATATGTGCGATGCTATGTATTGTTTTAGTAAGCTGCAGTAATGAGACAAATTTAGAAAATGTCAAAAAGGGAAAAACAACAGGAGCGATTTCTTCAATAGCAACAGATAGTAAAAAAATTACAATAAATGTGATGCAAGATAAAATGGCAGGGTATCCGCAAGGGACAATGGGGGAATATCAAAGATATATTTTTTCTGATGAAAATAAGTTATATGTAGTTAACAATTTAGAAAGAAATTGTTCGATAGTTCAATTGAGTAAGGATGGAACGGATTTAGCAACTATATATGTAAATGGTAACGGTAACATTTATGCTATTAATACACAAAATAATTGGATTGTTTTTCAATTAGTGGAGTTCAAGGATGGATATGAAAATTATTATATATGCAGAATAAAAAATGACGGAACTAAATTTAAGAAAATAAGAGAAGAAAGAATTAATGATTTGTGGATGTATGAATCTAACATATTTTATTCTCAGTATACAAAATGGGGAGGGAGTAATCTATATTCAATGGATATAGATGGTAAGAAGAGAAAATTGATTTTTGAAATGGAAACTGGTCTTGAATTTGAAGTTGTCAATAATACAATTTATATATTTTGTTATGATAGAATACATGAATCTCTATATGATTGTGAGTTGTATAAAATGGATTTGTTTGGTGCGAAAAGGATAAAGGTAGCAGATATTAAGGAGGCATATTCAGATACAATTTCTTTGTGGGGAAACTACGTGTATTATATAAACGACGAGCAACAATTATGTAAGATGAAGTTGGATAGTATAAAAGTGGAAATTCTAGCATCAGATGTTGATAAATATTGTGTATATAAGGGATATATTTATTACATCACATATGACGAAGAGCCAACAAAATTGTATAAGGTAAACTTGAGTGGTAAGGGGAAAAAATTACTAAATAAAAGTAATATTGTCAAGATGAATTATTTTGATGTTATTCTTGATGATTGGATTTATTTTATAAGCGATAATATGTTAATAAGGATTAATTGCGTTGGTGAAAAAAGTGAAAAAATAAAACTAAATAAAACTGAGAGTAGGTGAATCAAGTAAGAAAGGAGGGATGACGGTTTGAAGAAAAACTGTATCATAATTTGTATGATTTGCCTAGTACTTGTTTCCTGTGGGCAAAAGAAATCAGTAAAAGAACATGGAAATGTTTCTGTAAATAATATGATTGATTTAAAGAATAAAATAAAAAGTGATATTTGCGATGAATCGGGACAAGATGATTATAAATGGGGTGGAGGAATTGTTGAGAACAGCAAATTTATATTTTATACTTCAAAGAATCAATTGATTCAAATAAATAAAGAATCACATGAAAAGATAATTATGAGGCAATGGAAGAATGACAATAGAATTTCTTTATATTGTACAGAAAGTGAACTTTATTACATAAAGAACATGTCGCAAGTGTATTCGCTTGAAATTGAAAATGGAAATCAACGGTTGCTATGTGACTCGGAAATGTTGAAAAAGGCCGGATATAGAATGCCAGAAATTTGGGGGATGCAGGTATATTCTGGGCATATTTATTTGGAATTGTGCGGATTAGAGGTGACAAACTATAAATAGTCAAGAGGTTTTTGAAAAAAATTATACTTGTAAA
>ERZ837910.3407-NODE-3407-length-17393-cov-4.656592_pt1 | contig 17393 bp, 10 predicted proteins | sample MGYA00519940_ERZ837910 | MGnify/ENA primary metagenome ERZ837910 (study PRJEB31850, sample SAMEA3708825) | human gut metagenome | biome: human gut; feature: human-associated habitat; material: faeces | place: China | collected 2014 ... | reverse complement strand
CCAGGCTCTCCTCCATGGGACGGTCCCGATAGGGGGAGACGGCGGGGGTGGTCAGGTCGCCCCGGTACTCCTTGAACTGCTCGGGGGTCAGCTCGCAAACATAGGCAAGCCCCTTCTTAATCAGCTCCACGGCGTACTCATAGTCTTTTTCAAAGTAGTCGGATCCAAAATAGAACCGGTCGCCCCAGTCAAAGCCCAGCCAGTGAATATCGTCCTGGATGGCCTGGACGTACTCCACGTCCTCCTTGGTGGGGTTGGTGTCGTCCATGCGCAGGTTGCACAGGCCGCCGAACTTTTCGGCAGTGCCGAAGTCGATAATCAGCGCCTTGCAGTGACCGATGTGCAGATAACCGTTTGGCTCCGGCGGAAAACGGGTGTGAACGGTTTTACCGGCAAACCGACCGCCTTCGGCGATATCTTCTTCGATAAAGGCATGAATGAAGTTTTTGCTTTCGGTGATTTCAGCCATATGAAAACATCCTCTCTCCTGAATGGTACAAGTGTATAATGAAGCATTATAACCCATTTCCCCATTGTTTGCAATAGTTTTGTTGCGGTCTGCCTGGGGAAATGCGACGTTTTGAAAAGAGCCTCCGGAACAGGGCGGGTTAAAGAATATTTTACTTGCTCAATTCCTGGTTTTATGCTAAAATACAGTCGATGTAATCTGCACTGGTGCAGACAGTTGGAACAAAGGAGTGAAATGAATTGGCAGAAGTCAAATATAAGCGTATTTTGCTGAAAGTAAGCGGCGAGGCTCTGGCAGGCGATGCCCATCGCGGGCTGGATTTCAGTGTCATCAATTCCGTGTGTGAGTCCATCCGGCAGTGCCGGGACATGGGTGTCCAGGTGGGCCTCGTCATTGGCGGCGGCAATTTCTGGCGCGGCGTGAAGGACGGCGCTGACAAAATGCAGCGCTCCCACGGCGATGCCATGGGAATGCTGGCAACGGTGATGAACTCCATCGCTGTGGCAGATGCCCTGGAAAAGCACGGGGTGGATGCCCGGGTGCTGACCGCCGTGGAAATGAATAAATTCGCCGAGTACTTTACCCGGGATACCGCCGACCGCTATCTGAACGAGGGCAAGGTGGTTATCTTCGCCGCCGGTACCGGCAACCCCTATTTCTCCACCGACACCGGCGCTGTGCTGCGTGGCGTGGAAATCGAAGCTGATGCCATCCTGATGGCAAAGAATGTGGACGGCATCTACTCTGCGGACCCCAACAAGGACCCCAGCGCCGTGAAGTTTGATGACCTGACCTATGACGAGGTGCTTGCCCGCCATTTGCAGGCCACGGATACCACTGCCATGACCCTGGCAATGGATAACCACATGACCCTTATTTGCTTCGCCCTGAAAGACCCCCAGAACATTGTCCGCGTGGTGTGCGGTGAAAAAATCGGAACTACCGTCAAGGAGGATTAACAAATGAGCGTTGATTTTAAGGAATTTACCAGAAAGATGGATAAGACCCTGGAGCATCTGGGCGAGGATTTCGGTGCAGTCCGTGCCGGTCGTGCCAATCCCCAGGTTCTTGACCGCATCTGTGTGGAGTATTATGGAAGTGAGACCCCCCTCAACGGCGTGGCAACCATTTCTTCTCCCGATGCCCGTACCCTGGTCATCTCCCCCTGGGACAGCAAGCTGCTGAAAGACATCCAGAAACTGACCGGACTTGTCCTCGATCCCGATTCCGGACGCCTCACGCCGGGCATGCAGACCGACACGAAATCCCCGCGGAAACAGGAATCCTCCAAGCCGGCCGCACCGAAGCAGGCCGCGCAGGGCGCCGCCGGCCGGACCCCGGCCGGACAAAGCGGAGATGCAAAAGGGCCGCGCCGACGCAGGCGAAACGCCCCGAAACGGGAAGGACAAGCCCAGAGCGCACACGCGCCGCAACCGCAAAACGGCGGAGGACAAGCGTCCGAAAACCGCGAACCGGGCCGCCGCAGGCCGCACCGCCGCAGACGCAGCGACCGGAAATCCGAAGGGCAGCGTTCCTGAAAAGGAAAGTGTCCCAGCAAAAGGAAATCATCCCTGAAAAGGGAAAGCGTCCCTGAAAAGGAAACGCCGAAAACAGAAACCGGGCCGGACAACCGGCCCTTCATGTCATCCGGAGGAGTGCGCCGAAAGCAACCCTCCGCGGATCAGAAATCCAATAACTTATACCGGGTCCGGACTTCGGACATCGCCATCGGCTCCTCGTAATGCCACCACTCGCGGCGATAGGGCACCAGCCCCGCTTCGCGCATCACGCTTCCGAGCAGCTGGCGGTTGCGGCAGGCTTCGGCCGAAATGCGTCCCTCGGCCGCCAGCGCGGGTTCATTGCCCGTGTGGGCCTCGTCGCCGAAGAAATCGACCGGAGTTCCCATATCGACCGGAGCGCCGGTCTCGTCGAGCAGCGTCACATCGACCGCAACGCCGTAGTTATGGCGTCCGCCGCGCGTTCCGTCGGCGACGTACACCTGATTCGGCGTACCTTTGACCAACTCGTACATCTGGCGCTGCACGCTGACCGGACGCGCGGCGTCGCACACCAAGAGCCGCCATCCGGGACGGCGCTCCCGCAGCAGCCGCTGCGCCGCAGCCACCTTGCGCGCGAAATGCGGAAGCAGGTAGGCGGTTTCCAGATCGCCGTAGACGTCGCGGCGCATGAAATTATCCGGGGCCGAGTACATCAGCTTCACCCGCAGCGTCGAATCCACGGCCAGCACATCCACCAGCCCCGCCCGGCGCATCTTGGCGTCGAAGCCCTCTTGGGCCTGCACGCCCCAGCAAATCATAACCGCTGCAAACACCATCCAAATTCTTCTCATAACAACATCTCCATTTTCCAGCTCAAAGATAATCAATTATCTGCAAATCAGAAGACACCGTCGGGCGTACCGGCGCGGCAGGCCGGCCCGTCCGGATAAAGCCCGGCTCCGGAAACCGCCGCAAACGCCGCACGCACGCCGTTCCCAAACAAATGAACGGCAGCCCCGAAGATACCGCCGTCCATCCGACACACGCATATCGACTATTCCGTCAGAACCGAAAATTCCGCGATGCCGGGACGGTCGCCCGCAGCGAGCGACAACGCCTCGAACCGGACGGTACGCCCGCGCAGCGGCTCGAATTCCACGACCTGCTCCACCGGATTGTTGACGATATTCGAGAATTCGCCCTCCGCCGCCGTACGGCCGTCGACCGACACGCGATAGCGGGTCACCACGCCGCTCGCCCAGCGACTTTGGTCGGGCGTGTAGGCAAATCCCCTGAAAGTCCGCTCCTCCCCCGTATCGGCGGAGAATCCCGCAACGCCCGCAGGCAGATAGACGACGGTCGAGACATCGCCGTCGAAAAGCCCGGCAGCCTCTTCGTCCGGAAGCTCCTTCACGCGAAACGCCCCGCAGGGAATATCGAACCCGCGCGAAGCCACGGCGCTCGTACGACCGTCCTCCGGGTCTCGGACAAGCGCCTTGACAACGCCCCGGCCCGTCATCGGAAAAGGTTTCGCATACAGCTCCGAAGAAGGTCCCGGCTCCGTCCCGTCCAGCGTATAGCGGATTTCCGCCTGCGTATCGCCCGCAGCGAGCGTCACCTCGCCCGCACCGTTGCGCACGATGCGCGGCTCTTCGAGCAGCACGGGCGCATCGTAGGCTTCCACATTGGAGATGCAGAGCGGACCGCGGGTCTGCCCGAAACGGACGCGGAGCGCCGGAGTCGTGACCCCTGCGAAACGAATGATCCGCTTGTATCCGATCGTCGTCATTTCCTCGGCGGTTTCGACGGGCCGCCACGTATCGCCGTCGAGCCATTCGACGGCAAAGCGTCCGACGCGCTGTCCGAGCGGAATATATTCCTGAAGCAAAATGCGGTTCACACGGCGCGGCCGCTCAAACCGCAGCGCGAGCGTCGCCGCCGTCACGCCGTCGTCGGTAGCCCAGTAAGTATCGGCCCTGCCGTCGACGGCTTTCGCCGCGGAGAACCGGCGCGCCCCGCCCCGCACGTTGTCGGCCGTCGCTTGGGCTTCGGCGAGAAGGTCGTGCGCGAACTCCGCATCGAGCGCACGGCGCCACTCCATGATACGCGCGGAATCCGCAGGGTCGATGCGGCCGGAGCGATCGACCGGAAAATTGAGCAGCAGATTGGCGTTGCGCCCCACGCTTTCATAATAGATGTCGATCAGCCGCGAGAGACTTTTGAGCTGGTGGTCTTCCCGCGGATGATAGAACCAGCCCGGACGTATCGAGACGTCGCACTCGCCCGGCAGCCACGTATCGCCGTCGGACTCGCCGCAGGTGAAATCATTGAGCCGTTCGTCGCCGCGGCCCTTTACCATGCTCCAATTCGTCTGTCCGGCCCGGCCCTCTTCGTTGCCGATCCAGCGGATGTCGGCGCACGTGCCGCCGAAAATCACCGCTCCGGGCTGCAGTTCGTTGATCGTCCGGCGCGCCCGTTCGTAGCCGTAATAGGTCTTGGCGTCGATGCTGCGCTTCTCGTCCGCACCGCCGTACCAGCCGTCGCCGCCGTTCGCGCCGTCGAACCAGTATTCGAAAAGCGGCCCGTAACCGGTGAGCAGTTCGCGCATCTGGTTGTGGAAATAAGCGACATACTCCTCCCGCCCGTATTCCGGATGGTTGCGGTCCCAAGGCGAAAGATAGATGCCGAACTTGAGTCCGTGCCTGCGGCAGGCGTCGGACAGCTCCCGCACCAAATCCCCCTTGCCGCCGCGCCACGGGGAGTTCTTCACGCTGTACTCGGTATAGGCCGAGGGCCAGAGACAGAACCCGTCGTGGTGCTTGGCCGTGAGCATCACGCCTTTCATCCCGGCGGCCCGGAACGTCCGCACCCACTGGTCGCAATCCAGATCCGAAGGATCGAACGTCGAAGCCGGAGTATCGCCGTACCCCCATTCCATGTCGTTGAACGTATTGAGCCCGTAATGGACGAAGGCGTAGGTTTCCAGCTGCTGCCAAGCGAGCTGGCGGGCATTCGGCACCGGAAAGAGCGGCGCGGGAGCTTCGACGCGGCCGCATGCGGCCGCGAAGAGCAGAAAAACGGAGAGCGTTTTTTTCATGGACGGACAATTATTCGTTAAAATTAAACAAAATCGGAAACATAACGAAAAATCAGGCGACAAAAACAACCGGCCGCATTCGCCGCACGGCGGCCCTGCCGCGACCGGGGAATGACGACCGGCGTCCGCCCGCGCAGCGCCTGCCGGCTCAGGCAGAGAGCCTGAAACAGAAGCCCCCGCGGCCCGGCCGCCGAAAAGCCCTAAAAATAAAAACTTTCCGCCTCGGCAGGTAATATTGATTGGATTTCGCCGTTAAATGATTACTTTTGCACGAAACAAAGCGAACATACCGAAAACAATATGACATTCTTCAAACGCTGGAACAACATCGTCGGCTGGGCGGTCTTCGCCATCGCCGCCGCGGTCTACCTGATGACGATGGAACCCGTTTCGAGCCTCTGGGACTGCTCGGAATTCATTGCAACTTCCTACAAACTCGAAGTCGGACACCCTCCCGGTGCACCGCTGTTCATGATGCTGGCCCGGCTGGCGACCCTGTTCGCCTTCGGCAATCCCGACTACGTGGGAGTGGCCGTAAACGCCATGAACTCCATCGCCAGCGCGTTCTGCATCCTGTTCCTGTTCTGGACCATCACCCATCTGGCACGGCGTCTGGTGACTCGCGGCGGCGGTGAGCTGACGCAGGCCAACACGCTGGCCGTCCTCGGCGCAGGCATCGTCGGCGCGCTGGCCTACACCTTCACCGACACGTTCTGGTTCTCGGCCATCGAGGGCGAGGTATACGCCCTCTCGTCGATGTTCACGGCGCTCGTGGTGTGGCTGATGCTCAAATGGGAAGAGGAGGCCGACGAACCCCATTCGTCGCGCTGGATCGTGCTGATCGCCTACATGATGGGCCTTTCGATCGGCGTGCACATCCTCAACCTGCTGACCATTCCGGCGCTGGTATTCATCTACTATTTCCGCAAGACGGAAAAGGTGACCTTCAAAGGCATGGTCTACGCCACGCTGATCGCGGGCGCCATCCTGCTCTTCATCAACAACAACATCATCCCCTACACGGTCTATGTCGGGGCGATGGTCGATCTCTTCTTCGTCAATACGCTCGGCCTGCCCGTCAATTCGGGCATCGTGCTCTTCGCGCTGGCGCTGATTCTGGGCTGCGGCTGGGCCGCATGGTACACCCACCGCAAAGGCAAGGTCGTCTGGAACATCATCCTGCTCTCGACGACGATGGTGCTCGTCGGCTTCTCGTCGTACGCGTCGGTGACGATCCGCGCCGCAGCCAATCCGCCGATGAACAGCAACAACCCCAACAACCCGCACGCACTGCTGTCGATGCTCAACCGCGACCAGTACGGCGACCGTCCGCTGCTGCTGGGCGCCTATTACTCCGCACCGCCCGAAGGCTACAAGGAAAAATCGTTCTACTACCTCGACGAGGACGGCAAATACAAACCCGCTTCAGTCATCACGGGTTACACCCACTCCCCCGAATTCGTACACTTCTTCCCCCGCATGTGGGACGCCCGCAAAGGCGAGAAGGAGTACAAGCAGTGGGGCGCCTACCGCACCCGGACCGACGTCATGCGCGACGACAAGGGTGAAATCCTCCGCGACGAACAGGGCCGTCCCATACGGGGCGAGGTAGTCGATTTCGGCCGCAAGAAACTCTACAACGACGGTTACGAGGACCGCACGATCGTCGAGCCGACGTTCGCCGAGAACCTCAACTTCTTCTTCAACTACCAGCTGTCGTACATGTACTGGCGTTACTTCCTCTGGAATTTCGTGGGACGCCAGAGCGACATACAGCCCACACGCACGCAGATCACCGACGGCAACTGGCTGTCGGGCATCAAATGGATCGACGAGAAATTCCTCGGCCCGCAGGACGACCTGCCCCGCGAAATCGCCGAAAACAAGGGCCGCAACACCTACTATTTCCTGCCCTTCCTGCTGGGACTGATCGGCCTGATCTACCAGCTGAACCGCGACGAACGCAACTTCTCGATCGTCCTTTGGCTCTTCATCATGACGGGTATCGCGTTGGTGTTCTATTTCAACACCTCGCCGGGCGAACCGCGCGAACGCGACTACGTCTACGCGGGTTCGTTCTATGCGTTCTCGATCTGGATCGGCTTCGGCGTGCTGGCGATCCGCGACCTCGTCGCATGGCTCACCAAGCGTAAAAACGTCACCGCGGCAGTTGCTGCGACGGCGGTCTGCATGGTCGTCCCGACGATCCTCGCGGCGCAGAACTGGGACGACCACGACCGTTCGCACCGCTACATGGCGCGCGACATCGGCTGGAACTACCTGATGTCCACGCTGCCCAACTCGATCATCCTCAATTACGGCGACAACGACACCTTCCCGCTGTGGAACAATCAGGAGGTTTACGGCGTACGTCCCGACGTGCGCATCATGAACACCTCCTATCTGGGCGGCGAATGGTACATCGACGAGATGAAGACCAAGGCCAACGACGCGCCGGGCGTGCCCTTCTCGCTGCCGAAGAGCAAATACACCTTCGTAAACGACTGGGTGCCGGTCTACGACCGCGTCAACCGCAGCGTCGATATCAAGGAGGTGATGGACTTCATCCGCACCGACCATCCGGACTCCAAAATCAAGATGGCCGACGGTTCGATGGTGGACTACATCCCGACCAAGCGCATCGCACTGCCGGTGAACAAGGAGAACGCCATCGCATCGGGCATCGTCGCCGAAAAGGACCGCGACAAGATGGTGGACACGGTTTACATCAACCTGCGCAAGAATTCGATCGACAAGAACCAGCTGATGATTCTCGACATGCTGGCCAACTTCGACTGGAAACGGCCTATCTACATGACGCAGGTCTACATCCTGCAGGATTTCGGACTGATGGATTACCTCCAGTTCGACGGCTACGCCTACCGTTTCGTGCCGATCCTCACCCCGGTGCAGAATCCGTGGGAGATCGGGCGCGTGGACGCCGATTATGCGGCGCCGCTGCTGCGCGACACCTTCAGATACGGCAACCTCTCCGATCCGAGGGTATACGCCGACTACTTCATTCAGTATAACCTGAGCGCATCGCATGCACGCGACTCCTTCGCACGGGTCGCCAAGGAGTTGCTGCGGCAGGATCGGGCGCAGGAGGCGGTCGAGCTGCTCGACCTCGGACTCGAAAGGATGCCTACGTGGCAGATCCGTTTCACCGACACCAATACCTACCCCTTCCTCGAAGCCTATTACGCCGCATCGGCGATGGGCGTCGAAGAGGCCGCCGCCAAGGGCGACGCCCTGCTGCGCGAGTATGCCCAAACGCTGATCGAATACATCGAGTACTACCTACGCTTCGAGGGAACGCAGGGCGACATGGTATCGCCGATCCTCGACGAGAAACTCGACCAGCTGGGCGACATCTACTATCTGGCGACCTACGCCGGACGCAAGGATGTCGTCGCGGAGTTGAACACCTACTACCGTTCGCTCGGAGTCTCGGAAGACAACCTCGTGGACGTCGGCGACAAGCCCCGTCAGGCCGACACGACGCTGATTCCCAAAGGCATGAACGAATAAAGCCCGCAATACGGAAACGCACACGCCCGGCAACTGCATTGCCGGGCGTGTCTGTTTTTTCAGCAGGCCCTCACAAACCGGGCCGGCAGCGGGCGCGGGCCGTCGCCGGAACGACGGCGCACCCGTCTGCGGCCCGCATGCGCCTTACCAGACCCGGATTCGCTGCCGGCCCTCCCTGATCTCGCAGAAAGGACCCGGCGCGGGATTGTCCGTACGTTTATTGCCGAAATAGTCGCTGTCGAAAACAACGGGCTTTCCGTCGGGCTGCTCGTAAGCCTGCTTCGACAGTTTGGCTTTTCCGAGCAGTTCGGTGGTTATCAGCTGAATCCGGAAATCGTCCAGCCCTTCTACCGAAAACGAAAGATAGACATGGTCGCCCTCGTCCTCGATGACGGCGTCGGGATCGAAATCCGGCAAAACGCGGTTGTTTTTCTCCTTGTCGTAAGGTTTATTGTACTTGTAATAGACATTGCCGCTGACGAACATCGGATACGCGGCGGCATTATATTCCGAAAGGCCGTACCGGTAATTCTCCTCCGTTTTCTTGTGCTTTCCGTGCAGAAAGAGGTTGTTGTAATACCGGTCGTCGCCGCCCGGTACGATCGACAATCCCGCCACCTCGGTCGAATGAGGCAGATGGTAAGGCGTATAGCGTCCCCGGTCATTGGCCACGAGCAGCCGCCCGATCAGCAGGTTGTGGACGTAAGCGCCGCCCTGCGAAATGTCGAGCACTCCGACATACGATCCGAATATATTGTTGTCGATCAGATAAGGGCCGTGATTCACTTCCATAAAAATATCCTCGCCGACATTGTCGTAGAACAGATTCTTCGAGACCCGCGTTCCCTGCGTCATCCAGTCGAGCCATACGGACCTCCATGTGTTGTGGATCCTGTTGTGCCTGATCTGTGTGTCGATGGCGCCGTGGAACTTGATGCCGCCTATTTCGGCGCCGTCGTACTGCCCCTTGACATAGATGTTGTAGATGTGATTGTGTTCGATGACACTGAACGCCGCACCCATGCTTCCGCAGATGCCGGCCTGCTCGCAATTATAGATCGTATTGTTGCGGACCAGATGCGAGCCGATATTATCCTTGCTCCACCCGCAGCGCAGCGCATTGAATATCACTTCGATGTAGTGCAGCGATCCGTCCAGCGACAAATCGGACAGCCATGTGTTGTGTCCCGAAGAACGCTCCTTGCCCAGCGTGATCCCCGCGCATTTCGAATCGTGGATAATGTTGTTCTCGATAATCCACCCCTTGTTCCAGTGCGTCGCGACCATGCCGATCTGTTCGGCGGTCGGAGCGCCCCACTGCGTGGCGGCCTGACTGAACTCGAAGCCGCTGACCGTGAGATAGTCCACCCCCGGTCTCGAAGGATAGAAGCAGGTATGCCGCGTCGTTATCTCCACCAGCTCCTTATTGGGATTGAATTTATGGAAATTCGCCCAGACGGTCGTATTGCGGTCATCGACCTCGCAGCGCCACACATAAGTCGAACCTTCGGGGTCGAGAATACCGTTATCCGCCTGAGGATGCACGATCTCTTCGTGCGAGAGCTTTTCATAGAGGGACTTCCCGTTGAGAAAGACCTCGCCGATGTGGTGAATGCGTCCGTGATCGTTGAACCAGTCGCCGCCCAGCAGCTCCTTGTAAGGATTGTAATCGCCGAAAAACGTATTCGGAATCACCACTTTCCAGACGCCGTCCTCGGTTTTAGTCCAGCCCGTGACGACCTCCGAACCTTTGATCTCGACTTTCTCTCCGGGTGCGGCCCGGTAAACGATCCGGTTATCGTCGTCCGTACCTCCGCGAAGCGGGTCCACCCATTCGCGGTAGGTGCCGGCATGCACCGTAATCACATCCCCCGGCCATGCGTAATACACGGCGCGGTTTATCGTCCGGAACGGAGCTTCCGCCGTTCCCGCATTGTCGTCGTCGCCCTTGACGGAAACATGGTACTCCCTGCCCTGCACCATACAGCACAACGACAGGAAAAATAAAATCAGACTCGATCGTTTCATCATTCAAATATGGTTTAACAAAGTTGCCGGACAAAGCGTCCCCTTGCCCGGCAACAAATTGATTTTCTTTCGACATCAGAGCGTTCCGCCTCAGAATCCGAGTGCGACGTTCACCCCTTCAGGCGCATTCTCGAACCGCAGCAGGCAGGTGCGCGACTCCTCGTCCCACTCGCAACCGGGATCGGCCACGGGCGTTCCGTCGCTTCGGGTCACATCCGCCGAAAGCGGCTTCCGGGGCAGCAGGACCCGCATGACGTTGGTCGTCTGAGCCGGCCCCTTGACCATGAACGAGTAGCGGTTCCGCCCCACCCGCTCGGTCTCGACGCAGGCGGCGCACGCCAACACCTGCGGCCGGCCGGGATCGGCGACCTTGTCCAGATTGTAAAGCAGCGCCTGCGTACCGGGCAGCACCGCACGGCGCGTCAGCACCGGAAGCGCCGGATCGAACAGGTCGATGAATTTCCCTTCCAGCACGAAAGGCTCCGTATCCGCATTTTCATCGACGACGGCCACGATCTCGTAAGGTCCCCGTTCGAGGTAGAAATGGTTTTTGAATTCGAGCGTCCCGGCGTGCTTTCCCTTGCCGTAAAGCCCGCGCACGGCAGCAAGATACTCCGCATCGCCGCCTGCCGTGAGGACGAAATCCTTCGGATCGCGGCGAATCACCGTCACGAAGCCCTTCCCGCACGCATACTCGCCCGCCGGCGCGTCGAGCGGCATGCCGAGCAGCTCGAACAGATGCTGCGACGGCGCGGCGTAAGCATTTCCGCCGCGGTTCCACCACTCCTGAACGCGCTGGTAAGGATCGGCGTCCGTGCCGCAGAAAAGCAGCTTGCCGCCCCCGCGCACCCATGCGGCGATATGCTCATGCGCCTTGGGGTCCATGGGTTTCATATTGGCGTACGACATCACGAGCACCTTCGCCTCCCTCCACGTCTCAGGATAGGCCGTATTTTCCAAATGGATGGTCTTCACGGGCACGCCGCGCTTCACGAGCGGGAAAGTCTGGCCGTAAAAGTTCGAAAACTGCGGATCGTCGTACCCCTCGTGTCTGACGCCCCGCTGGAACATCAGCGAATTGCACATCAGCACGCAGATACCGTCCGAACCGGAGACTCTGTTGTCCGAAACCGGCATGCGCCCCAGCGCGTCGATCATCACCTGCATCTGCGTCGAGTAATCGCGCGATATGCGCTCCCGCTCGCCGGACGCGGGATTCAGGAAAAGCCCCTCGTAAATGCGGTCGGGCCACGGCATCACCTCGTAATTGGCAATGCGGGGGTAGAGCAGCTGCGCGGTGAAGGTCGCCTGATAGTTGACCCTGTAATCGGCCCAGTCGCGCGGCCAGTCCTCGATGGGGTCGGTCAGGAAGAAGAGTTTGCGGCCCGTCGGTTCGGTCATCGACTCCATGGAGCCGTACTCCAGATAGGCGTTCTCGAAGACGCGCTCGCGGCTCACGCCGTCGAAAAAGGTCGGCGTGCGCGAGGTTCCGGTCCACACCTGCGCGATATAGCCGTCTACGCACGACAGCGAGGCGAGACTCGCTTCGGGGCTTACGATCTCCCACGACGAATAATTGACCAGCGAATGGGTCGGCACGTAACAGCGGACCTCCATCCCCTTCTGCCGCCCGTACTCCTTGGCGAAGGTAAAGACCTTGTCCAGCGCGTTGTAATAGAGATGGTATTTCAGCTTGTTCGAAAGGTAGGTGTTTTCCGCCGATTCGTGCTGGGGACGCCAGTCGAAACCGTAATACTTCTTCCATTCGCGCTTGAACGCCTCGCTGTAACCCGCTCTGGCCCAGAATTCGGGTTCTTCGAGATAGATGGCGTCGATTCCGGCGTCGATCACCCGGCGGATATGCTTCTGCTGCATATATTCAATGAACGACTCCGTCGGCACGAGATAGGGCACCATGTGCCCGTGCCAGAGCGTATCCCCCGCCTGCACGACCTGTCCTTCGTCCAGATGGTTCACCCCGTCCCATTCGCCCGTAAAATAATCTTGGTAGCTTCCCCATGCGATGCCGGTCATAAAATGGGTCTTATACCCCTTCGACCGCCATGACTCCACGCGCTCCTCGAACGACATGCCGGGCGCGTCGTTCGTATCATAGATAATGGCCACATCGGCGCGATTGTCGGTTACATCCTTCCATGGCCTGCCGGTCTGGAACGCCGTTTTCTCCCGGCCGGCGTCGCGGGTAGCGACCGGCGAGGCGCACCCTGCCAGCAGGCATCCCGCCGCCAGCATCGAAATCGTCAAATTCAGGTTCATCATTTTCTTTTTTCGGTTAAAAACAAGATGCCCGGAAAATTCCGGGCATCTCCTGTCTCAGCGCCCGCCTAAAGCGTTCGGGGCATATCGGGATGGTTCGGGCCGAAATGCTTGAGAATCACCATCGGCTGGAAACGGCTGCGATTTTCGATCACCACGCCCTGCTTGGCGGCGGCTTCGCTGACGAAGAATTCGTCGTTGCTGGGCTGTCCGAAGCGCAGCATCACGGAAGCCTCGGCATCGTAAGCCCCGAACTTGCCGTGTCCCTGAATGATGATGCAGCCGTAGGCGGCGCCGTCGCTCACCACCACCTTCTGTCCGGGCTGTACGGTCAGCTCCTTGGCCGCGATATAGTCGTTGGCGTAAGCCACCCACTTCTCGGCATAGCGGCCGTCCGAATTCGGGCACGCCACCGGCGGACGGAAATAGTGCTTGCGGTAATGCGGATCGACGTTCTTCTCCCAGTCGAGCAGGCTCATGACGTATTCGAGATTGCGTTTCTTGTCCTCAGGGCAGTTTTCGACCAGAAAATCATAATCGTACACCTCGCCCGAAGCGATATTTTCGTAGACCGAATTGACGTCGCTGTTCCACTGGGGTTCGTAGGTCAGGTAGGAGCCCGGCGCGTGAATCACTCCGGGAGGGGTATACCATCCGGTTCCGAGCTGGATGCGGTAGGCGCGCGACAGCTCCGTGATGCGGTTGTCGCCCTTCTCGTACATCATCAGACGCTCCATCACCTCCTCCTTGCTGACGTCGGGATCGAATCCGAAATAGGTCGCCGGGAAAGTTCCGGCATAATTGTTCATTTCGGGCGGGAAGTAATAAGCCTCCGGCTTGCCGAGACGCCTGACGGCCGCCGCCGCGTCGAATCCCAAGTGCAGGTGGTGGAACAGCGGCACCTCGTAATCGAAAAATTTCGAATACATCGGCCAGCCGCCGTAGCGGGTCATCAGCTCGTCGCCGACCAGATCGCGGCCGAGCACGTCCACGGCCTCGCGCAGCGTGAATTTCCCGGCCGTATTGCCGTCGAAAGGCAGTACGTAGCTCATGCCCTCGTCGGCGGGGGCCAGCGGACCGTTCATCGCGGGAATAACCGACGAAAACCAGCGTTCCTTGATCGAGCCGCGCTTGGTTCCCAGCGCATAATAATCGTCGGGGTGGAGCCGCAGGCGGAAACCTGCGCGGCTGAAACGCCGCGGCACGAAGACCGGCATCAGGCAGAAGATGCCCCCGCCCTGTTCGAATGTCTGTTTGATTTTCATATAAAATAGCTTTTTGGTTTGGTGTTAATCGTTCAATAGAATCTCCATGTCGAGCTGATAGGAGCGGGTCTCGCCCGGCTCGATGTAGAGCATGGTCCCCTCCTGCCGGGCGCGGTCGCTGCCCACGGGCGGATGCGTTCCGGGTTCCAGCCCCACGACATATTCGTTCTTGCCGAAATGCTGCCAGTTGGTCAGCCACGGCAGTTGTCCCTTCTTGAATTTCATCTTGACGCCGAGTCCGAGGTTGTCGTTGTAAAGACCGCATTCGCTGGTTCCGCGGCGGTCGGCGTCCACGTCGATGAAAGCCACGGCTTCGCCGTCGCCGTCGTGTTCGGGAATCGGCGGCAGGCACCGCCGGAATCCCTGCTCGTTCGCTTCGTTGAAGATAAAGTCGTCGCCCGGCCCGCCGCGCGACACCCAGCGTCCCTTCCAGATTATCCGCGTGCCGTCGTCCACGAGCGGATAGCCGAAATTGCAGTGGTAAAGCAGCATGTGAGGGGCGCGTCTGTTTCCGAGGTTGGTCACGCTGTCACGGACCATGATCTTCGAAGCGCCCAGCGTCGCGGAGATCGTGCGCCGGATTTCGAGATGATGGCCCAATGCCGTGGTCTGGAGCGTACGGCCGCAGATGCTCATTCCGTATTCGCCCCGCAGGGGATCGGGCTGCACCACCGATTCCAGCACCGCGGGAAGCATGCCGATGCGCCCGTGCAGCGGAAACGTCCCCCGCGGACCGTCGGCCGCAGGTCCCACATGGTCCAGCCCGCAGGTCACGAGCAGACCGCCGCCCAGCCCGTAAAGCCAGCTGTCGCCGCTCCGTGCATAGATACTGGGAGCCGCAACGCCGAGACGGCTTATCCACGCCAGCCCGAACTGGTTCATGAAAGCGTCGGCAATGTCCATTCCGCGGTCGATGACGACCTTGAAACGCAGTCCGCTGCCCGTATTGAACCATGCGATCCGCACTCCGTCGCCGGGACCGCCGCACAATTCGGACAACTCGATCCCGCCGACTTGGCAGGGATTGGATATCTTATCCTCGTAGGAATCCAGCAGATAATAACTTTTAGCCATACAAGCCGTTACCGTTTTTTATTCGTTATCCTTCCATGCGGCCATCCGCTCCCAGACGGGTCCGAGCGACTCGACGGCGCAGCGGTACAGCGCATATTTCCGTTCATAGGCCGCGGCATGCTCCGCCACGGGTTCCACGCGGCGCCTGACCTTCACCATCGAAGCCGCCGCCGAAGCGAAATCGGGGTAATCGCCCGCACCGACGGCCGCGGCCATGGCGCAGCCCATCGTCCCGGTCTCACCGACATCGACGGTCTCGACCGGACACTGCATCACGTCGGCGAATATCTGCGTCCAAACCTCCGAATTGGCCACACCGCCGGCCAGCCGGATCACCCGGACGGGCGTGCGGCGCGAAGCCGTCAGGCGGTCGAAATGACGCCGGTGGCTGAAAGCCACCCCTTCGTAAAGCCCCCGCACCAGATGCGCGCGCCCGTGATGCCCCTCGACGCCGACAAAAGCCGCATGCGCGCCGGGCTGCTCGTTGCTACCCATCAGAAAGGGCAGGAACAGCGGACAACGCTCGCCGGCGGGCAGCGAAGCGACCATCGCATTGAGCCGGTCGTACACCGAGCCGCCCTCCTCTGCCAGCGCATCCTTCAGTTCGGGCAGCAGCGTATTGATGAACCACTCGTTGTTGCCCGCTGAGGTCGGACTGCACTCCTCGATCAGGTAGTAGCCGGGAATGCAGAACAGCGAATTCATCATCACCGTGCCGTCGAGCACCGGGACCGGGCTGATATATTCGTTGATGCTCCACGTCCCGGCGATCATGCAGACGCGCTCCTCGTCGGCGGCATCCACCGCCACGGCGCAGGCGTCGATGTCGAACATGCCGCCGACCACGGGAGTTCCGGCCTTCAGGCCCGTGAGCGCGGCTGCCTCTTCGGTAATCCGGCCGCAGACATCCGTCGAAAGCCGCAGGGGCGGCAGTGCGCCGGCAACCGCCTCCAGCCCGAAAAGTCCGAGCAGCCGCGGATCGTAGTCCCGCATATGCAGGTTCATCAGGTTCGTGCCCGAATAATCCGTCACCTCGGCGAAAGCTTCGCCCGTCAGGCGGAACCGGACGTAATCCTTGCACTCGAACACCCAGCGGATATTGCGGTAGTTCTCCGGCTCGTTGTCCCGCAGCCATGCCAACAGGGCCACGGGCTGACAGGCCAGCACCCGCTGGCAGCTGAAGGCGAACGCCTTCGCCGCCGTGCCGTCCTCCTCCCAGCGCCGGGCGTATTCCGCGGCGCGGTTATCCATCGAGACGATCCCCGCACGCACGGGTTTCCCGTCACGCCCCCAGAGGTAGAGTCCCTTGCCATGCCCGCAACAGGCGACAGCGCGGACGTCCGCGGGATCGACGCCCGCCCGGACGAGCAGCCCGCGCAGGACGTCGCAGTTCGTCCGCCACATCCGCTCCATGTCGCGCTCGGCATAGCCGGGGTGCGGCACGGCGATCTCCGTGGCCGCGGAGCATACGGCCACCTCCTCGCCTGAGGAGGTGTAGAGTGCGGCTTTGGTGAGCGTGCCGCCGTTGTCCAGACCGATATAATAGTTCATAAACCGATTTTTACGAGATAAACAATTCAAGGCCGCAGCGAACGTTCGTAAGCCTCTTCGAGCAACGCCCGCGAACGCGCGATCTCCGCACGGTCGTCGGGTGCGGTCCCCGACCACATTTCGAGCAGGAAAGGTCCCGAATACCCCAGCGACCGCAAAATGCGGAACGCCCCGGCGAAATCCACCGTCCCCGCCCCCAGCGGCACGCCGCGGAACTCGCCGGACGATTCCGCCGTCACCGGGCGGGTCTCCTTGAGATGGATGGCGACGATGCTGGCGATCCCCTTTTTCAGTTCGGCGGCGATATCGTTGCCCCAAGCCGTAAGGTTGCCCAAGTCGGGATAAACCCGGTAATAGGGCGAGCGGATACGCTCTTCGTACCAGAGATGCTTGGTGATGGAGTTCATGAACGGCGTGTCCATGATCTCCATGGCGTGCATGACCTGATAGCGTTCACCCAGCCGGGCCACATACTCCATGCCTTCGAGAAAGGCCGCGGCGCTGCGGTTGGTCGGAGGTTCGTAATAGACGTCGTACCCGGCCAGCTGGATGACACGGATGCCCAGATCGTCGGCGAACTGCACGGCCTTCTCGGCCAGTTC
>ERZ837910.3390-NODE-3390-length-17472-cov-4.507091_pt1 | contig 17472 bp, 17 predicted proteins | sample MGYA00519940_ERZ837910 | MGnify/ENA primary metagenome ERZ837910 (study PRJEB31850, sample SAMEA3708825) | human gut metagenome | biome: human gut; feature: human-associated habitat; material: faeces | place: China | collected 2014 ... | reverse complement strand
CGAGTGCCTGAATTTTGTACGCACCAACAGCGACCACGGCGGCGCGGACGTGGTGTTGGAGGTGGCCGGCGCGGAATCTACCTTCCGTCTGGCCTGGGAGTGCGCGAGACCCAACGCCATCGTGACGGTGGTGGCACTGTATGACAAGGCCCAGATCCTGCCGCTGCCGGATATGTACGGCAAGAACCTCACCTTCAAGACCGGTGGCGTGGACGGCTGCAACTGCGAGGAAACGCTGCGTCTCATCGCGGAGGGGAAACTGGACACCGAGCCGCTCATCACCCACACCTATCCCCTCAGCAGGATCGAAGAGGCCTACGAGCTCTTTGAAAACCGGCGAGACAACGTGATCAAGGTCGCGGTGGAGTGCTCATGAGCCCATGCGGGAACCACTGGCCCAACTGTCGCCCTGTTGCGATCCGATACAGAGACTAAAAAAGCTTGCTGTCAATCGACAGCAAGCCTTTTTGCGTTGGCAGCCAAAACGAGGGGGCTGCACGATTCTTTTTTGAAAGAGACACGTACCGGACTTTTTGCGGACTTCCGTTTGGGATTGGCTTCGATTTCTTATGCCCTCTTTTTCGGAATCAGCAGGAGCCGTTCGCAGGGGATCTCAGATTCCTGTTCCAACTGATTTGCTGCTAAAATGTCCGCGATGGTGGTGTTGTAGCGCTTCGCCACCTCCCACGCGGATTCCTGTTTCCCTACGCAGCGCAGGATCAAAGACGGCGCGTTGGACAGGTCCTTGGGCGTACTCTCGTCCAGCACGGCGGAGGCTACGCACAGCTTGCGGCACCGGCCGCAGACCTCCACCTGAAAATCAACCGGGAATCGGACCTCGATGCCACGGTCTCCCAAAGTTCCCTGAATTTCCTCCCCACAGAAGGCACGGGCGGACACGGTACAGTCCTTTGGCAGCTCCATGGGGCAGCAGACGTCGATGCAGCGCTCTGCCGACAAACAGGCGCCTCCCTCGTCCAGATACAGCGCCCGGACCGTCACCGCCGTCCGCAGCTGAGTAATTTCTCCCTCCCGGCTGACGGACACCGCCCCGCAGTCGGCGCACAGGGACAGCACTGCCTCCGCCGCCACGCCGATCTCCAGCACCTCCCGGACGGTCTGACGCCGGGTCACGGACTCGTACAGGCTGCACAGATCCAGTTGACTCGGCTCATAGCGGGTCTCGTAAGCGGTGGAGTAGAGGTCCGTCAGCAGCGTGACCTCCCGTGTCTCCCGCAGAAAGGCCATGGTGTGATAGTAGACCGTCACGGACAGTTGGCGGCCCTCGTCATCGGAGCCGTCGATCTGAATGTCCGTCCCGGTGATCCGCAGGCGCATGGACACCTGGGTATTTTCCTCTGTGCTATCCGTCTCCATGATCTGTGAAAAGGGCAGCTCCGCGCTGGCGGAGGCCAGCTGCCCGCCGATGGTGCGGTACAGTGCGGAAACCCAAAAGACCCCCTTGAAGATCAGCTTGTTGCCAATGGCCTTAGTCTCCGTCACGATGCCGTTGGCCCGGCAGTGGAGCAGCTCCGCCGCACCCTCCCGGCCTAGCGACAGGGACATGGTCTCCGAAAAGGTCAGATCCTTTTCCGCCACCTGCCGCAGCAAAGACACCGTCTGCCCGCAGCACCGCTTTTCCACCAGTAGCGCCGGGTCCGTCTCCGCGTCGGAGGAGATGGTCAGGCATACCTTCCGGCAGCCGGCCAGATGGGTCACCAGCTTGCAGCGGGTGAAGATCTTCCGGGGATTCAGCATCCGGCTTTCCAGCAACTCGATCTCCGTCTCCACCACTACATGGGCGCACCCGGCCACCCCTTCCCCTTGCGCCGAAAAGGGCATGGCGAATTCCAGTGCCCGGACGCCGGACTCATTCTCCGGCGTGTAGAGGACCGTCACCCGGACGGTGCCGGTGACGCCGTCCTGCTCTGTGCCGCCGTGAAGGCAGACCACTCCCTCCGCCGAAATGATCCGGGCGATGTCCGGGCAGTAATCCGGAACGATGGTCTCCGCGGTCTCCTCTTGCGTCAGCGTCTGCGGCTCTCCCAGTTCGTATGTATCCAGACACTCCTTTTTTAATTCCAGTTCCATGTGGGTATCCTTCCTTTCCGCTCAGTGTACTTCAGTGCAGTTTATGAGCGGCGGGGACCCCTTATGCCTGGATTCTGAACAGCTTCCGCAGCAGTCCCCGCATGGCCTTCGGCGCCTTCCACACTACGATATTCATAACCCCTCTCCTTTCTACCGCTTCCAGCAGGCACAGCCGCTGGCGATCAGCAATGTTGCCACCAGGAACATCAACAGTCCCGTTGGAAAAATGGCCGCGATGAGGATGCCTGCCCCCATGGCGATGGCGAATATTCCAATGATGCAGTTCCGTCCTCCCCGAAACACCCGGCTCCGCCTCCTTTCCTTACAGCCCAATATATGACCGCACCCCTGTCCCCGGTTCCGGTTTTTCTTCCGAAATCAGATGCGGGTGCATGTGCTTTTACACCGCTCCGGGGACCAAATGAGTGTGGCCTCGATGGGGAGCTTTGCGATCGGTCGCAGGTCGGCTTGCAGCTGCACCTGAAATCCGGACCGATGCGGTTTTAAATATGGTGTGTGCGTCCTGTCATAAAAATGGCCGCTGATGGCATAAGCTGTTCCAGAAGAAATGCTTGGGGGAGGGGATCGGATGTCCGGAAAAAAGAAACCGGCGGGAAAGCAGATCGCTTTGTGCTTGCTGCTGACGGCGGCTGTGGACGGCTTGGGTGTCCTGCTGGTGACGCTGCTGGCGGTGAAGGGGATCGTGGGGGAGGACAGGGTCCCGCAGGCGCTGGGGGCGCTGGCCTTCTGCGCGGCCTTCGCCGGGGGACTTCCGGCAGGGAAGGGGAGGCTGGGTCCGGGCGGGAGTCTGCTGAACGCGGGGGCCTTCGCCCTGCTTCTGCTTTTGCTTTGCTTCGGCGGCTGGGGCGAGGGGATCGCGGTCCGGGGGCTGATCCTGCTGGCTCTGATCCTACTGGGCGGGCTGCTGGCGGCGCTGCTCTGCGGAAAGGTGGGGAAGCGGTCCAACAAGCGATTGGTGAAATCTCACAAAAAGCTGCGTTCCGTCTGAAAAAGCGCCGTCCGGTGGGGCGGCGCTCCTTTTTTTCGGTGTGGTCAGATATGGGAAGATTCTGCGGGGGATAGACACTACATCTTGCGTAAAATGAGAGAAAAGGTGCTGTTTTATGCTGTGATTTACGCGGTTAACATAATACAGTTTACATAATATTTTAGCATAAACGCCGAAAAACAGGTATTTTCTGGAAACACCTTGCGAAACGGCGCCATTTGAATTATATTTGAATGAGAAAAGTTTTACGTCAACCGCAACATAAATCTTGTCCCACTTTCATAGGCTGGGGTGAGGTGATGCGGTTTGAAATGGAATCGTGCGGAACGATGGACAGACCCCAGCCGGCTGCACAGCCTGCTGCTGGCGGTTTTCTTTTTTCTCGGGATCGGCGCGGGTGTTGTCTGTGCCGGACGGATCTCCGGGGATGTGGAACGGGAACTGACCACGTACCTGACGGATTATCTGGCCTTGGCGCAGAGTCAGGACCTTGGAATTTCCGTGGTTTGTTCTCTGACGCTGCTCTATCTGCAAGGACCGGTTTTGGCGTTCCTATGCGGCGTCTGCTCTGCGGGAATCCTGTTGCTGCCGCTGCTGGCGGCTGCTGCGGGCTTTTTTCCGGCCTATGCGGCGGGGTGCCTGACGGCTTCCTTCGGCGGGCGGGGCCTGCTGCTGGCGCTGGCCTTTTTCGGCTTTCGCTGTCTGGTCACGGTGCCTTGCTTTTTTCTGCTGGCGGCGCCTGCGATGGGCCGGGCCGCCGCACTGCGTGGACTGTCCCGGGGGAGACGGGGCGCCGCGTTTTCCGCCTGCGGCCGTGGTTGTTGGCTGGGCTTCGGTATTGTGTGTTTGATTTTGTGTCTGGGCGCGTGGATAGAACTGCGGCTGTCGCCGTTTCTGCTCCGCGCGCTGCTGGAACGATTTTTTTAGGAAGGGAGTTGACGGAAATGGATGATATTGCCCGTTTTGGTGCGTATTTGTCCGATGAAAAGCATTCCTCCCGGAACACCGTCAGTTCCTACCTCCGGGATACGACCCAATTCGCTGAGTATTTACATAATTACTGCGACATAGACCTGCGGGAGGCGGACAGCGCGGCAGTCCAGGACTACATGGACTGGATGCTGAGCCACGGGAAGTCCGCCGCCTCCGTCACCAGGTTTCTGGCGTCCGTCAAGTCCTTTTACAGCTATATGGTGGCTGCCGGGGAGCTGAAAAAGAACCCGGCACAGGGAGTGGCCGCCGCCAAAGTGGAGCGGAAATACCCGGAGATTCTCACCGCCAAAGAGGTGGAGCTGTTTCTGGAACAGCCGGAGTGCGTGGACGCCAAGGGCTTCCGGGATCATGCCATGCTGGAGCTGCTGTACGCCACCGGCATCCGGGTCAGCGAGCTGATCGCACTGGACATCGGGGACCTGAACCTGCCGGCGGGCTTTATCCGCTGCTCCAACGGCAAAAAGGAGCGGATCATCCCCCTGTACCACGGCGCGGTGAAGGCGCTTCAGGATTATATCAAGGGCGTCCGGCCCCAGCTGATCGCGGACACGGAGGAAACGGCCCTGTTCGTGAACATGAACGGCGAGCGTATGAGCCGTCAGGGTTTCTGGAAAATCATCAAGCACTATCAGGAGAAGGCGGGCATCCAGAAGGACATTACCCCCCACACTCTGCGCCATTCCTTTGCGGTGCATCTGCTGGAAAACGGCGCGGACCTCCGGGCCATTCAGGAGATGCTGGGCCACGCGGATATTTCCTCTACCCAGATCTACACCCACGTCATCAAGAATCAGCTCAAGGACGTCTACCAGAAGGCGCACCCGAGAGCATAAGCGCAAGCGTAACAACCGGCAGGGCAGAAGCCCCGCCGGTTGTTTCTAAAAAGATTTCGCTTCGTGAGAACAAAACGGGGCGTATCTCCGTCTAATAGACAAAAGAGAGCAGAGAGGAGGCGGTCTCTATGGATCAGCAGGAATTTGCCGACCGGACAGAAGCCATCAAAACCCGGCTGTACCGCACGGCGTATCTCTATCTGGGCAGTGAGGCCGACGCACTTGAGGCGGTGGACGAGACGGTGTACCGGGCGCTGCGGAGGCTGAAGCAGCTTCAAACGCCTGCGTTTTTTGAGACCTGGATCACCCGGATCCTGATCAACACCTGTCAGGACGAGCTGCGCCGCCGGAGGCGGTTCCATCCCGGCGGGGCGGATGCGCTGCCGGACACCGCCGGGCCGGACGATTACGAGCATCTGCCGCTGAGGGAGGCCATCCGCCGATTGCCGGAGGAGCTGCGCAGCGTGGTGATCCTGCGGTTTTTCTCCGGGTACACCCAAGCGGAGACCGCCGCCGCGCTGAACATTCCGCAGGGGACTGCGGCCACCCGTCAGAAACGGGCGCTGGCCCTGCTGAAATTGGAGTTGGGAGAGGAGGGACAGGCATGAACCGTATGGATGAGTACACCGCCCTGTTGGCGGAGCTGGAACAGACCCCGGAAGAACTGGATCATACTGTAAATAAAGCGCTGAATAGGAAAAATACTTTACAGAAAAAGCGGCGATTTTTCGGCACCTCGTTGGGCGGCCTGGCGGCCTGCTTCGCAACATTTGTGCTGCTGGTGAACCTGTCGACGCCCTTCGCCCGGGCCTGCGGACGGATTCCCCTTCTGGCAGATCTGGCCAAGGCGGTCAGCTGGTCTCCCAGCCTGTCCGCCGCCGTGGAGAACGATTATGTGCAGCCCCTCCGGCTGTCCCAATCGCAAAACGGCATCACGGCCCGGGTGGAGTACCTGATCGTAGACCGGAAGCAGGTGGACGTGTTCTTCTCCATCCAGTCTGACGATTACGCACACCTGGATTTAGACCACCCAACGCTGACGGTGCCGGGGGAACAGGAGGGATACGCTTCTTCCTTCAGCAGCTATGGCATTGAAAACGGCGATCTCATGGAACTCCGGATCGACTTCATGGACCGGGACGTGCCGGACTGCCTGACCATGACCTTCGGCGTTTATGACAACAAGCATCTCTATGAGAACCAGAAGCCCCCGGCGCAGTCCAATGTGGCCGACTACGGCGACGAGCTGCTGTCCGACAACCCGAGGGAGCAGCGGGAGATTTTAGCCACCTTCACCTTTGAACTGCGTTTCGACCCCACCTACACGGAGCAGGGGACGGTCATTGATGTAGGAGAGACCTTCCTGTTGGACGGCCAATCCGTAACGCTGACGGAGGCGGAGATCTATCCCACCCACCTGCGGCTGAACTTTGACTATGATCCCGCCAACACCGCATGGCTGACGGAGCTGAATTTCTATCTGGAAAACGAGCGGGGAGAGCGGTTCAACGGCATCGTCAACGGCATTTCCGGCACCGGAAACCCGGACGATCCCTCCACGGATTCCGTCTGGCTGGACAGTCCCTATTTCTCCACAGGGGAACACCTGACCCTCCACGTCACCGGGGCTTCCTGGATCGACAAGGGACAGGAGCGGGTGAAGGTAGATCTGGCAAAGGGCATGATCGAGAACCCGCCCCAGGGCGTCCGTCTGGAATGGGCGGAGAAGCGGAACGCCGGCTGGGTGGTGTCCTTCAGCGCCGGGTCTCGCTGGGAGAAAACGATGCATTACCAGATCTGGAAAAGCTGCTTCTATGACGAGGACGGCACGGCCCATGACATCACCCAGCGGGGTGTATCCAGTTCCCCCATGATCTTGGGCGAGATCTCCGGCGCGGAGCTGGAGATTTACGATGCCGCCGAAAAAGCCGCGAAAGAGGAAGGACGGTACTTTGAGACCTTCGGCCTGAAGGACTGCACGGCGGACTGCGTCTGGCTGGAACCCTGCTGGACCCGGATCACCGACAGCACCGCTCAGGTGGTCATCAAATAAACGGAAATCAAACAAGCCAAGCGTGCGTGGTTTTCCACGCACGCTTTTCCGTTCTCCGCATAGACTGGCGGGAAAGGGGAGTCCGTCTATGCGTTTCGCGCTCTATGACCGGCGGGCTGCCGTGCTGTACGCCCACCGCTGGGCCTACGGCCGGAATCCCGCCTTTTATGACTACGAGCATTTAGGGGGCGACTGCACCAACTTCGCCTCCCAGTGCATTTATGCCGGCAGCGGCGTGATGAACTTCACGCCCACCTTCGGCTGGTACTATATCGACCCGGACCAGAAGGCCCCGGCGTGGACTGGCGTGCCCTACCTCTATAACTTCCTCGTTCGGGAGGAAAAAACCGAAGGCCCGGCGGCCCGTCCCTGCGAACTGGGGGATCTGCGCCCCGGCGATCTGATCCAGCTTTCCTTTGACGGAGAGAACTTCCGCCATACGCCGGTGGTGGTGTCGGTGGGTTGGCCGGTGACGCCGGAAAACGTGCTGGTGGCCGCCCACAGCTACGATGCGGATAACCGTCCCCTCAGCACCTATTCGTATCAGGATATTCGCTTTTTGAAGATTTTCGGCGTCTGGCACCCATAAATGGGTTGACATTTCCCGGGAAATCCGATACAATGAAGCCCGTTACAGCGATGATGCGGAGAAGTAAGCGGATCGGTTCTGCCAAGAGAGCCCCTGTATGGTGGAAAGGGGAGAGAACAGCCGCCGAACTACACCGTGGAGCTGGCACCCAAACGGCCCTTTGGCTCAGTAGGCGTGCTCCGGGTGCGCCCGTTACTGCGCTGCCGTGTGATGGCACGGCGTGAGGCCGCGTTCCGTGAGGGGGCGGCGAACCAGAGGTGGTACCGCGTATTTACGCCCTCTGTCCGAAAGGACAGGGGGCTTTATTTTATCTCTGTCCGAATCAAACATGGAAAAGGAGAACAACAATATGGGTATTTACGAAGAACTGCAGGCCCGGGGCCTGATCGCGCAGGTGACCAACGAGCCGGAGATCCGGGAAATGGTCAACACCGGCAAGGCAACCTTCTACATCGGCTTTGACCCCACGGCGGACAGCCTGCACGTGGGTCACTTCATGGCCCTGTGCCTGATGAAGCGCCTGCAGATGGCGGGCAACCGCCCCGTCGTGCTGGTGGGCGGCGGCACCGGCTACATCGGCGATCCCTCCGGCCGCACCGATATGCGGAACATGATGACCCCGGAGACCATCCAGCACAACTGCGACTGCTTCAAGCGCCAGATGGAGCGCTTCATCGACTTCGGCGAGGACAAGGCCATCATGGTCAACAACGCCGACTGGCTGCTGAAGCTGAACTATATCGATCTGCTGCGGGATGTGGGCGCCTGCTTCAGCGTCAACAATATGCTCCGGGCCGAGTGCTACAAGCAGCGCATGGAAAAGGGCCTCAGCTTCCTGGAGTTCAACTACATGATCATGCAGAGCTATGACTTCTACTACCTCTTCCAGCACTACGGCTGCAATATGCAGTTCGGCGGTGATGACCAGTGGAGCAACATGCTGGGCGGCACGGAGCTGATCCGCCGCAAGCTGGGCAAGGACGCCCACGCCATGACCATTACCCTGCTGCTCAACAGCGAGGGCAAGAAGATGGGCAAGACCGCCAGCGGCGCGGTGTGGCTGGACCCCAACAAGACCACTCCCTTCGACTTCTACCAGTATTGGCGGAACGTGGGCGATGCCGACGTGCTCAAGTGCATCCGCATGCTGACCTTCCTGCCCCTGGAGGAGATCGACGCTATGGACAAGTGGGAAGGCAGCCAGCTGAACCAGGCTAAGGAGATCCTGGCCTATGAACTGACCAAGCTGGTTCACGGCGAGGCCGAGGCCGACAAGGCCCAGGAGGCTGCCCGTGCCCTCTTCGGCGGCAGCGGCAGCAGCGAAAATATGCCCGCTACCCAGCTGCCGGAGGCCCGCTTTACCGACGGTAAGATCGGCGCCATTGAACTGCTGGTGGTCTGCGGCCTGTGCGCCTCCAACGGCGAAGCCCGCCGCCTGATCCAGCAGGGCGGCGTGGCTGTCAATGATCAGAAGGTGGCGTCCATCGATGTGACCTTCGATCAGGCGCAGTTCGCCGGAGACGGCGTGGTCATCAAGAAGGGCAAGAAGGTCTTCCACAGAGCCTATACCGCCTGATGCTGACGAAAAAGCTGTAAATTCTTCCCAAAGTGCCGCTGTTCGCAAGGACAGCGGCACTGAGGCTGTTGATAAAGAGGTAGATTCTCCGCAACGGAAAGGAAGGGTGTGCGCGGGAAACCCAAGAAGGGTGTCCTGCGCCATTGAAATCCTTAGTTTGAAGCTCAGGAGGTCTGCTCCGGCAGCAGATCCCACGATGAAAGGGCCAGCTTCAACCGCTCCACGCTGGCATCGGTGAGCGGACAGAGGGGAAGCCGCAGTTCCCCGGCCTCCAGACCCATGAGATTCAGGGCGGTTTTTACCGGAATGGGATTCACCTCGCAGAACAGCGCGTCACACAGGGGCTTCAGCTTTAATTGCAGTCTGCCCGCCGCGGAGAAGTCATTGGCAAGGCAGAGGGCCATCAGCCGGTGCATTTCTGCGGGGAGGACGTTGGCCACCACGGAAATGACCCCGGAACCGCCCAGCATACAGATGGCGGCGGTCTCATCGTCATTGCCGGACCAGATGGAGAAATCGGCAGGGCAGAGGTTCCGGGTTTTTTGGATTTGGCTGAAATTCCCGCTGGCCTCCTTGACACCTGCGATGTTGGGGTGTTGGGCCAGCTCCGCATAGGTCTCCGGCTGGATGTTGACCCCGGTGCGGGAGGGGACGTTGTAGAGGATGATGGGAGTGCCCACGGAATCCGCAATGACCTTGTAGTGCCGCAGCAGACCTTGCTGGGTTGCCTTGTTGTAGTAGGGGGTGACGATCAGCAGACCGTCCACGCCGAGGCGCTCCGCAGCCAGGGCGTTTTCCCGGGCTACCTGAGTATCGTTGGCGCCGGTACCGGCGATCACCGGCACGCGCCCCGCCACCCGGTCCACGCAATAGGCGATGGTCTCCATGCGCTCCTTTTGGGTCATGGTGGCCGCCTCTCCGGTGGTACCGCAGACGATGATGGCGTCGGTGCCGCCGTCGATCTGACGGTCGATGAGCCGCCCAAAGGCGGGGAAGTTCACCGCCCCGGCGTGAAACGGCGTCACGATGGCCACGCCAGAACCTGTAAAGAGAATGTCCTTCACAACAAAATACCTCCTCTTTCAACATAAAAAAGCGGATGCCTGCTTTGGCATCCGCTTTTGTGCAATTAAGTTGTTTACCTTTACACCTGCTGAATATAGCCATTTGCGCACAGCAATTCTGCCAACAGAACAGCACCCCCGGCGGCCCCACGAAGGGTATTGTGGCTCAGTCCGACAAATTTGTAGTCATACTGGGTATCCTCCCGCAGACGGCCCAGAGACACCGCCATGCCCCGCTCCAGCATCCGGTCCAGACGGGTCTGGGGGCGGTCCGGTTCCTCAAAATAGTGGAGGAATTGCTTGGGGGCGGAGGGCAGCTGTAATTCCTGCGCTGGGCCCCGGAATGCGGCCCAATCCGTCTTGATCTGCTCCATGGAGGGCTTGCAGCCGTCCTTGAATTTCATGAACACTGCGGCCATGTGGCCGTCCTGACAGGCTACCCGGAAGCACTGGGCGGTGATGGCGGGCCCCTCCGCCTTGACGATCCTGCCGTTTTCCACCCGGCCCCACAGCTTCAGCGGCTCCTGCTCGCTCTTTTCCTCCTCGCCGCCGATGTAAGGGATGCAGTTATCCACCATCTCAGGCCAGCGCTGGAAGGTTTTCCCTGCGCCGGAGATGGCCTGATAGGTACACACCAGCGCACGTTCCAGACCGTATTTCATCAGGGGATGAAGGGCGGGGACATAGCTCTGGAGGGAGCAGTTGCTCTTGACGGCGATGAACCCCCGCTTGGTGCCCAGCCGCTTTCGCTGGGCCTCGATGACCGCCAGATGCTCGGCGTTGATCTCCGGCACCACCATGGGCACATCCTCTGTCCAGCGGTGGGCGGAGTTGTTGGAAACGATGGGACATTCCAGCTTGGCGTAGGTTTCCTCCAGCGCCCGGATGGCGTCCTTTGGCATATCCACGGCGCAGAAACAGAAATCCACCATACCGGCCAGCTTCACCGCGTCCGCCTCAGCGTCCAGCACCATCAGGGATTTTGCGGCTTCGGGGCAGGGAATATCCAGAGCCCAGCGGTCACAGACGGCCTCCCAATAGGACTTTCCCGCGCTTCTGGCGCTGGCAGCGATGGCGGTGAGCTGGAACCAGGGATGGTTTTCCAACAGGGTCACAAACCGCTGGCCCACCATACCCGTACCGCCGATGATGCCGACCTGATACCGTTTCATAGCAGATTCCTCCTTCGGGTCCCGGGGAAATCGTCGATTCCGGTTGAATCCGGGGCCAATGTGTATTATAATATCTTAGATATATACGTCCATGGAATGTGTTTTTACACCGTGGACATTTGTCTATATAATAGCAGACAGATCCTCTATCGTCAAGGTATTCGTCATTGGGAGGTTTTATGAAAAAACGTGTGTTGTCCTTTCTGTTTATCATCACTTTGTTCAGCCTGACTGCCGTTTCGGCGTCCGCCGTGGTAAATGACACCCTGAAGGTGGGCATCCGCTGGGGCGACACGGCTCTGGAAGCCGCCAATCTGGAAAACGCCGTGGGGTCCGGATACGAGTTCGGCTACTATGACGAGGACCGGGAGTTCGTCTATCTGGACGAGACCGACGAGACCACCATCACCATGCAGGCTTCCGGCTCCGGAAACGGCGTGACGGTGACGGAGACCCGCAGTGGGGAGGTCTTGTTCCAATTCCGGGACAACGGCTACTGTCTCGGCATCCGCCCTATGGGACGGCACACGGAGACCTGGTGCAAGGGCTATAAGTACCCCGGCGGCTTTGAGTACCGCTGCAACGCCGACGGCACTTTGACGGTTATCAATGTGGTGGATATTGAAGACTATGTAAAGGGCGTTGTGCCCTACGAGATGGACAAAGACTGGCCGCTGGCGGCTCTGGAAGCCCAGGCGGTCTGCGCCCGCACCTACGCCGTAAAGACCCGGCATCCCTCTTTGGGCTTTGACGTTTGCGCCGGCACCGACTGTCAGGTGTACTACGGCCGCAACCGGGCAACCGATATGACAGACGCGGCGGTGGACAACACGGCGGGCGAGATGATCTATTACGGCGGCAAGCCCGCGGATACGGTGGTCTACTGCGCGTCAAACGGCGGGGCCACGGAGGACGCCGCCAATGTCTGGAGCAGCATTCCCTATCTGGTGGGGAAGAAGGACCCCTATGAGGCCAAGACAAACATTCCCAATTACAACTGGTCCGTGACCTACACCGCCGATGAGCTGACGTGGATCCTGGAGCAGAAGGGGTACAGCATCGGCACTGTGAAGAACGTCTATGTGGCGGAGTTCACGCCGATGGGCAACGTCAGCAAGGTGACCTTTGAGGGCAGCCGGGACAGCGTGACGGTAAAAGGGGAGACCTGCCGCACGATCTTCTATTCCAGCACCTATAATAAATCCGTCAAGAGCCAGCGGTTCACCATCAACGGAGCCGGCGCAGCCTCTGGCGGCATTTATATCAACGACAGCAATACGGTGATCCGCTCCTTGGAAGGGATCAGCGTCCTCAGCGGCGGCGGAAAGACCGTCAGACTGGACGGCAGCGCATCTGTGCTGTCCGCTTTCGGAACATCTACGGTAGGCGAAGGCCAAACGCCTGCGTTTTCCAAGGACGGCACCTTTACCATCACCGGCAGCGGCAGCGGCCACAATCTCGGCATGAGCCAGTACGGTGCCAAGGCCATGGCGGAGCTGGGGTATACCTATGACGAAATTCTGGAATTCTACTATACAGATATTACCATCAAGTGAGGTTGAACATGAAAACAAGCGATTTTAACTACCAGCTCCCGGAGGAACTGATCGCCCAGACGCCGCTGGAGCGGCGGGACGGTTCCCGGCTCATGACTCTGGACCGGAACACCGGTGCCTGGGAGCATCACCATTTCTACGAGCTGCCGGACTTCCTGAACCCCGGTGACTGCCTGATCCTGAACGATTCCCGGGTGCTGCCCGCCCGTCTGCTGGGTCAGCGTCTGCCGGGAGGCGGCGCCTGTGAGGTGCTGCTGCTCATCGACCGGGGAGAAAAGACGTGGGAATGTCTGGTGCGCCCGGGACGGCATATGCGGGAGGGAGCCAAACTCTCCTTCGGCAACGGCGAGCTGACGGCAGAGGTCACAAAGGTCCTGCCGGACGGCAACCGTCTGGTGCGCTTTGATTACGGGGGAATTTTCCTGGAGGTTTTGGAGCATCTGGGTAAAATGCCCCTGCCGCCCTACATCAAGGAGGAGCTTCAGGATCAGGAGCGGTATCAGACGGTGTACTCCAAGGTGCTGGGCAGCGCGGCGGCCCCCACGGCGGGACTGCACTTCACTCCGGAACTGCTGGAGCAGATCAAGGCCAAGGGCGTGAACATCGGCTATGTGACGCTCCATGTGGGTCTTGGCACCTTCCGCCCCGTGAAGGAGGACGAAATCACCGACCACGAGATGCACAGTGAATACTGCGTGATCTCACAGGAGACGGCGGACCTCATCAACCGTACCAAAGCCAACGGCGGGCGCTGCATCTGTGTGGGCACCACCTCCTGCCGGACGCTGGAATCCTGGGCGGCGGAGGACGGCCACATGGAGGCCAAGGCCGGCTGGACCAACATCTATATCTACCCCGGCTACCGCTTCAAGGTGATGGACGGCCTTGTGACCAACTTCCACCTGCCGGAGAGCACCCTCATCATGCTGGTGTCCGCCTTTGCCGGACGGGAGCATGTTCTGGCCGCTTATGAGGAAGCCGTCCGGGAAAAATACCGCTTTTTCAGCTTCGGCGATGCCATGTTCCTGCGCTGATCGCTGATTTTTGCAAAATTTCCAAATGATTTTCCCGGTTTATACGGCTTTTCTTCGATTATCTATTGAAATCACAGAAAAAATTGAGTATAATATTGGTGCTCATTTTTCAAAACAGGAGGATCATTCCAATGATCAATATTACGAAGGACACCATCATCGGTGATATTCTGGACGTTGCACCTCAGACTGCGCCCATTTTCCTGTCCATCGGTATGCATTGCCTGGGCTGCCCCTCTTCCCGCGGTGAGACCGTGGAGGAGGCCTGCATGGTCCACGGCATCGACGTGGACAAGCTGCTGGCTCTGGTGAACGAGGAAGCCAACAAGGCTCAGTAATTGCGCCACATGACAGGACGCATACGGGATACCGTATGCGTCCTGAACCATGCCCGGAACGAACGGACAAAACCACCGGAAAGGGGGAGAGACCATGCGGGCGCTGGAATTGCCGCCCCGACTGCGGCTGATTGCCGGGTGGGTGCCTGAGGGCGCGTATCTGGCCGACGTTGGCACCGATCACGGCTATCTCCCTACATGGCTGCGGCTTCAGGGAAAAATCCGGGGAGCAGTGGCCAGCGATCTGCGGCCCGGCCCGTTGGAGCGGGCCAAGGTGACCGGATCGCTCTACGGTACGGACAACATTGAATACCGACTCTGCAATGGCCTTGCCGGGATCCGCCCCTCTGAGGTGGACACCGTTACCATTGCGGGGATGGGAGGGGAGACGATCCTCTCGATCCTGAAGGCCGCACCGTGGACGGCGGATGGGCAGCACACTCTGCTGCTGCAGCCCCAGTCCCATGAGGAAATGGTGCGGCAATATCTGGCGGAAAATGGTTTTGCCATCACGCGGGAAGCACTGGTCCGCGACCGGGGAACCCTGTACACTGTGATGGAGGCCAAGGCGGGGAAAATGGAACTGTCCCTCAGTCAGGTCTGGGGCGGCATAGGGCTGGCCCACGATCCGCTGGCGGATCGATACATCGTTGAAAAAATCGTCCGCACGCAGATGGCACTGGCGGGAGCGAAACGCTCCACCCGGCTGCAAGCGCGGACGGAGGAACTGCGGAAGATTTTGACCGCGTTATTACGGGCAAGAGAGGAGTGGCGCCATGCCAACCGTCGCACAAATTGAACAGGCGTTATTCCAGCTGGCCCCCAAGGATCTTGCGTTCGATTGGGACAACGTGGGGCATCTGGAAGGCAGCCCCGATCAGGAGGTCCAGCGGGTGCTGGTGGCGCTGGACGTGACGGAGAATGTGGTCTCCGAAGCGGAAAAGCTGGGCTGCCAGCTCATCGTGTCCCACCATCCGCTGATGAACGTCCGCTGGCATCAGGCGGAGATGCAGACCCTGCGGCCCGACCGCTATCTGGGCCGTCTGCTGCGGAGATTGGTGAAAGCGGATATTTCTGTGATCTCCATGCACACAAATCTGGATATTGCCCCCGGCGGCGTCAACGATGCACTGGCCGAGGCACTGCGAATCGAGGACCCTGGGCCTATGCCGGGGGATGAGACCGGTCTCTGCCGTGTGGGACGGCTGCGAAACCCTGTAAAGCTATCTGACTTTGCGGGTGAGGTATGCAAGGCGTTACACGCCAACGGCGTACGCTATGCCGGGGACCGGCCGGTAGAATATATAGCGGTGGGCGGCGGCGCCTGCGGCGACGAGATCAACGCGGTGATCGCGGCAGGCTGCGACACCTTTGTCACGTCGGATCTGACGTATCACCAGTTTTTAGACACCGCTCCCAAGGGCATCAACCTCATCGACGCGGGGCATTTCCCCACGGAGGACCCGGTCTGCGCGAAAATCGTCGCCTATCTGGAGAAGGAATTTCCCCAGCTTATAATCATAAAATCGACTTCTCACAAGGAAGTCATCCAATATTTTGTTGAAGGAGAATAACTACTATGTCCGGACATTCTAAATGGCATAACATTCAAAAGACCAAGGGCGCTGCTGACGCCAAGCGTTCCGCCGCATTCACCAAGATCGCCAAGGAGATCATTGTTGCCGTCAAGGAAGGCGGCGGCTCCGGCGACCCTGCCAACAACTCCCGCCTGGCTACCGTGATCGCCAAGGCCAAGGCCGTCAACATGCCCAATGACAACATCAAGCGCACCATTGATAAGGCGCTGGGTGCCGGAAACACCGAGAACTTTGAGGCTGTCACCTATGAGGGCTACGGTCCCGGCGGTGTGGCCGTCATCGTGGACGCTCTGACCGACAACCGTCAGCGTACCGCTCCCGAGGTTCGTCACGCCTTTGATAAGTGCAACGGCAATCTGGGTGCGCAGGGCTGCGTGTCCTGGAGCTTTGACCGGAAGGGTGTGATCGTCATTGACAATGAGGATCAGGAGCTGGACGAGGATACCGTGATGATGGACGCGCTGGAGGCCGGTGCTGCCGACTTCGAAGCTGACGGCATGGTGATGGAAGTCCGCTGCAAGCCCGATGACTTCAACACTGTGGTCAAGGCACTGGAGGACAAGGGCTACACCTTCCTCTCCGCCGACATCGCCATGGTGCCCCAGAACTACATCTCCCTCACCGATGAGGGCGACCTGAAGAATATGCAGAAGCTCATTGATATGCTGGAGGACAATGACGATGTCCAGAACGTCTGGCATAACTGGGAGAACGAATAACGGAATCTTTCTGTGACCGGACGGGCGTTTCCTTTCTGCCCGATAGAGGAACAGGGGGAGGGGAATATCCCTCCGATGAACTCCGGAAAGATGTTGCATAAATTAAAAAACGGTTGACATAAAGCGGTGGTGTTCCATTCGGAACACCACCGCTTTTCTATTTCGGCAAATCTTTATGTAACAAGGGATAGCGTTGTTACTAATGCAACGCTTTTCGGGAGTTCACATAATTCCGGTATGAAAAAACCTACTTCTTCCCCAAGACCTCCCGCCGCACATAGTCGAAGGCGGCGTCCTCTCCCTGATCCCGGAGGACGATCAGGATGGTCTCCAGCAGTTCCGAGGTGGCCGGATGCATGAGCAGCCGCTTCTTTTTGCCATACTGGAAAAACTGGTAGGGGTCTCCCGGCTGAAAGTCCTGACCCCGGTAGACCTTGCTGGCAGCCAATCGGTCGCAGAACATCTCCGCTACATATTTTTTCGGCATCTCCACGCCGACGATGCCCTCACCGCTGACACCGTAATCGGTCCAGTATTCAAAATGGTGGCGGTTGCGGCCCTTGTGGTGCATCCAGGAGGCGCTGTAGCCGATGTCCCGGCGCTGGGCGTCGTTGGGGCTGCGGTCCCCCTGGAAATATTTGACCCCGGCCCAGAATTCCACCGGGGAATACTTGGACAGATCGTGGGTCAAGCCCTGCCAGTAAAGCCCCAGGCGGAAGCAGTACTGCCGCACCAGATGCCGATGGCGCTGGACCGTTTTCAGATGCCGCCAGAAATCCACACGCTTCACCTCATGAACAGAATAGAAATACTAAGAGACTGTCGATAAAGTGGTAAATTCTCCGCG
>ERZ837910.3383-NODE-3383-length-17484-cov-13.981640_pt1 | contig 17484 bp, 16 predicted proteins | sample MGYA00519940_ERZ837910 | MGnify/ENA primary metagenome ERZ837910 (study PRJEB31850, sample SAMEA3708825) | human gut metagenome | biome: human gut; feature: human-associated habitat; material: faeces | place: China | collected 2014 ... | reverse complement strand
TTCGATCCCGGTATTCTCCACCAGAAGGAAAAGCACCGCACGGAAACGTGTGGTGTTTTTTGTTGTTACCGACCAAAGGAGAAACTATGAGCTACGCGATCGTATTCAGCAGTAAAACAGGCAACACAAAATTATTGGCAGACACGCTGCACGCCTGTCTGCCACAGGAAAACTGCTGCTATTTTGGCACCCCGGACCCTGCTGCCATGGAAGCGGACGACCTCTATGTGGGCTTCTGGACAGACAAGGGAAACGCTGACGAAAGCACTTTGGACTTTTTGAAGCAGCTGCACGGCAAAAATATCTTCCTTTTTGGCACCGCCGGCTTTGGCGGCAGTGAGGAGTATTTCAACAAGATCCTGAAAAAGGTGGAGTGTTCACTGGACAGGAGCAACACGGTCTTCGGCCGTTATATGTGTCAGGGCAAGATGCCGCTTTCGGTACGCCAGCGGTATGAGGGCATGAAAAAGCAGCCGATCCATCTGCCCAATCTGGATGCGCTGATCGAGAATTTTGACAACGCCCTTTCTCACCCGGATGCAGAAGATCTGGAACGGTTAAAGCAGGCGGTAAAATGATAAAAAGGCAGCGGTTTTCCTCAAACAGAGGAAGCCGTTGCCTTTTTTGCTTAGCGGATGATCCTACGCTCCTGCCTGCGGCTCCGCGGTTCTTATCCCACGCTTCTTTTATAAAAGAACAGGTACTGCTGCACGATGCCTGCTTCCAGCCCGAACTGCGGGAACGGGTCCTGCCCGGCAAACTCGTCCCGGATGAGCCGTTCGATCCAGACATCCACCGGCACACGGCCCACACGGCCATAGCCGAACAGACACACGCAGTTTGCCACCTTTTTGCCCACACCGTCCAGTTCCATCAAACGGGCAAAAAGTGCTTCATCGGGCAGGGAAGCCAGCTTCTTCAGGTCCAGTGTGCCCTCTGCCGCCTGCTGCGCCGCATGCAGCACGTAGCGGGTGCGGTAGCCAAGACCGCACTCCTGCAGCGCCTGCTCCCCGGCACAGCAGAGCGCTTCTGCTGTCGGGAACGCATACACCGGCCCTTCGCTATCGCTGCCCAGCCGCTCGCCAAACCGCTCCGAAAGCAGCTCTACCGCCCTGCGGATAGCCGGGATGCTCTTTCGCTGCGAGATGATGAAGCTGACCAGCATCTCCCACTCATCCTGACGCAGCACCCGGATGCCCCGGCCATATTCCATGGCACGCTGCAGAAAGTCGTCCCGGCTGTCCAGCTTTCCGCGCAGGGCGGCATAGCTGCGGCCAAGGTCGAAGTAACCGTGCCAGAAGGTTTCCCATGCGCCCGGCTCACACCGCACCGTGTAGGTTCCGCTGCGCAGTGGTCTGAGGTAAAGCAGCTGTCTCCCGGAAACAAACCGATACCAGCCCTCCGCCTGCTTCCGGGGGCGAAAGCACTGGCCGCTTTCCAGAATTTTGTCCGGGTCGAAATCATCCCGGATCTGAACCGTTTTCTCTTCCAGCTCCATTGCCCCCATCACAGCTCCAGCTCCCGGTACACTTCGCCTTCCAGCGTTTTCCAAAGGAAAGTCTCCCCTTCCAGTGTCATATAGCTATGTGCACTCCCCTCCTTCGGGATGCTCACAGAACCGGGGTTCAGGTAGAGATTGCCTTCGCCGAACTCTGTCCACGCCGGAATGTGGGTGTGGCCATGCAGCAGGACATCCCCCGGAGCCAGCGGCGGCAGGTTTTTCAGGTTGTGCACATGACCGTGGGTAGCGTAAACGAGCCGCCTGCCCACCGGCAGCACCGCATAGTCGGCCAGAATGGGAAAATCCAGCACCATCTGATCCACCTCAGCGTCACAGTTGCCCCGCACGCACAAAAGCGCCGGCTTCAGCCCGTTCAGGAGCGGGATGACCTCCTTCGGGGCATAGCCCTCCGGCAGGTCGTTGCGGGGGCCGTGATACAAAAGATCCCCCAGCAAAAGCAGCCGGTCTGCTCTCTCCCGCTCAAACGCTTTGATCATTTTTTTGCAATAAAACGCCGACCCGTGCAGGTCGGATGCGATCATCCATTTCATGGCAGGATTCTCCTTATTTTATAAAGTATCTATTTTTATTTTAGCCTCCCGGTGAAAAATGGTCAAGTCTATAAAAGTCATACTTTATCCGTTTGACCTCTTGACATCTGCCGGAAGCCGTGTTATCCTACAGTTAATAAAATTCGTGTGGATTTTTACAGCAGTATGCTACTTTTCGCCACACAATGACTTCAAAAAAGCCATTGTGTGGCTTTTTTGCGTCTGCGTTTGTTTTCGAGCAGTCTCGCCCTGACGATTCCGCGGCTGCAGTAATTCATTTCTTTTCTCTACAGGAGCAATGCAAACACTATGAACGAGACCTTTATGAAAGAAAAACCGGTGCTGCCGCTGTTGGTATCCATGGCGCTGCCCAATGTTATTTCCATGCTGGTGAACAGTCTGTACAACATTGTAGACAGCCTGTTTGTGGCCCGCATCAGCGAAGACGCCATGACTGCGTTGTCGCTGGTGTTCCCGATCCAGAATTTTGCCAACGCCATCGCCATCGGCTTCGGTATCGGCATCAATGCCATGATCGCACTGTACCTTGGCGCGGGCGACCACAAAAAGGCCGAGACTGCCGCCACCCACGGTATGGCGCTGAGCCTGATGCACGGCATTCTCATCACCATTGTCAGCATTGTCATCATGCCGGGCTTTTTGCGCCGGTTCACCAGCGACGCAGGCCTGATCGCATCCGGCATCACCTACTCCACCATCGTATTCCTGTTTGCCACCATCAACATGGCGGCACTGGCCTTTGAAAAGATGTTTCAGGCCGTGGGCCGCATGAAGGTGACTATGGCGGCGCTGATCTTTGGCTGTGTGTGCAACATCCTTCTGGACCCCATCCTGATCTTCGGCCTTGGCCCGGTGCCTGCCATGGGCATTGCGGGTGCGGCCCTTGCCACCGGCATCGGCCAGCTGCTGAGCCTGTGCGTTTACCTCTTCGTTTACGTCCGTACTGAGCTGCCTATCCGACTGCGCCGCAGCTGCCTGCGCCCGGATGCCGCACTGGACGGCAAACTGTATGCCATCGGCGTGCCGGCCATCCTCAATCTGGCCCTGCCCTCTCTGCTGGTCACCTTCCTGAACGGCCTGCTGGCGGGCTTTTCCCAGAGCTACGTGGTGGTGCTGGGCATTTACTACAAGCTGCAGACCTTCCTGTATCTGCCCGCCAACGGCATCGTGCAGGGTATGCGCCCGCTCATTGGCTACAATTACGGTGCCAAGCAGCACGCCCGCGTGAAAAAGCTCTACGAACTCACCCTCATCATGAGTGCTGCCATCATGGCTGCGGGCACGGTCATCTGCCTGTTCGCTTCCCGCCCGCTGATGCAGCTGTTCACCTCCAACCCCGAAACCGTCGCCATCGGCCAGACTGCCCTGCGCATCATCTGTCTGGGCTTTGTGGTTTCTGCCGTATCCACCACCTCTTCCGGTGCACTGGAAGGCCTTGGCAAGGGCGCAGAATCGCTGGTCATCTCGCTGTGCCGCTACATCGTATTCATCATGCCGCTGGCCGCTGTGCTGTGCCATTTCCTTGGTGCCAACGGCGTGTGGCATGCATTCTGGATCACCGAAGTGCTGTCCGCCATCGTGGCTTACCCGGTGTACCGCAAGGCAGTTGGAAAGTGCTGAGCCTTCTTGAAAGCGCTGGACGGCGAAGGCCAAGTAAAATAAAATAGTTTCAAGCAGTTGAGGGAGAGTTTGCCAAAAACCCTCCCTCTTTTTTGTGCATTTTATTTGACAGTACGCAAAAACTGCGGTAGAATAAGATGTTTGTTTTCCGGCATTTCGGCTGGAAAAGCGCAATTTAACAGAGGATGTGGGAAAAATATGATCGAGACGATCACGGCCGTCAATCAGGCGGTCAACCAATTCATCTGGGGCGTGCCCGCCATGGTGTGCATCATCGGCGTAGGCCTGCTCCTGAGCGTTCGCACGGGCTTTTTGCAGATCCGCAAATTTCCCTACGCCATCAAGACCACCATCGGACGCATGTTCCGCAAAAAAGACGCTTCCGATGGCGCCATGACCCCCTTTCAGGCGGTGTGCACCGCGCTGGCCGGCACCGTGGGCACCGGCAACATTGCCGGTGTGGCAGGCGCGATCGCCATTGGCGGACCGGGTGCCGTGTTCTGGATGTGGTGTTCTGCCCTGCTGGGCATGTGCACCAAGTTTGCCGAGGTCACGCTGGCGGTGCACTACCGTGAGCGCAGCGAGGCGGGCGAATGGGTAGGCGGCCCCATGTACTACATTAAAAACGGCCTGAGCAAGCATTGGCAGTTTCTTGCTGTGCTGTATTCCCTGTTTGGCGTGCTGACCGTGTTTGGCACCGGCAATGCCACACAGGTAAATACCATCGTTGCCGCTATCGATACCGCTCTGCTGGAGTACGGCGTGGTGGGCGGCGGTGCGCTTTCTACCCTGAACCTCGTGGTTGGCATCGCAGTGGCCATGCTGGTGGCCATGGTGCTGCTGGGCGGCATCAAGCGCATTGGCAGCGTGAGCGAAAAGCTGGTGCCCTTTATGGCTCTGTTCTACATCGTGCTGTCCGTGGGCGTTATGGTGCTGAACTTTGAGCGCCTGCCCTATGTGTTCGAGTCCATCATTGCGGGTGCGTTCAACCCGGCAGCGTTCACCGGCGGCACCATCGGCAGCCTGTTCGTCAGTATGCAGAAGGGTGTGTCCCGCGGCATTTTCTCCAACGAGGCCGGCCTTGGCACCGGTTCCATTGCCCACGCCTGCGCCGACACCAAAAAGCCGGTCAAGCAGGGCATGTTCGGCATCTTTGAAGTGTTTGCCGATACCATCGTCATCTGCACCCTGACTGCCATGGTCATTCTGTGCAGCGGCACCACCGTGAACTACGGCACCGCCGCCGGTGCAGAGCTGACCATCAGCGGCTTTACCACCACCTACGGCGGCTGGGCTTCCATCTTTACCGCCGTGGCCCTGTGCTGCTTTGCTTTTTCCACCATCATCGGCTGGGGCCTGTATGGTTCCCGGTTCCTGGTGTTCCTGTGCCGCAGCGATAAGGTGGCAAAGCCCTTCTTTCTGGTCTACTCCTTTGTGTCCATTCTGGGCGCAACGATGGATCTGGGCCTGCTGTGGAGCATCGCCGATACCTTCAACGGCCTGATGAGCATTCCGAACCTGCTCGCGCTGCTGCTGCTTTCCGGCACAGTGGTCAGGCTGACCAAAGAATTTTTTGCATCGGAGGGCTGATTGCCCACAACAAAAAGAGGCTGTTGCAAGACAGCTCTCCAAAAACATTGTACGATACCCGGAACTTTTTCAGGGCCAAACGGCTCTAAAAAGGTTCCGGGTCTTTGATTTTTCGCAATTTCCCTGCGCAGGCTGCTACCGCATTTTTTCAATCCCCTTATTCTGCCCGCGTCCGGCTCTTTTCAACCCGGACAGTTCATGTTACAATATACATTAGAAATAAAAAATGAATCGAGGGAATGAACCTTGGATTTTTATGGTACCATCGGCCCGGCCTGCGCACAGCCGGCGATCTTGCAGCACATGGTGGAAGCCGGCATGACCGGCATCCGCATGAACCTTTCCCACGGGCCGCTGGCGGCGCACACCGACTGGCTGGCCATGATCCGCGCAGCCGGCATCCGCCAGCTGCTGATCGACCTGCAGGGGCCGGAACTGCGCATCGGCACGCTGGCAGAGCCTGTTGCTCTGGTTGAGGGCAGCTCTGTACGCCTTGGCGCAGACGGCGTACCTTGCCCGGCAGCTCTGGTACAGGCGGCTGCGCCCGGGCAGCAGCTTCTGCTGGACGACGGCAAGCTTCTGGTGCAGGTCACACAGGCATTGCCGGAAGCCCTTGTGTGCACCGTGGTGCGCGGCGGCACCCTGCAGAGCCGCAAAAGCATTGCTGCACCGGGCCTTGCGGTGCCCTCGCCTACCCTGACGGAGGAAGACCTGCAGAACCTGAAAATTGCAAAGCAGTGCGGTGTTACCGGTGTGATGCTGCCTTTTGTGCGCGGCAAAGCAGATATTCTGGCCCTGCGCCATGCGCTGGAAGAAGCCGGGGCTGCGGATATCCGTATCTTTGCCAAAATTGAAAACATGACCGGTGTGCGTGCCCTGCCGGAATTCATCCACCTTGTGGATGAGGTGGTGATCGCCCGCGGAGACCTTGGCAATGCCATGCCGCTGTGGGAGCTGCCCCGCTGCCAGAAGCAGCTTTCCGCCGCCTGCCGGGCTGCAGGCGTGCCCTTTATGGTAGTGACCCAGATGCTGGACAGCATGTGCACCCGCGCCGTGCCCACCCGTGCCGAGGTGAGTGACATTTACAACGCCGTGCTGGACGGCGCGGCCAGCGTGATGCTGACCGGTGAGACTGCTGCCGGACAGTACCCGATGCAGGCCATGGAATATCTGGTGCGCACAGCGCAGACAGCCCTTGCCTGACCTTTGCGGAGTTTTTGCGCAAAAGGGATGGCGCATTGTGTCAGAATACGGTATAATAGACGTAAATATTTCTTGTTCAGAAAGGTTTTTTGCTATGGGAATCGTTGTGCTCGGTGCTGTTTTTGTGGATATCAAAGGCTATCCCCTTTCCGCCTATATTCCGGGCGGGCGCAATGCCGGCCGCATTGAGCAGGTACACGGCGGGGTGAGCCGCAATGTGGTGGAGGATATCGCCAATGTAGAGCTGCGCCCTACCTTTGTCAGTCTGGTGGACGACACCGGCATGGGACAGGATGTGATCAACAAGCTGGAGAACCACAAGGTGAACACCAAGTACATCCAGCGCGTGCCGGACGGCATGGGCACCTGGCTGGCCATCTTTGACAACGACGGCGATGTGCATGCAGCCATTTCCAAGCGGCCGGACACCACTCCCCTCACCGGCCTTTTAAAGGAAAAGGGCGACGAGATCTTTGCCGACTGCGATGCCATTGCGCTGGAGCTGGATCTGGAAAAAGATACTGTAAAACAGGTGCTGCACTACGCCAAAAAGTACAACAAAAAGGTTTTTGCGGCCATTTCCAACATGAGTATTGCCATGGAGCGCCGGGATTTCCTGCAGCAGATCGATTGCTTTGTGTGCAACCAGCAGGAAGCCGGGCTGCTGTTCTCCGATGATTACGGCCATCTGGCCCCGGACGAGATGTGCAGGGTTCTGGCCGCCAATGTGCACAGCGCCAACATTCCCAGTATGGTGATCACCATGGGCGGTCAGGGTGCCGTATATGCCCGCGCCAACGGCGAGTGCGGCGTGGTGCCTGCCAAGAAGGTGGATGTGATCGACACCACCGGCGCAGGCGATGCCTTCTTTGCCGGCACCACCATCGGCCTGACCTACGGCAAAACGCTGGCCGAGTCCTGCGAGATCGGCAGCCGACTGGCCGCATCGGTCATCTGCATCACCGAGAACGTCTGCCCCCGCTTCCGCCCGCTGGAATTCGGGCTGAACATTCCGGTGGTGGATTAAAGTAATATCAGAAAGCCGGGCAGACTGCGGTCTGCCCGGCTTTCTTTTTAGGATTCGGGGAAGAGGTTTATATCATGCTTCCAGCACCTTTTTGCCGGTAACTGGATCAGGGATATCAAGCAATGCCAGAATGATGGCCATGCGGATATACACGCCATTGTGCACTTGATCAAAGTAGGCGGCACGCGGGTCGTCATCCACATCCTTTTTGATCTCGTCGATGCGGGGCAGCGGATGCAGCACCGGCATATCCTGCGGTGCCTTCTGCAGCAGCGCTTCGTCCAGCTGGTAGCAGCCTTTCAGGCGCAGGTATTCTTCCTCGTTGAAAAAGCGCTCCTGCTGGATACGAGTCATGTACAGCACATCCAGATGCGGCAGCTCGGCTTCAAGGTCAGCCGTTTCCTTATAGATCTGATGGGTCGGCTCCAGCGATTCATTCTTCACATACTGCGGCAGGCGCAGATCTTCCGGCGAGATGAACACGAACCGGTTGCCCTCAAACTGGCTCAGCGCAGCGGTCAGGGAGTGGACCGTGCGGCCAAACTTGAGGTCGCCGCAGAAGCCGATAGTCAAATGATCCAGCCGCCCCTTGCGCTGGCGGATCGTCATGAGGTCGATCATGGTCTGGCTGGGATGCGCGTGCCCACCGTCGCCTGCATTGATCACCGGCACACGTGCAGAAAGGGATGCCCGCAGCGGTGCGCCCTCTTTGGGGTGGCGCATGGCGATCACATCGGCGTAGTTGCTCACCACGCGGGCGGTGTCCTCCACCGTCTCGCCCTTGCTGGCGGAAGAAAGCTGTGCCCCTGCAAAGCCCAGTGTCTTGCCGCCCAGCCGCAGCATGGCCGATTCAAACGAAAGGCGGGTGCGGGTGGAAGGCTCGTAGAACAGCGTTGCCAGAATGCGCCCATCGCACAGGTGGGCATAGGGTGCCGGGTCGGCCTCCATTCGGTCGGCAAGATCCAGAAGGGCCAGCTGCTCTTCCAGAGAAAAGCTGTTGGGCTCAATAAAGTGTCTCACAGCCATTCTCCTTTCAGCACGAACTTCTCGCGCTCGGCTCCGGTAGAGACGAACTGGATCTCATGGCCCAGCTGCTTTTCCAGAAATTCCACGTAAGCCTTGGCCTCTTTGGGCAGCTCATCCCAGCTCTTGCAGCCGGAGATATCCTTGTTCCAGCCTGGCAGCGTAGTGACCACCGGCTTTACACGGTCAAGGTCGGACAGCGGGTCGAAGCTGGGGACTTGCACGCCATCCAATGTGTAACCGGTGATCACCGGGATCTCTTTCATGCTGCTGAGCACATCCAGCTTCGTCAGGGCGATCTTGTCTGCGCCCTGACAGGTAAGGCCGTAGCGGCTGGCCACACAGTCGAAGGGGCCGACACGGCGCGGACGGCCGGTGGCCGCACCATACTCGCCGCCTGCCTTGCGCAGCTGTTCATTCCAGTCCTCGCTCATGGCGTTCTCGGCGGCAAAGGGGCCTGCACCCACGCAGGTGGAGTAGGCTTTCAGCACGCCCACCACATGGTCAAGACGGCAGTTCGGAATGCCTGCGCCCAGCGGCGCATAGGCTGCCAGCGTGTTGGAGCTGGAAGTGAACGGGAAGATACCGTAATCGATATCGCGCATGGCACCCAGCTGGGCTTCCAGCACGATGCGCTTGCCGCTGTCGTGAGCCTGCTGCAAAAATGCACCCACATCACAGATATACGGTGCAAACTGTCCGGCCTGCATCCGGCACCATTCCAGCAGAGCATCGTAGCTCATGGGTTCCTGATGATAGCAGCCACCCAGCTCCAGATTCTTGGATTCCAGGATCATGTGCAGGCGGTCCTGCACGCGCTTTTCGTCCAGATGCAGCAGATCGCCCAGACGCAGGGTCTTTTTGCGGTATTTGTCGCTGTAGGCGTAGGCAATGCCGCGGCGGGTAGAACCAAAGGCCGCACCCTTCTGGGCAAGGCGGTCCTCTTCCAAGCCGTCCTGCACCTTGTGCCACGGCATGGAGATGGTGGCCTTATCTGAAAGTTTCAGGTTTTCTGAGCCTACCTTTACGCCGCGCTCCTCAATGGCATCCATTTCTCCGGCCAGATGGTCGAGGTCGATCACCATGCCCGCACCCAGTACACAGACAACGTCCGGGTGCAGGATGCCGGAGGGCAGCAGGTTCAGGATGAACTTGCCCTGCTCCGTTACAACGGTGTGGCCGGCATTGTTGCCGCCCTGATAGCGGGCAACAACATCGGCATGTTCGGCTAACAGATCGATGACGCGGCCCTTGCCCTCATCGCCCCAATTGATACCAGTAACTGCGGTAAGCATAACTTCTTATTTACCTTCTTTTTCGTTATTTACAATAGCCTGTACCTTGGTGGGCAGACCATAGATGCTGATAAAACCGGTAGCATCACTCTGCTTGTAGTCGCCGCCGGCGGCAAAAGTTGCAATGTCCTCACGGTAGAGGGAATACGGAGACCAGACACCGGCATTGATCATGTTACCCTTGTACAACTCCAGACGCACCTTACCGGTAACGTTTTCCTGCGTGGAGGTGACGAAGGCGCTCAGAGCTTTGCGCAGGGGGCTGAACCACTGGCCGTCATAGACCAGCTCACCAAATGTGATGGCCAGCTCGCGCTTTTTGTGGGCAGTGAGCTTATCCAGAGTCAGAGTTTCCAGCACCTCATGAGCCTTATAGAGGATGGTACCGCCGGGCGTCTCGTACACACCGCGGCTCTTCATGCCCACCAGACGGTTCTCCACCACATCGTACAGGCCGATGCCATTGCGGCCGCCGATCTCATTCAGCTTGGCAATGAGGACGGCGGGCTTCATCTTTTCGCCGTTCAGGCTCACCGGCACGCCCTTTTCAAATGCCAGCTCCACGAACTCGGACTTGTCCGGTGCGGTCTTGGGGCTGACACCCAGCTCCAAAAAGCCCGGCTTATCGTACTGCGGCTCGTTGCCCGGGTCCTCAAGGTCAAGGCCCTCATGGCTCAGGTGCCACAGGTTCTTATCCTTGGAGTAGTTGGTCTCTCGGGAGATCTTCAGGGGCACGTTGTGAGCCTCGGCGTAGTCGATCTCCTCCTCACGGGACTTGATGTCCCACTCACGCCACGGGGCGATGATCTTCATATCGGGAGCGAAGCGCTTGATGGCCAGCTCAAAACGTACCTGATCGTTGCCCTTGCCGGTAGCGCCGTGGGCGATGGCGTCAGCGCCCTCGGCCTTGGCGATCTCCGCCAGCTTCTTGCCGATGACGGGACGGGCAAAGGCGGTGCCCAGCAGATAGGTCTCATACTTGGCGTCCATCTTCAGGCAGGGGATGATGACGTCGTCCACCATCTCGTCCACCAGATCGGCCACGATCAGCTTGCTGGCGCCGGTCTTGATGGCCTTCTCCTCCAGACCCTCCAGCTCGTCGGCCTGACCCACATTGCCGGCCACGGCGATGATCTCAGGGTTGTTGTAGTTCTCCTTCAGCCAGGGAATGATAATGGAGGTATCCAGTCCGCCGGAGTAGGCCAGTACGATCTTCTTGATATCTGTATGTTTCATGGTGTGTTCCTCCTTGAATGTTTATGTAATCTATGTGCATAATTATACGCATTATTCAGGAAATGTCAAGAGCAAATCTGCAAATACCGGCTTTTTATGCAAATACATATAGCATATTCGGATATATACCCGTTATTTATGCAATTTGATCTATGATTATGCATGCCGCAATGAATATACACTTTTCAGTTTCCGGGCGTGAAAAAATCCCGCCGTAGGGGTTTGCAAACGGCGGGAGCTATGGTATACTATACTAGAACAAACTGTCGAGAGGAGGGGCTGTCATGGCGGATCGGGTGATCCTGCATTGCGATCTGAACTGCTTTTTCGCGTCGGTGGAGCTTCTGCGCTATCCGGCGCTGCGGGACGTTCCCGTGGCGGTGTGCGGCGACCCGGAGTCCCGCCACGGCATCGTACTGGCCAAGAACGAGGCCGCCAAGCAGCTGGGCGTGAAAACGGCGGAGACCATCTGGCAGGCCCGGCAGAAGGCGCCCCACCTCATTACCCTGCCGCCCCACCACGGCCTGTACCGGGAGTACAGCCAAAAGGTCAACGCCATCTACGGCCAGTACACTGATCTGGTGGAGCCCTTCGGCATCGACGAAAGCTGGCTGGACATTACCGGCAGCATGCACCTGTTCAGCGGCGACGGCAAAGCCATCGCCGACCAGCTGCGCCAGCGTCTGCGGGAGGAGCTGGGGCTGACCATCTCCGTGGGCGTCAGCTTCAACAAGATCTTCGCCAAGCTGGGCAGCGACTACAAAAAGCCCGACGCCACCACCGTCATCGACCGGGACAACTGGCAGCGCATCATCTGGCCGCTGCCGGTGGGTGACCTGCTGGGGGTGGGACGCTCCACCCAGAAGCTGCTGCGGCAGTACGGCGTGGAGACCATCGGCCAGCTGGCGGCATTTCCCAGGGAAACGCTGGAGGCCCTGATGGGCAAGCACGGCGCACAGCTGCACGACTACGCCAACGGACAGGAGAACAGTCCCGTCCGTCCTCAGCACGAGGCGGAGCCGGTGAAATCCGTGGGCAACGGCACCACCTTCCCCACCAACCTGACCCGCTGGGAGCAGGTGCGCGCCGGACTGTCGGCGCTGGCGGACAGCGTGGCGGGCCGTCTGCGGCGGTACGGCATGTACTGCGGCGGCGTGGCGCTGACCATCCGGTACGCGGACTTCCGCCAGTTCACCCGCCAGACCCGGCTGAGCGGCCCCACCCATCTGCAAAAGGATATCTATCGGGCGGCGCTGACGCTGGCCCAGCAGGCGTGGCACGCGCCGGAGCCCATCCGCGCCCTGACGGTGACGGCGCTGTACCTGACGCCGGACGGTGAAAGCTACCAGCAGCTCGACCTGCTGGCGGGCGACACGACCCGCCGGGACGAGAAGCAGGAGCGGCTGGAACAGGCCATGGACGCCATCCGCGGCAAGTACGGCAAGGGCTCCATCACCTTCGGCAACACGGGAAAGTTCAGCGGCTGGGACGATTGAATTGCACAAGGGGCGTGTCCATAGCCGGACACGCCCCCGATACCTATAGAAATATGCTCAGCGCGCTGTCAGCGCGGCAAGCAGACCGCGGCAGCCCGCCAGCACGTCACGCCATGTGGCCTCGAAGTCCCCGGTGTACCACGGGTCGGCCACGTCGCCGGGGCTGCCGGTGTAGTCCAGCAGCAGATGCAGCTTCCCCTCCGGATCGCCGCCGCAGATGCGGCGCATGTTCCGCAGATTGGCCTGATCCATGCCGATCAGCAGGTCGTATTCCGCGTAGTCGCCGCCGGTAAGCTGCCGCGCCGCGTGACCGCCACAGGGCACGCCGTGTTCCGCCAGCTTCCGCCGGGCCGGCGGATAGATGGGATTGCCGATCTCCTCGCGGCTGGTGGCGGCGGAGTCGATATAAAACCGCGGCGAAAGCCCCGCCTTTTTCACCAGATCCTTCATCACGAACTCCGCCATAGCGCTGCGGCAGATATTGCCGTGGCAGATGAATAGAATTTTTGTCATGGAGCGCCTCCTTGGGGATGGATTTGCTATCACTATACCATCGGGCCGGGCGTGTGTCGAGGGATATTTTCCGCAAGCTGAAAAAACACTTGACTTGCGCGGCGCTTTGCCCTTAGAGTAGGATACAGGATACAACGACAGGAAGGACACCCATGGCGGATCACAGCAAAAACGGTAGCTCCGGAACGGAACAGGCGGTGAAAATGTGCACCTGCACCAACATGGGCTGCCCCAACCACCCCCGCAACCACGACCGGGGCTGCACGCCGTGCATTGAGAAAAACCTCACTCGCCACGAGATACCGGCCTGCTTCTCCCGCGTCTATCCGGATCACCAGCGGATGGAGGGCTATACCTACGAGGCGTTCGCCCGGTTCGTACTGGCCCACGACGGCGAACCGCAGTAACGCCGGCCGGACGGCGGATAAGGAGGAACACATGGTACTCTATTTTACAGGCACCGGCAACAGCCGGTATGTGGCCCGGCGCATCGCGGAAGCGCTGCATGAGCCGCTTTTCAGCATAAACGACCGCGTTAAAGCAAACGATACGGCTCCGGTACCCACAGGCCGCCAGCTCATTGTGGTATCGCCAACCTATGGGTGGCGGCTTCCGAGAGTGGTGCGGGACTGGCTGCTGCAAACGGAGTTTCCCAAAGCGGAGCAGGTCTGGTTCGTGATGACCTGCGGCAGTGAGATCGGCAATGCCGCCCGGTATAACCGCCAGCTTGCCCGACAGAAGAAGCTCCGCTATATGGGCACGGCCCAGATCGTCATGCCGGAGAACTACATCGCCATGTTCAACGCGCCGCAGGCGGAGGAGGCCCGTCAGATCGTAACCCGTGCGGAGCCGGACGTGGACAGGGCCATCCGCTGCATCGAAAGCGGGCAGGAGTTTCCCGCGCCCCGCAATAATCTGTATGACCGCTGTATGAGCGGCCCGGTGAACCCGGCCTTTTACGCGCTTTTCGTCAAGGACGGGCCTTTCCGGGTGTCGGAGCGGTGCACCGGCTGCGGCCAGTGCGCGAAGCGCTGTCCGCTGAACAACATCACGCTGCCAAACGGCAGGCCCGTGTGGGGCGGCAGCTGCACCCACTGCATGGCCTGCATCTGCTACTGCCCCGCCGAGGCCATCGAATACGGCAAAAAGAGTCTGGGCAAGCCCCGGTATCATTTTGAAGCGCTGTGAAAGGAGTGAACGCTATGGAGCACGGAACAACGGAACGCAGCTGGACGATCCGTCCGCTGACCGAGGCGGACATTGAGGCCTATCTGGACATCTATCTCAACTCCTACCCCGCCTATAAGTCGTTGGACGAGGAGTGCCGCCAGCATTTCCGGGACAAGCACCGGCTGGAGCTGCGGGAGGATCGGCAGACGCAGACGGTGGGGCTATTTGAGGACGGCACGCTGCTGGCCACCATGAAGCTGATCCGGTTCTCCATGAACTTTTTCGGCAAAATACAGCCTGCCTGCGGCCTGATGGCGCTGGAGGTGCACCCGTTACATAAGAAAAAGGGCGTGGCGCTGGAGATGGTGCGGTACTTTGAGGACTACGCCCGGCGCATCGACGCGCTGCTGACGCTGCTGCTGCCGTTTCAGATCGGGTTTTACCGCCGGATGGGCTACGGCTTCGCGGGAAAGCTCTACGAATACCACCTGCCCACGGCGGCGCTGCCCAAGGTCGATGCCGCTGTGCGGGAGCACCTGCGGCTGATGCAGCCGGAGGACTTTGACGCGGCGCTGACCTGCCACAGCCGCTTCGCGGCGAAAAACCACGGCATGGTGGAAAAGTTTGAGGAGGAGGTCCGGGCCGCCCGTGGGGATATTCAGGTGCGGCGCATCGGCTACTATGACGGCGGACAACTGCGTGGCTATGTGGCCTACCGCTTTGAAAGCGCCAGCGACAGCAACTATACCCAGAACCGCCTTTCCGTGGAGGAGCTGGTCTATGAGGACGGCGCTGTGCTGCGGGCGCTGCTGGGCGCTCTGCGGTTACAGGAGGACTTGGCCCAGACGGTGATCCTCCGCACCGGCGAGGAGGACTTCCACCACCTGCTGGACGATCCGCAGGACATCTCGAAAAACTACATCGACTACGGCTTCTTGCAGACCAACGTCTCCGCCATCGGCACCATGTTCAAGCTGGTGGACGGCGAGATGTTCGTGGAAAAGACCGCCTACCGCACCTTCCCGGCGGGTACGCTGACAGCGGCCTTCCGCTATCGGGACGAGATGGCGGACTGCGATAAATGCCTGCGCATCGCCTTTGACGGCGGGCGCTGGGCCGTGGCCGCGGCAGACAGCACAGCGGACGTGACCGTCATCTGCCGACAGGGCGACCTTGCGTCGCTGCTGATGGGCTCGTGCGGACTGGAAGCCATGCTGCGGCTGGGCGCAGCCACCGCCGACAACGATGAAAAGGCCCGTGAGCTGGCCCGGCTGCTGCATTATGGCCAGAAGCCGTGGCTGAATTCCGACTATTAAAAGAGGCATCCTATGAACCAGAAAGAATTGAACGAGATCCGCCGCCGCTTCAAGCTGGACAAAAACGCCATCAGCAAGATCTACGGCTGCTATGTGAACAGCAACAGGGAGATCATCTCCTACATCGATGCTTCGCTGGGCTTAATGTCTCAGGAGGAGCAGGAGATGTATCTGGGGCTTCTGAAAAAGGCCCTGTCCGGCACACTGGGCCGGAACCTGATCGACATTGAATTCTCCACCGCGCAGGTGTCCAACAGCGACGAGCACCGTCTGCTGCAAACCATCCGCCAGACGGGCTTACAGGACCCCAATTCCCGGCAGGAGCTGTGCCGCCGCATCATCGACGCCATGGACATGGGCGAGACCAACTATCTCATTCTGCTGGCCGCCGACACCTACGACGTGCCCTATCGTGGCCGGGACGACGAGATGATGGACGACGCCTCCGACACGGTGTACCGCTATTTCGTGTGCAGCATCTGCCCGGTGAAAGCGCCCTCGCTGGAGCTGAAATACAGCAACGAGGACAGCGGCTTCCACAGCGCCTCCACCGGACACATCGCCCTGTCGCCGGAGCTTGGCTTCCTGTTTCCGGCCTTTAACGACCGGTCGGCCAACATTTATAACGCCCTCTTTTACAGTAAAAATACCGCCCAGATCCATCAGGAGGTCATTGACGCGGTGTTCCGTATCGACCAGCCGCCCATGTCCGCCGAGGAGCAGAAGAACATATTCAGCACCACGCTGGGCGACACGCTGCAAAAGGACTGCCGTTACGACGTGGTGCAGTCCGTTCACGAGCAGCTGCGGGGCCGCATCGAGGAACACAAGGAGAGCAAGGATCCCCAGCCGCTCACCCTGTCCGTCCGTGAGGTGGGCGACGTGCTGACCAACAGCGGCGTGCCCGCCGAGAAGGTGGAGGCCTTCCAGCAGGAGTGCCGCAAACAGTACGGCGAGGACGCGGCGCTGAACCCGAAGAACATCATTGAAAGCGGCAAATTCCAAATCACCACGCCGGAGGTGAAGATCGCCGTGGCCCCGGAGTACAGCTATATGATCGAGGCACGGGTCATCGACGGGCGAAGGTACATCCTGATCCCCGCCGACGACGGCGTGGAGATCAACGGCATCGGCGTAAATATTCCCAATCCGCAAAGTGAAGAAGCATAAGAAAGCCCCACGGAGTCACCTCCGTGGGGTTTTTCTTATGCAGAGTGTCATTGGGGAAACGCCACGCGGATGGTCAGCCGTCCGTCGCTGTACGCCGCGTCGATGCTGCCGCCCATCTTCTCCGTCAGCAGTCTGGCGATGGACAGACCCAGACCGGTGGAGCCGCTGGCCGTCTCCACGGTGAAGAAGCGGTCAAAAAGGCGCTCCGCCTGTACCCGGTTCAGGCTCCGGGCGCTGTTCGTAAAGGTCACGGCGCCATCCGGCATCAGCCTGACGACCAAGTCTCCATCGGAATACTTGGCGGCGTTGCTGAGAATGTTGTCAAAGATCCGCCGCAGCGCGGCGGCGTCCAGCTCCCGCACAACAGCCGTCTCCGCCAGCTGGATCTCCGGCGTGATACCGCGGGCGGACAGCGCGCTGTAAAAACCTGCCAGACTCTGCTCCAGAACATGGTTCAGGCAGACCGGTTCCCGGTTCAGCTCGTCTGTGGCGGCGGTGACGACGGAGTAGCGGAACAGCTCCTCCGTCATCGTGCGCATGGCGTCCGTCCGCTCCCGGATGACCGCCAGATACCGCTTGCCCCGCGGAGAGTGGGGCTCCTGCTCCAGCAGATCCAGATACCCGCAGATGGCCGTCAGCGGTGTGCGCAGGTCGTGGGAAACGTTGGTCACCGCCGCCTTCAGCGCATTGTCGCCGTTTTGCAGCCGCAGGCGCTCCTTCCGGAGCATGCGGAGCTGCCGGTTGATCCGGGC
>ERZ837910.3382-NODE-3382-length-17502-cov-3.933226_pt1 | contig 17502 bp, 19 predicted proteins | sample MGYA00519940_ERZ837910 | MGnify/ENA primary metagenome ERZ837910 (study PRJEB31850, sample SAMEA3708825) | human gut metagenome | biome: human gut; feature: human-associated habitat; material: faeces | place: China | collected 2014 ... | reverse complement strand
CAATTCTGGCAAAATGAGTGTGCGTCCTAAGCGGAGCGTTTTTATTTCTTAGGACGCAATTTCCTATGAAACAAAAAAGAGAGCCGGGAAGCTCTCTTTTTTGCGCTACTTCTGAATTTCCGAAAGGAAATTTAGAAGGTTCGTTTTTCCTATATTCCGCCACACAGCTCCATATCATTTTTTCCCGAAATGCTTTTTTCGAAAATTACGCCATGTCCAGAGTGCTTTATAGTACAATACAAACGCTGCTGTGGAGCGCTGCTGCATGGCAATCATTTTTTTCTGCTCTGCATTGACGCGTTCCTGATAATACGGATTGTCCGCAAAATCCGGGAACGCTTCTTTTAATTCGTTTCCCATCTTCCGGATAAAAGAAAGCGATTTATGACCCTCTCCGACCATATAGGAAAACAACGTGTTGACATAAAACAGCATCGTGTATTCAAAGCAGATTTCCGGTCGGTAGGTTTCAAGATAACCGAATTTCTTCGCATTTTCCAGAATGCCCCGTCCAGCCGCCATCCGGTCTTCACAGCGCTCCCTGCTGATGGTATGCACCGTGGACGCTTCATGCTGGTAATAAAAATACATGACCTCCGGGATATATTCATAATGATGTGCCTGTAAAAGCACCGCATCGCTGATCGCATTATCCTCGTAAAAAATGTGCTCCGGAAAGCGGATGCCGCTGTCCATGAAAATTTCCCGGCGATAGACTTTTACAACGAGGCTTCCGCTGTCTAAAATCAATGACCGACACTGTTTATTGCCAAGCACGCCGCTCTGCTCTGCTTTGCCGTTTTCCACACGTTTGCCAATTTTCATGCTGTGTTCATCCGTCAGGCAGTAATCACAGCCCACCATATCCGCACCGGTTTCCTCTGCGTGTCCGATCAGCTTTTCGTACATCGTGGGCAAAATCCAGTCGTCGCTGTCAATAAATCCGATCCACTCGCCTTTTGCAAGGGATAACCCGATATTTTTCGCGCCGCCCTGCCGCTTGTTGACTTCCGAATGCACAGCTTTGAATTTACCGGGGTACTTTTTTTCATACTCCAGCAGAATCGAAAAGGATTCGTCCGTAGAAGCATCATCCACCGTGATGACCTCGTAATCCGAAATCGTCTGCGCCGCCAGCGAATCCAGGCAGTAATTCAGTTTTCCGTCCGATGCCATGTTATAAACCGGCACGATGATACTCAGTTTCATATCATTTTCTCCGTTCTGTGCGCGCTCTATTATTTGGTTCCCTCTACGCAATCCAGTCCTCGCCGTCCTTTGTGTGAATCCTTGTCTCTGCAAATCCGGCTTCCCGAAACAGGTTCTTAAACTGCTCCCTGGTCGGGTTGAACAGGTGGAATTTGCGGATATTATCTTTTACCTCTCTGGGCAGTCCGGGCTTTTCATAGATGTCTGCAACCAACAAAAAGGTTCCGCCGGTCTTTAATACTCTGCGCACCTCTTTTAGGTTTTCCTGGGGGTTCGGCCAGAAATAAAAGCTTTCCACGGTCACGATTTTGTCAAAGGTCTCTGCCTCAAAGGGAAGCTTTTCCACCGATCCTTCCAGAATTTCCATCCTGCCTGCCGCAACCGATTCTGCATTTGTTGCGCGGGACGTTTCCACCGATACCGGTGAATAGTCGATTCCCGTCAAATGTCCATCCGTCACATGCTCCGCCATCCTAGACAGCGCAGCTCCGCCGCCGCAGCCGATATCCAGAATGTTGTCGTTTCCCTGAATCTCCCAAAGGGAAAGCGCCCAGCCGGTCACATTGTGATGGCTCTCATTCATGCGCTCCAGCATTTTTTTGCCATCCTCGCCCTCCGGCTTTCTCGGATTTCCGGACTCGGTAATTTCCGCCTGAGCGCGCTCTGCTTCTGTGAAATGTCTTTCTTCGAAATCATTTTCTTCCATTCCGCGGCCGTCCAGACGACAGCTTGCCAACACTTCCTCTACCCATTGTTCCGGGTAGCATGCCAAAAGCTCTTCATGCTGCATCGCATGGTACCGGATATCCGGATCCACAAAATGTCTTCTGTAGCGGTTTTCGTATTCCTCCCCCATCTTCACGGCATAAAAACAGTGAATTTTCGTTCCGGGCACATAAATATCATCTTCCAGCGGCGTCACCATATCGGAAAAGAACTGATTGAAAATGCTCGTATTGGACACAAATGCCATGGAAGGCAGCTCCTGCGTGGCGGCACTGCACCCGAACAGCTGCAGCATTGCCTGCGCATACTCGGCACCGGCTTTTTCTTCCATTTTCTTTTTTGCCCAGACTGGAAGCTTTCCGCTGCGAAGCATTTTTCCAAGAAGAGGCGTCATCGCTTTCGCCATCGCCCAGGTTCCAAAGCTGCTGCCCTGATCCAGATCGGAGCTTCCGAGGATTCCGTGTCGGATATGGATTTTTTTGCGCTGCACCATAAGTCCCACAAAGGAGCCGCCCAAAGAACAGCCATATGCCGCAAAAAGCTGACCGCCGAGATTTTTCTGGATATAGTTTTCCAGCTTTGCCGTCTCGATCAACATGTTCGGAAAGGTCGAATCCTCCGTCTCGTCGAAGCCGTCATAGGACGCGCAGAGCACATAAAAGTGCTCCTGCAGCAGAGGGATCACATGTCCGAAGTTCCGTTTCCAGTGACAGCATGTCCCCGGCAGCAGTAAAATTGCCGGCTTTGTTTCCTCGCCAAAAGAATAGATTTTCATTTCCTTTTCATCTCCCATAGGCCCATTGCAGCGCACAGATATCGCTGCCGCCTGCATACTTAGCCTTATCTAACTTTGATCTTCATTATATTCCCGGGACTTTTCAATTTCAACAGGCCCATGTATAATATTTTCACCACTAACACTTGGAGATACGCCTATGCAAACATTATACCCCGATTATTATGCGCAGTTTCGCTGTACAGCGGACAAATGTCCCATCACCTGCTGCCAGGAATGGAAAATTTCTGTCGATGACGATACGCTGAAGCGCTGGGCAGCCTTAAATCCACCTGTGGATTCGAAACTCTTTACCTACGTTCAGGACGGTCAGCGCGTGATCGCTTTAAACAGCCGACATGTCTGTCCGTTTCTCGAAAAAAACAAGCTCTGCCGTCTTGTCCTCGAACACGGAGAGGATGCGATTTCCGAAACGTGTCAGGTTTTCCCCCGCGAAATCCATTCCTTTGCCGACCATGAAGAGGCTTCGCTCATGCCCTGCTGTCCCGCTGTGATTGACCTCTGGGCAGCGCAGGATGCTACGCCGCTTACTTTTCCGCATCCGAATATTGACAGCATACCATTTTTCATCCGTTCTGCAATCATCGACGCCATTTTGCAGCAGACCGACCGGCTGCCGGAGCAGATTCTTTCCGCCTGTTTTTATATGATACAGGAAATCCACCGAAAAAAAAAGCCGACAAAAGACTTTCTTTCAGATTGTTTTTCTGAAAAAAGCTTTTGTCAGCTCTATGATGCCATGGACGACCTCTCGCCGGACTGCATCGACTCTGTTTTGGAGTGCAACGAACTTTTATTAGATCTTTCTGTCAACTATCAGAAAGAGCAGCTCTATCAGGAATGGCTTACCCCACTTACGCAGCAGGCGGAAACGTTGTCGGAATTGCTCACGGAACCGGAAGACGAGTTCCCGATGCAATGGCAGGCATTCCGTACTGCCTTCGCGCAATACGAGCCTCTGATGCGCAGCTACCTTGCAAACGAGGTCTATTCCGAGCTGCTTTCCTTTGAGGACACCACAAAGCATATGCTCGTGCGCCTGCAGTGGCTGATGCTGCAGTATGCCGCGGTGCGCCAAAGCCTGTTCCTCATCTGGCAGGACAGCCCGGAGGCATTTTCCTATGAAAAAGTGCGGGAAGCGCTGGTCATTATCAACCGTATGACCGGCTATGACGAAGAAGATATTTATGAATATCTGGAAAACAGCTTCGAATCCCTGCTCTGGGACTGGGGCTATTTTGCGCTGCTCGCAGGATTCTAGACGGCAGCGCCGCCGGGCAGATGCCCCGGACGGCGCTTCTTTTTGCTCATTTCTTTTACTTTTCGCAGAACAGTTCGATTTCTTCTCCCACCGGTCCGATAATAAATGCGATCCGCGCCGGGAGAGAGGGCTTCGACATGATTTCAATATCGCCCGGCTCCATCGTCACAGCATAGCCTGCCTTGCGCGCAGCCTCCACGATGCTGTCCACATCGTCTGTCGCCAGTGCGAAATGGCGGATTGCGCCCTGCGGCAGATCTTCCTCCGCATTCGGGAAAATTTCAATCAGGCTCGTCCCTGCGCCGTACATCAGCCCTTCCACCTTCGGCTCACCCCAGCTTCTGACAAGCGGAAGTCCAAGAAGCTCCCCATAGAACTTCTGAACCTTTTCCAGATCCTCCGATCTGCATTTCATACATACATGATGAACACCTGTAATCATTTCGTTTCCTCTCTTTCTGCCGCATATCCAGCGACGTATCCTTTGTAATTCCTGCTGCGGCATCCACCAGTTCAGCATTTTCTTCCCATGTCTGCCGCTTCGCGCAAGTGCTTTACCCCTGCTGCCCCAAAATAATCCGGATCAGCTCTTTTTCCAGCATCAGCGTCCGGTTCCAGGGATTCAAAATGATCCCTTCCACGCCGTCTGCCTGCAGCGCGGTTGCAAACAGCTGTCCCATATCCGCCAAAAACGTCGATTTCACGCGGTCGATGCCGCGCAGCTCTTCCTCAAATCCAGTAAACGCAGCCCACCACAGTTTGCTGTCCGACGTTTTGACGGTCTGCAGTAAAAGCTGTCCGCCGCCAGCCGGAGGCTCCACTGCAACGATAAGCTGTCCGTCTTCTTTCATTCGGCGGCGCACCACCGTCAGCGCATGCGCCAGCATTTCCGGCGTTGCCTCCTGCTGCAGTGCAAGAATGGCTTCCTCGATCTGTTCATTTCCCTTTAATCCTTCGTCCCGCATACTGTCTTTCTCTTTCTGATTACTCATTGGAATGTTTCATCCTTCCTTAACCTTTTCATAAGCAATTCTGGTTGATCCTGCCTCACCTTATGATCTTCCCATGAATCTGTTCAATCATTTCCACATATGCTTTCTCCTGCAGATCATACCCAAGATATGCAATTCCCTGATAGATCAGATCAGGAAGTTTCTCTTCCTGTACCGATTCCAGATAAGCTCCTATTGACTTAATCAGTTCCAGCTTCCGATTCTGAATTGATTCACTGGCTTCATGAAACCGGGCCATGTCATAATCCGAAGTGTTTCCGCATGGGTTCTTACATATGGCACAGTCCGGTGAAATGGCAAATTTTTCCCGATGAACAGCCTCCACAATCTCCTGCTCACTTCCACCATTTCGAATCTGTAAAAAGGCCCTGCGGATCACACCATCGGTGTGCTCCGTCCTTCCATTATTGGAAACAGCCCCCACAAGCCCGATTAATGCACTGATCATCTGTTCTCCCTGCATTTTAACCTCCAATGATCGTTCCCACATTTCCATGCAGGGCAAGTCGTAAGAAACCGCACAGAATAAGGTGCCCTACATAAAATACATAGAAAAACCACTTCATCCACTTTGCCTTACCTCTTGTTCCATTGTAGAAATGCATAAAAGGCCACACAATAATAATACCGAATTGCAGCAGACCATAAACCACATCAATACACAGACACCACACCAGTACATACATGGAAATATAGGCAAGTATTCCTATCACCTGCTTCTTTAGGTTTCCCCTGTTCTGGTAAATATGTAAGGTACATAATACCGGAAAGCATGACCAGTCCGATGGGAATGCCAGTACACACAACACCAGAAGAAGTGCTGTTTTCTGCCAGTTTTTCAAAGGAAAGCTTCTCTTTGCATCATCAAAAATATAAAGTCCGACTGCTGCCAGGAAAAGCGGCCAGATCACACTGGTCTGGTTCAGCAGCGAATCCCGGAACGGAATAATAGAAATTCCGAAGCAGAAATTATAGGCAAAGTGCGCAAGAACTGCAAAAATGAAAAGGCGCGCCAGATATTTCTTAAAATTTCTGGTATACTGGTATCCCTCTGCAATCATAAACCACATCGTCGGTGCGGCAAGCCGCCCGAAAAGGTGAATGGCAAGCAGCCACCAGTCCTTATGATATCCCGTCCAGATCGTGGATGCCAGATGATCCATCAGCATCGCAATGATTGCGAATACCTTTAATTCATTTCCTGAGAATCCTTTAAATTCTTTTTTACTGACAGTCTGTTCCATTTTTCTCCCTCTCATCAATCGGACATGCTTTTTAGCAATTCCGGAATATCATTTTTTAATGTTTCAAAAACAACATCCAGATCTACATTTCCATAATCATGTACAATCCGATTCCTTAAACCATATATTGCATTCCAGGGAATTCTTTTTCTCTCCTGCTTATATTCTTCTGATAAGCGTTTGGCATTCTCGGAAAGCTGAATCATCCGAAACAGCATAGAATCCAGCAGGATTTCATTTTCATTCAACTCCTGTATTCCGATATCCTGCATATGTATTACTATAAACTCCAAATCCTGTCTGATTTTTTGAATATAGTAAGCATCATTTTTTATATTATCCATATATTTTTATTCCATCTTTCAGTATTTCCTGTGTCAATTCCACATTATCCTTAAGCTGTTTTACATCAAGCACATCCACTTTCTTGTGTAAGGCATTCCGTATTTCTTCCACTAGTCCATAAAACTGCAGACCCTTTACATGTGCAGATATTAAAAGATCCACATCACTGTCCGGTTTCGCCTTTGCTTTCGCATAAGATCCAAAAAGATAGCAAAAATCTACTTCATAGTTCCGAAACACTTCCGAGCACTTCTGTGTGATATATTCAATGTCCACAACACCGTGCTCTTCGTCAATCGGATTTAGTTCTGCCAGCTTTTCCAGCATATAATGATACTTTAAGCTGCCCTCCTTCACCGGATCATTCTCATAGGATTTATAGGAGCGAAGTGATATACCAAATAAATCTGCCACTTGCTGCTGTGTTAATTTCTTTTCTGTTCTTACTTCTTTCAATCTTCCCATAATTGCACCTCTATTTATAATGTAGTGCAAATTTCGCACCATGTCAATTCAAGAGTGCAAAATTTGCACTCTTGAATAAAAAATGCAATATCTATTATGTTCTGATTGAGCGTTTCTATGCTCCCTTAATCCACTTTGACAACCAGTACTTCAAACGGCTTCAGGGTAACATTTCCTTCCTTCTTCTCGCCGGTAAACAAATCGACACATTCCTTTTTCAGCGTAATGATCTCTTCATGGAACATATAATTAAGCAGGAACAGATAGGTTACTCCATTCTTTTTACGGACAGCCAGCTCTACCTCTTCCGGTACTTCCACATAATCTGCCCAGGGTTCCGTAAGTCCCAGATAATCAAACAGCACCTTCAGGTTCTGCTCAGAAAAACAGCTTCCAAGGTGAAGCACTCTTCCTTTTCCATAACGGTTTTCAACCAGGGCAGGCTCACCCTTATAATAGCCTCTGTCATACCGTGCAAGCACCTTTGCCTCATCCGCACCGTCCTTTATGGATAAAATATCATTAAATAAAGGCATCTCCAGCCGGCTTTCTGCCTGTCCTTCCATAAGCTCTCCTTCCGCTTCTGCACAGATTCCTTCATCGTACTCATGCACAAAGGTAAAATCATGGATGTCGGTTCCGGTCAGTTCTGAAAGAAGTCCCGGCTGCGGCAGCATCACGCAGTGACCGTTCTCATCCTTATATCCGGAACGGCAGCCAAGCAGCAGCGTACCTCCGTTTGACACATATTTGCGGAGAATGTTAAGCTTTTCTTCTGTCATAATCACCGGGTGGGGATAAATCACCAGCGGGTATTGCTGTAATCCCTCTGCCCGGAATCCCTCCTCCAGATAAACAGAATTGTATGGGGTATGGTTCTTTTGTGAGAACAGGAAAACGGACTCCTTGCTCTGTGCATCCACTCTCTTGTGCCATACATCAGCAGCACTGTCCCACTCATTATCATAATCATTCAGATAAGCAAAGCCTGCGATATAATCTGCTCCCGCAATCTCATCCATGCTACGCAGTTTTGCAGCAAAATCTGTCACCTCGGCAAGCTTCCGGTTATCCCTGCTGTCATAATCCAGAATCCCATGCCAGTAAATTTCAGAGCCAATACAGGCTGTCCGCCAGCGAAAGAAGGAAATATAATCTGCACCATGTGCCACGCTCTGCATTGCCCATAGGGTCAGCTGTCCCGGTCTCGGTGCCGGTCCCTCCATCCGTTCTACCGAGCCGTTCGCGCCTGCCTGCTGTTCCATAATTCCAAAGTGCGGACACACGCCCCTGACCTTAATCAGATTTCTGCTCCAATGACGGTCCTTCAGATTCGTCGGTACCCAGGAATCCTTATGAAGTCCGAACGCAAAGCTCGGATAGCAGTCATACATATACAGATCCAGGCTTTCCTTCGTCATCTTATGATTGTCGATATTGTCAAACAGACCGTTTGTAGTAATAAAATCATCTTTCTTTATGTAACGGCGTAAGATATCGGATTCCATTTTTGCATAGCTCAACGTGCTGTCCGACACAAAGCGATGATAATCCAGTACCTGATGAGGATTATGGCAGCCCAGAACCCTTCCCGGGATCAGAATCTCTTCCCAGTCCGTATACGTCTGGTTCCAGAAAACCGTTCCCCATGCTTCATTCAATGCATCGAGACTTCCATACCTCTTCTGTAAAAAGCTCCGGAAAGCTTTCTGATCAGCCGGTGAATAATAATCCGCCATTTCACAGTTGAATTCATTATCGAGCTGCCAGCCGATGACCGCCGGATGAGGACCGTAATGCGCTGCCATCTTTTCTACAATGATTGCTGACAGTCTCCGGTAAGCCGGTGAGTTATAGGTATAATGTCTGCGGCCGCCATGCTCATAGGGAAGGCCGTTCACATCCGTGTTGAGCACCTCCGGATATTTCCTGGTAAGCCATGCCGGCGGTGTCGCAGTCGGTGTTCCCATAATGACCTTCATACCGGTCTTTTCACATAGGTCTAAAAATTCGTCAAAGAACGAAAAGTCAAAGCTTCCTTCGGTAAGCTCAATTTTACTCCAGGCAAATTCGCCGATCCGGATTACGGTAATGCCTGCCTTCAGCATCCTCTGCAAATCCTCCTCCCACAGGGACTTATCCCAGTGCTCCGGATAATAACAGGTTCCAACTACATAGTTATCTCCAAACATATTTCTTTTCCTCCAGTGTCATTTCTAAAAAAATCGTGTTTACATGATGTCGGGTTCAAAAGCCCCCGACATCATCTTATCGGATTCAGATTTTTTTTGCAACGACCTTGTATTTTTCCCGGGTAATTTTATTATTTTTCCCATTCTGCATTCATCTGTTATATACTGATACTCAGATACCCAATATTTTAAAAAGAAAGAAGGATCTGTAAAATGAAAAAAAGACTGATAGACTGTACTGCCCGTGAACTGGCAGCTTATACAAAAGAGGATCTGCTCAGGGCGATCGCCGAGAGTGAGGGCCGCGTACTTGCCACTGAAACGATTGGAACGGTTACACCCATGCTTGTAAATATCACGAATGCAGAATTTGTTGCTTCGCTGGGATCCGATTTGATCATGCTCAATATCTTTGATGTGAATCACCCAATAATCCAGGGACTTCCTGATGTTGCCCCGGAGGATACGATCCGGGAAATCAAAAGACTGACCGGGAAAATGGTTGCCATCAATCTGGAGCCTGTTGCGTATGTGCCAAAATCCAGTCAGGAAGAAGAATCTGTCTGGGATCTTACTTCAGGACGCTGTGCCACGGTGGAAAATGCAAAAAAGGCGGCTGACATGGGGGTTGATATGATCATTCTGACCGGAAATCCGGGAATCGGGGTAGAAAATCAGGCCATCATTCACGCACTTACCCAGTTGAAAGAAGCAGTTGGTGACCGGGTCATCCTGACTGCCGGAAAAATGCACGCTTCCGGTATTGCTTCTGAAGCAGGTGAAAACATTCTCACACCGGAAGATGTGGATCAGTTTATTGAAGCCGGAGCTGATGTGATCCTGCTTCCGGCTCCCGGAACTGTTCCGGGCATCACTTTGGAGTATGCACGTACCCTGATCCGTCAGGCCCATGCAAAAGAAGCTCTCGCCATGACTACGATCGGTACTTCCCAGGAAGGGGCGGATGAGGCAACGATCCGTCAGATTGCTCTGATGTGCAAGATGGCAGGGGCAGACATCCATCATATCGGAGACAGCGGATATATGGGAATGGCTCTTCCTGAAAATATCACTGCCTACAGCGTTGCGATCCGCGGGAAACGCCATACTTACCGCAGAATGGCTTCTTCTTTGGTACGTTAAATCACCGGATCGTCACTCATTCCTGCATCTGTCATTCTGAATTTTATGCATATGCAGGAATATTTTTGTATTTTTATGCATATATTTGCATATTTTATGTATATTAATTGATTTTATAAATTTTCTCTTGCATAATTATAAAATCTAGTGTATAGTATTCTGTAGCTTATCGAAGCGGAGATTGACAGGACTGCGGTTTTCGCAGGATCCCCTCTCGGTATCTTACCCAGAACCAAAGAGGTATAAATTACATTCAGGAGGCATGAAAAATGAGTAAAGAAAAAGTTGTATTGGCATATTCCGGTGGTCTTGATACCACAGCGATCATTCCCTGGCTGAAAGAGACATTTAATTATGATGTTGTCTGCTGCTGCATCGACTGCGGACAGGGAGAAGAGCTTGACGGACTGGATGAAAGAGCAAAGCTTTCCGGAGCTTCTAAATTATATATTGAAAATATCGTTGATGAGTTCTGTGATGACTTCATTGTACCTTGCGTAAAAGCAGGTGCAGTTTATGAGAACAAATATCTTCTCGGAACATCCATGGCCCGTCCGGCGATTGCAAAGAAACTGGTTGAGATCGCACGAAAAGAGGGTGCGGTAGCCATCTGCCATGGTGCTACAGGAAAAGGAAATGACCAGATTCGTTTCGAGCTTGGAATTAAGGCACTTGCTCCTGATATTAAGATCATCGCTCCATGGCGTATGACAGATGTATGGACAATGCAGTCCCGTGAAGACGAGATTGAATACTGCAGGCAGCACGGCATTGATCTTCCATTTGACGTAAAGCACAGCTACAGCCGTGACCGTAACTTATGGCATATCAGCCATGAGGGGCTGGAGCTTGAAAATCCTGCCAACGAGCCAAATTATGATGACCTGCTCGTATTAAGCACGACTCCTGAGAAAGCTCCTGACAAAGATGAATACGTTACAATGACTTTTGAAGCCGGTGTTCCGAAGAGCGTCAACGGAAAAGAAATGAAAGTTTCTGATATCATCAGAGAGCTGAACGAACTTGGCGGAAAGCATGGAATCGGTATTGTTGATATCGTTGAGAACCGTGTCGTTGGAATGAAATCCCGTGGTGTCTATGAAACTCCTGGCGGAACGATCCTGATGGCTGCTCACGAACAGCTTGAAGAGCTTGTCCTTGACCGTGCTACATATGAAGTTAAAAAAGACCTTGGAAATAAATTCGCACAGATCGTATATGAGGGAAAATGGTATACACCATTGCGTGAAGCCATCCAGGCATTTGTCGATGTAACGCAGCAGTATGTGACCGGTGAAGTCAAATTCAGACTTTACAAGGGAAATATCATCCGTGCCGGCGAGACATCTCCTTATTCTCTGTACAGTGAATCTCTTGCAAGCTTCACTACAGGTGATCTGTATGACCATCATGATGCTGACGGATTTATCAATCTGTTCGGACTGCCACTGAAGGTTCGTGCAATGAAGATGCAGGAAGTTGAGACTCAGAAGAAATAATTCTTTCCGATAAATCTTCCGATTATATAATCATATAAATAAAAAGGAACGCAATTCCCCTGACTGGTTACTGTGACTGCCTGTCACGAACCACGCTGGGAGTTGCGTTCCTTTTTAATAACCTTTTCTTTTTACTTTTCAGCTTTCTCACGATCTGTCCTGGATTTTCTTCAAAGAATTTTATCCTTTTATTTTCCCTTTTATCTCCGGGATCGTCATTTTTTCTTCTCGCATTTTCCGAATCTTATAGATCATCTCTATACTTTCTTCCCGTCTGTAACGCCGGGTCAGATTTTCCTCTGCCTGCTCAAATGGCAGCATCCCTTCTTCCGTATAAAACTTCAGTGTACTGTATCTCACACCGGTCAGCCTGACAAGCTCCCCGATTGTTACATACTCTGACTGTTCTATCACTTCCATGCTTCTCTGTCTGGACATTTTCTCACCTTTTCTTCTCTACCAGTATACCGGAACAAGATTTACGCCCTGGATCGGCACTTTATAGGATCTTCTTGTTGCCGGAAAAATACGATAATACATACCGTCTATTTTCAGGAGCGTCTCGCTGCCTGATCTGACTTCCTCAACATTATGTCCCATCTTTCTCAAAAAATCAACTGCAGCACTTCTCCGTTCTTCTACATTCGTCCCAAATACCACACAGTCAATAAAGATTGCTTTTCTTCTCTCCAGATATGGGAATGCCAGACTGACTCCCTCTAAATAAGGATTTTCAAACAGTTTACTTTTTGCCCGCAGGAAACGCCCTGTAAAGCTCTCAAAAATACTGTGAAATTCTTTTTCCCACAAGATTCTGCAATATTCGTTCTCCGCAGCCATTCCATTCACCCGTTCAAGTACCCTTTCCTGTTCCGTTGCTGAAAACAGATCATGGATACAGCCGCTTTCACGCAGGAGCCACAGGAGACTCAGACACTCCATCGTAATTTCTCCGTCATCCAGGATTTCTGCCCGCAGACATTCCCTGATCCTGAAATAAGTCTGTTCTTCACTCCGATATGATTTCAGTTCAATCCCTGATGAATAATAATTCAGATCGCACCCAAGAAGATCCGGGATCTCGCACAACAGACCTTCCTTTTCCAAAGATTCTTTCACTTTCTGCTCAATCTGACGCTCTTTCTTTTTATTCATATTCTTAGCTGCCTGTACCGCTTTCTCCGCTTCTTCAGCAAATTCAGATAAAGAACATCCTTCTTTTTCCAAAACCGGCATCAGCACTTCCGCTGCCGTGACCGCACGAAGCACCGCACTTTTTGCCACGGATCTGTGAAGGCTTTCCTGCCCTTCCAATGCTATAAGTGCATATTGCTCTGATAAGTTTAACTCTCTCATCCCCGGTCCTCCTTCTCAATTTCAATTATTTTCTCCGTAAATGATCATTCTCTTGACTTCAATCATCTACCATTACTACTTGCTACTCGCTGCTTATTACTTACCACTTACTACTTACGATTTAAATATAACCTGCAAAATCTTTCCTGTCAAGTCAATAAAAAGGAACATCTCTTATGAATCTTGGTATGGTGTGCTACCTATACCGATCCATAAAGAAATGTTCCCTTTTTTCGTCTGTATCACTGCTCTGTAGCAGTTTTCATAGAATTTCTATCTATTCACTTTCTCTGTCATTCGTCAGTTTCAGCTTATCCAGTACATAGAACATCAGTCCCATCAACATACCGATCACACATGCCAGTACCATTCCTGATAACTGGATACTTCCAAACTGTACCGTAATGCCTGACAATCCTACTACAAAAATAACGGATGTCATTGCCATATTTCTTGACTTACCATAATCCACCTGAGATTCAACAAGAATACGGATACCCGATGTACCGATCATACCATACAGCAGGAAGGAGATTCCTCCGATCACCGGACCTGGAATGGTATTAATCAGAGTTGTCATCTTTCCGATAAAGGAACAGATAATGGACAGCACCGCTGCTCCTCCGATCACATAGACACTGTAAACCTTTGTCATTGCCATAACTCCGATATTCTCTCCGTAAGTCGTTGTCGGTACAGAACCGATCAGGCCGGAGATCATAGTCGAAAAGTTATCTGCGAATAAAGATCTGTGCAGTCCCGGATCTTTTAAAAGATCTCTTCCGACGATCTTACTTGTTACGATCTGATGTCCGATATGCTCCGATGCAATGACCAGAAGTACCGGAAGAATGATCACGATCGCCTCCCATTTGAACTTTGGTGTTGAAAAATTCGGGAGTGAAAAAAGCGGTGCTGCAGCAACTTCTGAGAAATCTACGATTCCGCAGAGCAACGCAGCAACATATCCTGCAATGATCGCAATCAGGATCGGGATCACGGCAAGGAACTTGCGGAATACAACCGATCCAAGTACTGCCGTCAGTAACGTTACTAAAAACACAATCACATTCTTACTGTCGATCACTTCATCTTTCAGTCCTGCATTTGATGCTGCTGTTCCTGCAAGTTCCAGACCGATCAGTGCTACTACCGGTCCCATGGCTGCCGGTGGAAGTACCACATCGATCCAGTCCGATCCAAACTTATAAATAATCAGAGATAAAACACATCCGCAGAATCCGACTGCAACAAAGCCTCCCAGTGCATAACTGTATCCCCATTTTGAGATAACAATTCCAGCCGGTGCAAGAAACGCGAAACTCGAACCAAGATATGCCGGTGCTCTCCCCTTCGTGATCAGGATGAATAATAAAGTCCCAAGACCGTTCATGAATAATACAACTGCCGGATTGATTCCAAATACAAATGGCACAAGTACTGAAGCACCGAACATCGCAAACATATGCTGAATACTCAATGGAACAAGCATCTTAAATGGAACTTTCTCATCAACCTGAATAATTCTTTTGTTCTCCATGTTACAATTTCCTCCTCTTCTCTCTTCTGATCCTCTTGCACAGAATATGAAAACTGCACTATCAAATCACTTTTTTTATTTTACCATATCCTTGCTTACCTGACTACTTTTTTATCATTACCAAAGGACTTTTCCTCTCACTGTATCTTCTTTTTCCCTGCATTTTTCCGCACTTTTTTCAGGATACTGATGTTTTTCCACATCCTGCCTCTATCACACGGAAAAGATTCCCATAAGCGATCTTTTCTGTCTGCCGTGACGTGATCCCCGCTTTCTGAAATGCATCCCATACCAGTTCTATCCTCTCTGCTCCTTCCAGCTTTTCCGGCAGATCTTTTCTTTCAAATCCATCAAAATCCGTTCCCAGTGCCACTGCATCTTCTCCTGCCATCCGGATCATCCGCTTTGCATGTTCTGCCAGCATTTCCAGTCCTGCCCTCTCTTTCTTTTCAGTCAGGAAAGCAGAATAAAAATTCAATCCCACAACACCGCCTTTTTCGCCCACTGCACGGAGCATCTCATCCGTCAGATTTCTCGGATGTCTGCAAAGTTCCCTGCAATTTGAGTGAGACGCTACAATAGGATCAGTACTGTACCGGATGCAGTCCCAGAATCCTCCGTCCGACAGATGGGATACGTCCACCAGCATCCCAAGTTCGTTCATTCGTCTGACCACTTCGATTCCAAATGGCTTCAGCCCCCGCTGCATGACCTCTGTATCTCTGCTGTTGGGACTGCCGATACAGTTCTCATAATTCCAGGTCAGGGTGAGTAATCTGACGCCCTGTTCATAAAGCTGTTCCACCCGTTCTGCTTTTCCGTTCAGCACACCACCTTCTTCTACCGTAAGTATCCCTGCATACTTCTTTGCCTGCTCCGCTGCTTCCAGTTCTGCCCCTGATCCTGCAACACAAAATTCTTTCGCTTCCTCTTCATGCACCGACTGGATCAGTTTTTCTGCTGCATCAAAAGCTTCTTCCCATCCCGGATATTCCGCTGCATTTACATAGCATGCGAAAAATTGTGCAACAGAATCACTTTTCTTCAATCTCTCGATATCCACACACAATTTATTTTTCCAAAGCGTTCCTTCACTTCTCTTTCTAAATAATTCACTTACTGTATCACAATGCATATCCATCCATTTCATGACACTCACCTCAGTCCTATGTATATTTTTTTCATTTCTTTCATACTCTATCATACATCATAATCCACAGTTTCATAACAGAATTTTTGCCGGACACCGGCAGTCATCAGAACAGGAGGATCTTTATGCAGCCAAAAATCGGAATCGTCATCTGCGGACTGGAGGGAAATCATCAGTTTGTCTCCAATCCTTATATCCAGTCTGTCCGGTATTCTCATGGACTTCCCCTTCTTCTGCCTCTGGTACGCTCAGAAGATCTGCTGAATCAGTATGTTTCCCTCTGTGATGGATTTCTCTTTTGCGGAGGCGGCGATATCACACCGCTCCTTTTTGGTGAATCCCCTCTTCCCGGGAACGGACGTACAAGCATCTCTACCGATATTTTTCAACTGCATCTGATGAGACAGATTCTTTCTTCCCGTAAACCTGTCTTCGCCATCTGCAGGGGAATGCAGCTTCTGAACGTTGCCTGTGGTGGGACGATCTGGCAGGATTTTTCTCTGATTCCCGGAAAGACACTGGATCATATGCAACAAACCGATGTTCGCAGTGATATCAGTCATAAAATCCGTATCGGCAGGACAGGACATTTACGGAAATGTCTCGGAACTTCTCTCTATGTCAACAGTTTCCACCATCAGGCTGTCAATCTCACCGGAAAAGGCATCATAGTCACTGCCCGTGCCTGTGACGAAACGATTGAAGCGATCGAACTGAAAGATTATCCTTTTGGTGTCGGTGTCCAATGGCATCCTGAATGTATGTTCCGCACTTCTCCTGAAATGCGGACACTTTTTAAAAATTTTGTAGAACATTGTTCTGTTTCCGGTGAATAATTTCTGCAAAATAAACCATACTATTCCCGTACCGAAAAAGATCCACCGGATCTTTTGATCGTATGCTTCGCAATTAAAACTGACTGACAAGGAGGAAGTAAACCATGGGAGAGATATCCATTCTCGATCTGCAGAATCTCCGCCATCTGATTGGCGGATATGCAACAACTTATTCAAAAATGACAGACTACGCTTCTCAGACAGAAGACCCGGAAGTCAAAAAATTATTTCAGGATGCGGCAGATTCCGCAATGAAAAATAAGCAGGAACTGATGAAATTTTTATAAACAGCTTCAGTCCACAGCATAAAATTTCAGCAGGGAACTCCAAAATGAAATAGAAAAGAGGAATGATCATGAACGAAAAGACAATGGTTGCCGATGCCCTCACCGGTGTCAACGGTGAATTAAAAATGTTCGGGGATATGATCCCACAGACAGAAAATAAGGAACTTAAGCAGTGTCTTAAGCAGATCCGCTCCCAGTGCGAGATGTCACAGGAAAAGCTGTATCAGATCGCCCGTGAAAAAAGTTACTATGTTCCGGCAGAGAAAGCCACTCGTGAAGAAGTCGAACATGTAAAATCAATTCTTTCAGCAAACTGATAACAGCAAAATGGTGTGATCCCACTTTTCAGATCACACCATTTTTTATCTACCGTTTTTTCTTTTACAGCTTTTTTCTTCTACAGCTTTCTTTTTCTGCAGCCTTCATTTCAGGCTTTTTTT
>ERZ837910.3381-NODE-3381-length-17503-cov-3.327029_pt1 | contig 17503 bp, 9 predicted proteins | sample MGYA00519940_ERZ837910 | MGnify/ENA primary metagenome ERZ837910 (study PRJEB31850, sample SAMEA3708825) | human gut metagenome | biome: human gut; feature: human-associated habitat; material: faeces | place: China | collected 2014 ... | reverse complement strand
TTGATATTTAACCATTTCATATACTCCAAAAGCAACAGGTGCATGAATGCATATTTCCAAAAGAGATTGTTTCCTAACTTTAGCTATATTCTTACACAAAGATGTGTCTTGATAACATTGTGACTTACCGGATGCATATAGAATATAACGAGAAAATTCTATCTCTTGTGTAATATTTTTAGCATCATAGTCCTCCGACTTAAATCCCCAAAACGTTGTTTCACTTATATTTTCAGATTCTATTCCTTCTAGGAGCCTGCCCGGTATTGCTATTGCACTTGTCAAGTCAAAGTGAATGTCATTTTCAGATTCAATCTTAACTTCAATAATTTTACCACCATTATGCAATTTAGATACATCACTTGCATGAGTAACAAAAAATTCAATATATATAGGCGCCAATTGAGGCTTCTTAGACGAAAATATTTTCAAATCAGAGCGTCTGTTAATTGAATCATACTGTATTTCTTGTTCACATGAATCATAAAACTCTTTTAAATTGAATCTTTTATGAGTTGATATATAACAATTTCCATATCTAACGAATGCACATGTCTTTACATGTGGGCAATATGAACGATACTCAAAACCAACATTAAATACTTCTTTAGATAGAAATGCCTCTTGAACTCTTAATTTTGCCAACTGATGCAACATAGTCTCATATGCATTTTCACAATCTACTCCAGAAGCATGAGCAAAATGATGGACACGTTTCATTCCACCATTTTTCGCTACCAATTTTTCCTTACATGATGGACAATAACAATTGCAAAGCTGCCCTGTGTCAACTTCGTCTATATAGACAAGATTACCAATTGAGTTTAATGCGTATGTTAGTAAACCTTTCTGATGCATAAGCAGTACTTCCTCTAAACCTTTTATTAAATTATTATGCTAATAATTGTATAGGTAATCACAGATTTTAATGAATATTTTGTGATCGTTAATTATATAGATGGAGTTCTTTATTTTATACCTTCATAATAAATATTTAGTGGCTATTCTAATCCCCAAAAGTAGTATAAAGTTTGAATATATTCCTTATCATAAGATCTCGCTACTTTTTCTTACTATCTGGTATCATAGAGTTCAACTCGCAAGCATTGCTCACGAGTTGGACTACATAAATTTTCAACTTGTGTTTTAGCCAACATCAAGAGTTTCATGTTTCAATCATTATTAATTCTTTTCTCTGTATCTATAGCCGTTAAATTTCATTTAGAACATTCTACTACTCAAACAATATACACTTGTAGGATTTTATTAATATTTTTACTTATAATACCCTTACTGCACTATCCGTTTTTATATAATATAGCCAATAAAGCATTTTAATAAATCATTATTATATACTATCTAGTCCTACTAGATTCTTAAAGAATCCGTATTCTTCATCTACTAGAGCTCGTCTGTCTAGTCCCATATTCTGATATTCACACGAAGTCTCAGAAACCATGGTACAACCAAAACATGATGCTCTATTTAAGCTATCTTCATTTTCCCAACATAAAGGATCTGAAGAACAATTTACTGCACGTTTCATTGCAGATTCAATAATACTACTAATAAGTCGAGGCTGTCCTTGCCATACAAGGCCTCCCATACTGCCTTCTGCTCCATCTGCTGTATAAATAAGCACGCCACACATTTTGTCTGAGTAATATAGCCGCTCACTCAAACTTGCAGTAGGGTAACCACAAGTAAATTCAAGTTCTTTCATTAACACATGGCTAAATGTATGAAGTAGATAAAATTTAGCTCTTCCGTAAAGAGAAATCTCCTGGTATAAAAATTCTCCTAATGCCCCATTATCAAGTTGACATTTATAATGATCATTTAAATCATTTTCTTCAGCCCACCTTTCAATAGTAGCCATATCAAATGCAAAAAACAAGCCTTCACCATATATTTGATTAGCAGGTAATACATATATGTCAGACGGTATTCCATCAAAAATGGGCTTCATCTCATCACCTGGTGCCACGATCTTCCCACTATCATCAAGTTTAGATGTTGGCATGTTTACTCGACCAAAGCCTAACTGTGTATTTGTAAGAGAAACTGTATTCACCTGTTTAATTGTTTTAAAATATGGCTGTAAAGAGTTAGGAATAATAATTTCATTAAACTCTAATCCTTTAGATTTTCGATTGGGTTCATGAATATCAGTGAGAACTTCAAATTCTGTTAATCGATATGTTGCAACAGGATCATTATCTTCGTCTTCTACAATTAATCCAAGAAACATATTTTTGATATTTTCATAATCAAAATCTGTCAGACTACACTGCCAGTTAAGATTTGCATCCTCAATAAATTCATCACAATCATTATACTTTTTTTTCCAAAATTCTTCTTGAGTCATTTCTGGCCTTCTAGTAACCATTGTATTATATTTCTCAGTTACTTTACTTAACACCATACGAGCCTGATCATTCAACTGCCCAGGCTTTAATGGAATAAAATCTTTAGGAATATATAAACTACTAAAACCACTTGCATAGTATATGCTATTACTAGTTACCATTGCTACTTGCATCTTAGTCTTTTGGCCAGTAGACAAGCATCGTTCATATGCATTATCTTTGTTAACCCATGGACGTTCACCTCTACAATAAGGTTTAATATTCATTATACCAGCTAATGAAACAGAATAACCGCATTTTGAACATTTTAGTGTGCCCCACGATTCTGCTTGGTTACGAGAATTAAGCCATTTAATATTATGCTTACCTCCACAACTACAATCTTCACAGTCGTAACCAAACAATTCGAAACCTGCATCATCATCCATTTTCTCATGTTTAAGAGACGCACAGAAGAACTTATACCATGGGATATCTGATATATGGCCATTTGGGCAAATAAGAATAAGTGGAACTGGTTTTAATAGACCATATTCTACATCATCATGTAAAACTTCAGCCTTTATTTTTCTATAAGTTTTCTTATTAGGATCGCGTGGAGGAACAAAATATGTCATTTTCCCATCATTACATTTACGAATTTGCCATTCTTTACGCCACTCATTAAGAGGTTTGATTTCAGAATTAGCAGAAATAAACCACTGAGGAAAATTAATAGCAGGGATATAAAACATATCTTCGCCTAATTCAGTTCCAAATCGCGCTTTAATAGATTCATAAAGTGGATTACCTTTACGTTGTATTTGATTAAATGAATTCAGTTGAATATGAGGTATTGCAACAAAACATTTTAATTGGGTAAACCCTTTTTTCACATTTAAAAAATCCACAAAACGCGGATCTTCAATCAATTCAACACCACATTCTTCTTGAATTTTTTGGATATTTAATGTTTGTGATTGTATCTCCTTTATTTTATTTGATACCACCTCCACAAATTTCCAGTTATTAATACTTAATGGCATAATAAAACCACCCCACTTGGTAGTAATAATAGATCCTACACCTGCAGCAGTAGACAAGATTTTATACTTGCCCATAGATTGATTATATTGATTCTCTTTACGTATATCCATAATATTATTTATTTAAAATGTGAAGGACAGCTTCAGGTTCAACTAATCTTAATGCGGATGGTACTATCCACTTGCTAGCAGCTTTTTGCTCCGAATAATCATCTGTAGAAACTAACAAAGATACCTCTTCAGCACCTTTTCGCCCAGCTGCATAATAGACTAGAGAATCACCATATTGTTCTGCTTTATTTACCCATTGGTCAAGACTTACATCTATCCATTCATATATGTAAGATAATTGCTCTTTTGTTATGATTTCGCGCTCTAGTGCATGTAATGTAGAATCAAGAGCCTGAGTCCTTGCGTAACGATTCTCAAAATACTTTTTCAGCTCAGATTTTAATTCTGTTGCGATTGGAATGGACATTTTATTTGCATCTTTGCGATCAGCAAGATTCTTGTATAAATGTCTAATTATAGTAGCCATATATAAAGGCATATACTTTTCTACAGCCTTTGGTGAAAAAGGAGTAATGGAGATTGGCTCAACATAATAATATAACTTTTCATGAAATTCTCTAAACCTTTCAAAATGAGACATATCTCGAGAACGAAAAGGATTATGTAACGTTAAGACTAATCCTTCTTTATCACGTGCGACACGAGAGCTTGCTTGAATGTACTCAGCGATATTTCTAGGCATAGAATTAATTATGATTGTATTAAAACGGCTTACATCAAGTCCCACTGATATCATATTTGTTGCTAAAATATAATCAGCAGGAAGAATTGCACTATTATATATATTTGTTTCACCTTCTTTTAAATATGGCAATCGTTTATTAGGATCCCATTTTATTGTTTGTACTTTTGTTAATTCTTTTACTGCATCACCACCAGATAAACGACCAGTCAACTCAGTCTTAGAGAATACTTCGTTATATGCATAAAAACATTCCAACATATCAGTAAATCGAAGTACTCGTTTAAATAAACGACGAGTATACTTAGTAAATTCAAGATAGAATTGAGCATCAGTTTTTCCTACCTCTTTTAATGAGTTGAAATAAGAAATTATCGAATAATAATAGTCTGCAGCCTCTATAAATGACTTATCATTAATCTCTAACAATGCTTTATTTTTACGTTCATACAGTGCTCGATGTACAAATAAAATTGCAGCTAAACGCATTTGAGTAGTCATCTGAGTACGTCCAGTAGGCATTATACCAATATATTTGCGTTTAGAAACGTACGACCAATTATCATTTTCTCCTTGTTTATCCCTTTTATAGAAAGCAAAAAACGAGTCATCATAATCTGTTCCATTTTTAGGAAAGATACAAATATCCCGATCATATAGAGCTCGCACTTGAAAACTGGTATTACGTGTGGTAGCTGTTGATGATATAATCTTAGGACGAATCACAAGCCCATCCTGCCTTTTGTATGAACACAACTGATCAATAGCTGCTTCAAACAAACTTACTGCAGAACCCAATGGACCTAATAACAAATGTAATTCATCTTGAATAATCAAATCTGGTGGATTGCATCCTGTACCATTTCCAAATAAACGTCTAGAATCTGCACACGCTTCATTTACATTAACTCGGCGTGCAAGTTGAGCAAATTTATCTACAGTCCCAAATAGTAATGTTGGCGGCTCTTCATATACATGGTCATCACAAAGTCTGACAGGCAGATAGTTTCGTTTTCCATATGTACATTTTTTGTTACTACATCCAAAATAATAATGATCAACAGATACTTCTTTCTCTCTAAGCAAAGAACCACACCAAGGACAACGATCTAGTGGTATTTGTCCATGTCCTCCATCAGAAACCCAGTTTTTTCGAATTTCTTCAGCTAGATTTTTATAATGATTAGGCAATGAACTTTCTCCAACAAATAGGCCAATAGAAATTTCTTTATCTCCTAAATTGTATTTATCCCATTTCCTAATCTGTTCTAATGCAAGAATAAGTCGTAACGCACGTTGAAATTGTTGAGTTGTAAGTAAGCGTAATGTATAGCGCATTATTGCAGCAACGCCATCGCCAGCTCCATTTTTAAGCAACAATCTACGATTTATTATGACTAATGCAATTATACCCAAATAAGACTCAGTCTTACCTCCACCGGTTGGAAACCATACAAGATCGACTAATTCATTGCGTTTTTCCCATTTTGGATCACACTTACTTTGGAAAATTCCATCAAGATTAAGCAAAATAAACGCAAGCTGGAAAGGTCGCCATGCAGCTACAACTCCAGGAAAAATTGTAGTATCTAGCGCTTTATCTTTATAATATTCAAAACTTAAAATTTTTTCATCCTTTAAGACTTGTTCTTGATTATTACTTTTACTATGCCAAAGCTGCATAAACATAGCAGTATTCATTAATCGAAAAATCTTCATCTTATCAGGATTTGTCAAGAATTCATCAATATTATTCTTTATTCTCTGATAGTCCTTCTCACATTTAGTAATATTCTCTCGTCCAATCGAGTTGCCAGCAGCATCTAATTGCTTTATCCATATTTGATATGAATCAGCAAATTTACGAAGGCCTTCAACAATCTCAGTATCTGTATTAGAAGAAAGGACAGAAAGCCACTTAAATTGAAGATATTGATTATCTTCTACATATTTCTTTGGTAAGAATTTGTTAGTCTTTTCATCAAAAACGTGTTTAGTCTTATCTCGTGGTTCTGGTTCTACATCAGGTGTTTCAACAGACGGCATAAACTCTGAACAAACGTGTATAATTCCATTATTATCATAGTACCAATTTGCAGAACAGATGTGGCCAATAGCATAATCTTCAATATTACGATAAAGATACTGCAAACTGCTTACTTCACAATCATCAAGTTCTGGATTTATTTCGTTTCTATATGGTATAATTTCAGAACTTGAGACGTCAATTTTAACTCCAAAAAATGTTAACTCATTAACCTTCTCTGCAACAATAGAATAGTAATGCTTAGTATCAACCTTAACCTTAGTAGAGTCATTAGCAAGCATTACTTTTAAATATGTCTTACCATTGATTCCCTTATAAATCTGTAACCATATGGACAAAGAAGCTTCGACTTCAGGAGTAAGAGTATACTTTACTATTCCTTTTGTAACACCTTCTTTAGGGGGGATTATGATCTTTCTCTTCCCTGATTCAAAATCAAAAGCAAATGCTGATAAATCAATTTCTTTACAAAAGTTTGTTCCTACCCAGAACCCGAATCCTTTAGAATCACATATGGATAGTATATCTTCAAAATAAGATAAAAAAGTTTCATATTGTTCTATTTTTGCAATACGAACTTTATGTTCTGCAACCTTATCCGGACTCAAATATTCACCTTCTCTGTTTACGTATTTTAGGGATTTAAATAGTCGCTCTTTATATGCACTTAAAAATTTGTTTTTATCTTGGAAAGAGCTATCTGTATAAATTGAATCATATTCTCCATTAGGATTTTTAGCTATAATTGAACAAAAATATTTATTAAGTTCTCGCATTTTATCGCGAAAATCCTTCAAGTCCTGTGCTTTATTTATAACTTTTAACAAACTTAGTTTTTTGTCTTGGTATCTGAAATTCTGAGAAAATAAATCTTTACATTTTTCTATAGAATATACTTTCTCAAAAAAATCATAATCTTCTATATTTACATATAAACGTGTTTTCTCAGATAATTTTTTATAATAACGTCCTGAAATTGTTATTTTAGTACTCGAAGTTAAAGATTTAATGTTTTTAACACAACAAGATATACCTATTCTATCAGGGAATCTACGACTTAGCGAATTAATATCTTCATCCTCTTCTTGATTTCCTAAATCCCTCATGTCATCTCCTTGTTCGTCCGAATCCTCATCTGATAAATTTTCATCACCAATATTTTCATCGTCGTTCATTTCGTATTTTAGATCAGACATAAGTAATGACTGATTATCTTTTCGTGGGAAAAGAATACCTGTACTATAAATAGAGCCTGGCGTTGTATTAAGTACTTCACATACAAGTTCTTTCTCATTTTCATTAGAAACATATACTCCAAAATTATTTCCGCAACCACCTGGACCTATTAACTGTTCCTTAATGAAAGATTCCAATGAATTTCTTTTATCTTTGATCATAACTTATGGATTTAATTAGTCTAAAATTTATAGTGCCGTCTTTTATAAGATCTAAAATAATCTTAATATCATTTTCACTACCAATATTAAGATAATCAAGAACTTCATTACTTAACTCTTTATAGGCTTTCTTCATGTCAGTTTCAAGTAAACAGTGAATTAAAAATGTCCTGAAAATTATATTTTTACCTTCAGTATTTGTACTTATTCTTGACTTTCTATGTCTTAACATTCGAGTATATAATCCCTCTATTTGAAGATATTCTTCAATCACTCTCTTTTGCATACGTCTACTACGAGGAAGTACAGAATTTTCAGATGTGTCTAACCATCGTTTAAATGAAATAAATTGTATCCTTTCAGCTGGAAGAAGTGGTTTCATTATATCATTATAAACAACTTGTTCTCCATATTGTGCTACTCGATGCCCTAAAAGGATCTTCCACATTTCTCGGCTTGATAGTTTCTCTTCATCAGTTAAGCAATACTTTGGATTATTTCGTATCATTAATTCACCTTCACCTGCTCTACGCTCCTCATTATCAAGAAGATCTTCAAGTGGTTGATAAAAATCTGTCAATGGTTGAATTGAAATAACTGTTGGGTCTTCAAAATCACGTAAAACATCTAGAATTGTACAAATTGAAATTTCATCCATATATTTACATAAAACAAAATCATATTCATCTAACACTTTATGCTGACGTGGTCCAAATGAAACTTTCACTCTGTTTTGTTCAACTCCTGATTGCCTGTCACGAACATTTTGTTCATCTTCATCTTCTTTGGGCTCAATACCTATTTTTATCGGTTTATCAGGAAGCTGTATACCGTTTTTCACGTATCTAACACGATAGTTTGAATTTAGAAGTAATCTTAATTGTTCTTCATAGCGATAAGAATACCAACTATAACGAGGATCAAATACAATCTTATTATTTATTTGTAGAACACTTTGTCCAGGATTAAGATGATACTGATCAAAAGAGTTTGGATATATTGCCCAACTCCGTCCCGTACAATGATTAAGCATTGATAGAACAAGGATCTTTTGTTCATGTATTGAATTTAAGAAAACTAAGCCATCTTTATGAGCTTTAAAATTCTTAAATGTATAAAAATTAACCGAAGATGCACCACATTTAGACTGTAAGAAGAATTTTAATTGTTTTTTATAATACACATCTATGTTGTAATCCAAAACTACTGCAATCTCATGGAATTTTATCCAGTTATATAAGATTTCTGTAAGTTCTGTTTTGTATTTATTATGAATAAGTTGTAAAAAATAATCTGTATACTCTTCATTTACCTCAGAATTAAGGTTTAGAATCTCCTCTTTTATCTTTGATAAACTTTGATCTGTAAAACAAATCGCCAATTCATTCCGTAGTTTTACTTCATGAGCAATATCTTGAATCATAAAATCAAATGTATTCTTTATTTGGTATTCTTCTGCATTTATTTCACATCCTAATTCATAGAAATCAATACATGGTTCTTGACGTTCAAATAAGTAATCCATTTCTGCTTTTGTGAATGATATAAAATCACGCGTTTCAGCAAATTTTTCACGTTGCCAGCGTTCTACTAAACTGTGTTTATTTTCGTATATCCTCTGTAGTCTATAAGGTTTTTGCGAAAATAAAAATGCTATAACATTATGAATACCAGCATCATAGTCTTCATTATATTCTTTAATTGTTGAGCGTTGCATTTTCATACATAATTGAATGTTACGCCCATCAATATTTTTCTGAAGAAAAAGGAATATATGGGGGATTTTAAACCTCCCATCATTTTGTTCTATTTTTTTATATACTTCATCCTCATCTCCATTTAAAATGATTAGAGATTTTTCTGTTGAAAAAGAATCTCCAACTACATCTTGAATAAAATGATAATGTCCTTTAGTCTTTAATGAGAGATTATATTCATCAGATAAAGTACGACTATAAAAGAAACATTTCTCATTTGCGTTGGAAGGCATATCTAAAATGTCATCTGTTAAGTATTTTGCAACATCCCGTTTAAATCTAAAATGTTTAGAACATGCTTCACGCTCCTTTTTATTAACTTTTTCTGGCAAATATATAAATGGCTTTGACTTATATGAGGAAAGTATATTTGTACGAGTGCTTTTACCCCAAAGTAACGACATCTTTAATGCAACAAATTCCTCACATAACATCTGAGCCCAATCTTCACATAATGGGAAATATACTATAGGCATTTTGACATCATCACTATATTCCACTTCTCTGTTAATGTAATAATCAATAATATTATTCAGAACACACAACAACTTTCTACCTTCTTTAGTATGTAAATTAAGAGAAGATAGTATATTCAAAAGAGCCTTGAATTCATGGCTTTCCTGTTTTGCTGTTTTTATAAAGTTGTCGTGTAACATATTAATTAGATTTGAGAATAATAATGTCCAAATTCATGATTGCCCGTGTCATACCGACATAAATTTCGAATAGAAAATTATCCCATGAACTCTTGATCTTTGAAGCTGGGATGACAAGTATTATATTGTTATCCTCTAAACCCTTATATTTAAGTATCGTTGTAAAGGCTAACAATTCCTTAGACTTCCTTTCTATAGTTTTTTCAGATAAAACTTCAAGAAATGACTCCATTTCTGCTATTATATCATATACTGAATCATCATCTTCATTTTCTTTATATTTAAAATCAGAATGTATCAGCAATGTTGTAGAAGAAATTTCTCCGCAATATTGAAATAGATGTTTGGTGTGTTCTTTAATAGTTTTCTTTACTTCTCTTACATTATCATGGAAAGATATTGTAAGTCCTGCTATATCATTTCCTTTAAGAGAATCTAAATATAACTCAAAAGCTTCCTGGTAATGTTCAACTGACAATACTTTATTGGCATATTCTACAATAAGTTTATTTGTAGGAACACGTTTGTTCTCATCAAGTATGAAGCATGCTGCGTATTTTGCTATTTTATTAATATTTTCATTCAAATTTCGACTAACATTATTATATCCTTGTTCAAGATCATAAAATACTAGATATCGTCCTTGTTTAAGACCATTGTGTTGTGAACTTAATAGTTCATTGAGCACAATATCAACACCTTTATCAATGACATCTTGTGCTTCATCAATAATAATATAGTCATAATCTACCTTAGTAATTTTACTGAGTTCTTTGCTTAAAAGTTTGTAAACATCATATTGGCTATTCTCACTTTTAATATTAAGTTCTATATTTGTTATTTCCTTGATATAATTATTGAATGTTTTGACAGTACATGAACTTAATCGTTCTTTATCTAAATCAAGCCGAACCTTACTTGCTAGCAGTCCTGTCCAACATAGATATAACCCCTTAAGACCACTATGTCTTTTAATAAATGCTTTAGCCATAGTGGTTTTTCCTGTTCCTGGTCCACCCTCAATTAATATTCTAGGATTTTTTCTCAAACCTTCTAGAATACTTAGATTGTCAATCTGTAACCAATCCAAAACTTCGCGAAGCGAAGTTAGTGAATATTTATAACGATCTTCAATTGATGGAGCAAGTGAGTTTACAATAGACTGTAATTCTGTCTTTGATATTATACGTTTAGAGCGTTTATTTTTACGAATTACACTTAAACAGAAGTCTGCAAAAGAATTATCACTATCTTGATCTAACTTATTCCAAAGTTTATGAGAAAGGTTGATTTGAGAAGAGTCACGTGATATGTCAAGAGTACTATGAGGGAAAGCACATACATAATCAACAAATATTTGATCCTTATTTAATATCCCATTATTTAACAATGCCCATTTATAATCATGAGCTTGCTTAAATGGTGTTCTACTCATTTCTCTTAAGACCCCTTTATAGCTATAATAAAAGAACCCCCTTATCAACTCAATTATACCACCTTTAACTTCAACAATAATTGCACCTTCTTGGCATATAAGGAGAAAATCAATCTGTATTTCATTTTGACCTCCATATGGTATGTTGAAAGTTTTATCATACCACATATACCATGTCAAAGGACTTGCTTCACAATCTCGTACAATACGTTCATACATATCTTTTTCTCCCTGAAGTACATTACCACTATTGTAATTAATACCAATAGTAGAGTCAATTAGAAGAGTATCTTTATGAGATTTAATAATGATTGCCATATTGTTGTGAGTTATTTATAATTTGATTACTTCCAAAGATTTTCGTCTACAAGTTCGGACATTGAATAGTTAAACATGTCTATCAATTCTGCCCTATGATTAGGAAACATTTCTAGAACTTTTATTAGAGACTTTAATGATAAACACATTTTGACTCTATCGTAATATCCATCTCTTATATCTTGTTCAAATTCATCGAATGTTTTTAGCTTTGGCCGTGTAGTTATTTTTAATGTCTTTTCTTCCCAATAAGATTGATTTCTATAACAAAATTGCCAAAAAGACATTTTTTTGTAAAACTGCTGCTGGTTACACCATCTGGCAATTTGGACATAAAAATTTGATACTGGGGCATTATGATAGTCTTCATGCCTCATCACATATCCAACACATCCATATTGCATGAGTATTTTAATTCTTTGAAATAATTCCCAAATGTCTTTATAAAATATATCTACTTTTGTTGGAGACTGTTTAAAACCACAAAACAAATAGAACTTTGTACCTTTCTTTGGATTGTAACGTTTCCAGATTTTAAGTGATTTTTCAATTATCTCATGATCTTTCCAATTATCAAAAGCAAAAATAAAATCACCATGATAACGCGACCGTGATAACATTTCTGCCATTTCTTCGCCATAAGGACTTTCTGCTAACATGCGTTCATCAAGACCTTGCCGGAATTGAAATGGGCGTTTAGTTTCTATAAGTTGCTTCAGTAGTGGTCTCCAAATAGATGGGTCAGAAGCAAGAAAATTGTCATCCCATAAATAGATATATGGCCGAACAAGTTTTCCGTTTTTATCTTTCTCATCATCCAAGAACCATTGTAATTTAGAATATGGTAATATACAATTCTCTAGTTTGTTAACACAGAATGGACAATGTCTTACACAACCACGGGTTAAAAAACCTATTGAATATTTTTGATAATCTTTAAATTTTTCTCGTTTAAAACCTTTCTTAACTTGTTGATTAATAAATTGATCATATAAATGATAGTAAGGCATCTGACGAGACATGCTAATCCCATACTCTTTACCTCCATGAAAGTTTCTAAGAGTATTTAGGAATTCATCATGTTCTAATTGGTTCATATCTTGTTCACGTTTTCTACGATATTCCATTACACTTACTTCATTGGCATAAAATCCAGTTCCTCCACATTTAAACTTCTTTTCTTCCGGTGTTCCTTTTGATCGTATATATAGTTCTGGTAATTTGGTAAACGTAAAGACACAAGACAAATATATTCTTGTATAATGTAAAGTATTTGCCTGAGGATCAAGAATTAATTCAAATGGAATTCCATTATCATGGAAAAATCCTGCCAATTTTAGTAATACAAGATTGGGGTGACGCGTACCATTATCAAGTAGATCCGCATCAATTAGTCCTATTATTTCTTGTTTTTTTGACATATTATTCATTCATTGATTTTATAAAGGCTTTGCCTTTCTCTGTCAATACATAACCGCCTGTTTTACGCGAACCTTGATACTCAATCAAATTAAGATCTTCTGAAATAAGTTGCTTAAGGATTCTATCAATAGTAGGCATTGATATTTTTATTGCATCATGCAAGTCTTTTCTTTTAGCTATTCCTAGTTCTGAAATCTTTAACAGGACACTTTTTATCTTATCATTTATCTTATCATTTATCTTATCATCATCTGAGGAAATAAAATCATCCCCAATCAAGACTCTATCACCAAAACCTTCTCTACAAGGAATCTCAATCAAGAAATAACTTCTCTCTTCATTTGTCTCAATCACAGCAGGAGCAGAGCCATTTCTTCTTAATTCGTCTTGTATGGTTGGGATACCAGTTCCTCTACCTTCGGACAACTGAAGTTCTTTGAGATAATCGCCCAAACGACGATTACGGTAGCGGCGTGACTTCAGACGTTCAGCCTTTTGGATAGCATCAATGCTGATGGAACGGTCCGGACCGGCATAACTAAGAATGGAAATCTTTTCTGGCTCAATCGTAATCTCAACCGGTTCTCGTTCTTGATAATCTCTATGATACAAAGCATTAACGACTGCCTCTTCAATTGCTTGATAAGGATAGTTGAAGAAGATTATAGATTCAGCCTTGTCTTTCTGCTTAATGATACGTTTCTTGATAACATTCGTTTTGATATAGTCCAATGCCTGTTTTATCATATCGGGAACAGGGCCAACAATCTTTGGAACCTCAATCATGTTATTGGGATTCTTAATGCAGCCCTCGGGAAAGATAACAATATCTACTTGTGTTGTCGGGAAAAATTTGGCAGGATTCTTACAGAACATCATAGCGGCCACATTCTTGACTAGTTGACGTTCAACGGGCCCTACCAGCAGGTCCATTTGCGACAACAACTCGAACAGGGACAGCTTTTCGAAATCAGCAACCAAACGACTGTTGACTGTTTGCAAGTAATCCAGAACCAAGGCTCTTGAAATATCTGTTATCTCTATACTCTCATTACCCCTTTCATCAAATGGAGTACGATTCGCCATCTCACGCAATTCATCCAAGACTTCACCTCTCGCCTCAATAGTATTGGTTCCACTACGAACATACCACTTACATGGCGACTGATTACTTGCTGTAACTCGTTCACGTACATTATAAGGACGGTTCACTCCAGCTGGCACCCAAATAAGCAAAACGTATTTCCCGTCAATCTCCTGCATGTCGATTCGTGGCAAATAGAATGGCTCAATCTTATGATTGAACCCAACCATATCACGTTGTATCTTATCAAGTTCCTCTATAGGAATACCTGTCACTGGCCGTTTTGCGATACCTGTGTTTTCTTCTTCTTGAACACCTACGATGATGTATCCTCCGCCAATGTTATCAAAATCATTAGCGAAAGCACAGATGGTGCGATAAATTTTATCTGGATTCCATCCTGTTTTAAACTCAATACGGGTGGATTCTATTTTACGCTTATAAAGCAAGTCTTCTATGTTTACCGGAATAGCCATCTTGATATACTTATTTAGATTTATCCTTTTCTACATGAAGCAATTCTCTTACATCAACATCCAAAAGTTCCGCTATGCGAAATAATGTTTCCAAATCTGGTTGTGAAGCATTAGTACACCAACGAGAAACAGATGTCACATTCCTACCAACTTGCTCAGAGAGCCATTTAGCCGTTTTATTCTTTTCAACAAGGACTATTTTAATCCTATTCAATTGCTTCATAATTGAAATAATTTGTAGTTTAATGCAAATATATCAAAATTCAATGTGAAAAGCTAATATTATTCAATTTATTTTGATGAAATAACAGATAACAATCAGTGAGTATCAAGAGAACAAGTAGTTTTGTAATTTCAGAGATCCATACCAGGACGGCTAGTTCATACATGAAAAATTAATATTCATATTGCAATAAAAAGTACATAGCCCTTGCTTAAGTAATAAATAGACCAGGTAAGGGTTTTGAAACTTTCTGTTAACTGTTCTTCCTAGTAGCTTTGCGGTCGCGTTTTTCTTTTATGGCAAGGTATATTGGATACATGGCCGATTTCTCAACAATACACTTAACATCAAAACGATTTTTCAGTACATCATCTACATACTTCGGATCATTTATCTTGCTTGTATCAAACATCATCATTCTCGGGACGAAGCCATCGCCAATTTGCTGAACTATAATCGATTCTCCATTACTATGTTCTATTCTTTTGTAGTATGGTAACATATGATATTGAAAACTTTTATAATTATACGCTTCGTGAATCATTGTAACATACTTTATATCGTCTGATATTACTTTATCAGCTATCTCGTTGACTTTTCGATATGCTGTTGTTCTAATCGATGAATCAAATGGGATAGTTTTACATATGTTATTGCCATAAACAACAAATATTACAGGCATCAAGTGTCTTCCCTGTTTTTGATATATTGCAAGATGCAGTTTCGCAAGAAATTTCATAAACTCCTTAGAGTCATATGAAGGATATTTTACGCCATAGCTTTCTAGCATTTTTCGGACATCAACATTATTACATGGCAATTCTGGGATAAGCCTGTCTCCTTTTTCAAAAATGTCTTTATCAGCGTAATATACATAATCATCAACAAAGATAATTTCACTCTTAAGAATCTTTCTCTCAAGTTCCTCTATCTTTATAATAAGATCATCACATAACTCAGTACAATCCCCAATGGTTGAATACATATCTTTCAGCATATTCGTCATTATAATGATAGCTGCACAAATATCATTATATAAATCCGCGTTATCATCAGCTTTTCTAAATCGAAAATCAAGTGAGAAATGTACTTCTACTGTGTTTATCTTTTTCAGTTCATCCTTTAAAGATTCGACAAGTGTTTGATATTCAACATCGTTTTCTACCGTAAAGGTCTCACTTTTGAGAATCATTGCGGATACAGGCGTATATATAGTAACATACACTTGTTTCAACAAATCAAATGGATGTTGTTTTTCCACTTCATTCCTTGTCTCTACCATCCATTTACAAACACGATTCTCCTTTAAATACTTCTGTCGGAACTTATCATACAATGGTTCATATTCAGTATGTGCTAAAGCACACTGTAGAACAAAAGATGTTGATCTGAAGCTGGAGAAAAAATCATCTAAACAAACTACATTATCTATTAGATTATTGGCAGATGCAAACTTATCGAGATTACTTAATGCCCCATAAAATCTTTGGAGTGCCGTAAACATTATTCCTTTATTATTCATAGTCTATTAATCAAGTTCACAATAAACTCACAGCAACATATTGTTATATGTACTAATTTAAATAGGATGTCAAATATCTTTAAATTTATAATCAAAGAAGATATACATATAAAAAAGACCTTGGGAGTTTACCAAAGCTCCCAAGGATTTTTTTGAAGACCTTATTGATTAATGAGGTTCCTTATATCGGGTATCAAACCGATAATATCTGTTACTACTGAAATTGCCCCAAAAGGTGTAGGAGCTGCAAGAAACTACGCAACATCCACAATTAGGATTACTACATTAACAATAACATTCCACGTAAGGTGAATGGTCTTGGTAGAACTTGCCTTCTTATTAAAAAGGCAAATCTACACTCCAGTTTTTTTGATGTTAAAAACCTTCATCATATAAATATCATTTTTAATAAGCATCACTTAAGTTTAACGTCATTGATCCGCTTTTTTGGACGAAGACTTTTTTTGGCAGTTTCCTACTCTCCCGATTTCTCAGTACCATTGGCGTAACTGTGCTTAACTTCTCTGTTCGAAAAGGGAAGAGGTGGAACCACAGCACTATTACCACCGAAAGTCTTTTATTTACAGGCTCACTTTAGTGATGATTTCACACAATTACACCTGCTATATTATTAAACTTTATTCGTCAATACGTTTATAGAAGCTACCAATTTGACCATCTGGCAAAATGTCAATATCATATTTTGCAATCAACTCTGGTGAGAGGTCGCATGTGCTGTCTGAAATTATTTTTACCATGAAATATTACCTCCTGCTATTTTATAGACAATATTTTACCACAAATATTAACAGGATACATCTGTATCTTTATTTCTTACTACGATATGCTTCCGCTTCCCAATGTGTAATGAAGTATGTAATATCATCTGTCATCTGTAATGCACCGCCAAAACTTTCAGCATATACAGCAAGTTTGATCGCATCCTTTACCAGAAGCTGTGCTTTTGCAGCTTTTGCCTTGTCATCTTCCATGATAAATGCGCCCACACCCTGTACCA
>ERZ837910.3380-NODE-3380-length-17503-cov-6.147123_pt1 | contig 17503 bp, 22 predicted proteins | sample MGYA00519940_ERZ837910 | MGnify/ENA primary metagenome ERZ837910 (study PRJEB31850, sample SAMEA3708825) | human gut metagenome | biome: human gut; feature: human-associated habitat; material: faeces | place: China | collected 2014 ... | reverse complement strand
TCATTATTCACAAGAAAAGAGCTATCTGATTTCAAATGAAGTCAGGTAGCTCTTTTTGCTTTCTGGATTTTCCTAGTCTGATTCCAAAAACGTTTTCTACAGCGAGATGAGTGGAAGTGGCTCGTTTTTCGTTTCCCCTATATTTGAGTATGGTTTTGGTCGCAGATTCCTCAGACGGAGATAAATATGCTCCATATCCCGCCCAAAACACATCAAAGTATTTTCTGGAATTTAGATTCCGGTATTGATAGCACTGATCTATCTAATCTCTGCCGCACCTGCATCCCTTGACAAACGCTGTGACGGCTGTTATGATAGCTATGGAAAAAGAGCTCATATAATCTCGCTGTCATGGCGCGAGAGTTTCTACGAGACCGCCGGAAGGTCTCACTATGAGTGTCCGCTGATGGTAATTCCCCATCTGACGGGCACTTTTTTCATGCCCAGATTACGGAAAGGATGAAAAAATATGAAACTTCTGAAGGGCGACATCGTCCACGCACCTGTGCTCGGAGCACTCGAGACCATCCCGGACGGCGCGCTGCTGCTCGATGACGACGGCACGATCTGCGAGGTACTGCACGAGCAGCCGCAGGATTTCGACGGCGAGGTATTCGACTGCACCGGAAAACTCATCATGCAGTCGTTCGCTGATATGCATCTGCACGCGCCGCAGTTTCCGAACGTCGGCACAGGCATGGATCTGCCGCTGCTCGACTGGCTGAAAACCTACACCTTCCCGGTCGAAGCGAAATTTGCTGACCTCAGCTACGCGCGCCGCGTCTATCGCAGACTCGCGCGCGACCTCATCGCGAACGGCACCACACGTGTGTGCATGTTCTCCTCCCTGCATACGGACGCAACGCTCGTGCTGATGGAGGAGCTGGAACGTGCGGGCGTGACCGGCTTTGTCGGTAAGGTAAACATGGACCGCAACGGCGGAGAAAATCTTCAGGAGACCACCGGAGACTCCATCCGCGAGACACAGCGCTGGCTCAAAGAATGCAGCCGTTTCACCCACATCAAGCCGATCCTGACGCCGCGCTTCACTCCTGCCTGCACGGATGAGCTGATGACCGCGCTCGGAAAGATCTCTGCGGAAAAGGGTCTGTATGTGCAGTCGCACCTGTCGGAAAACCTCGATGAGATCGCGTGGGTGCGCGAGCTGCACCCCGACTGCGCGCAGTACTGGGAGAGCTACGATAAATTCGGTCTGTGGAAGGACCACACCATCATGGCGCACTGCGTCCACTCGGATGCGCGCGAGCGCAGCGCTATCCGTCAGGCCGGTGTTGTCGTCGCGCACTGCCCGGACTCCAACATCAACCTGTGCAGCGGCATCGCACCGGTGCGGCAGATGCTGAACGAAGGCCTCTGGGTCACGCTCGGCTCGGACATCGCCGCAGGCTCGTCGCTTTCCGGCAGCCAGATGGTCACGATGAGCATCCGCGCCTCCAAAATCCGCCACTTTACCGACCCGGAAAAACCGGCTTTTCTGACCGTTCCCGAGGCGTACTACCTCGGCACGACATCCGGCCACCGCTATTTCGGCGCCGGAAACGGCTTTGCCGCAGGCGACCGACTGCACGCCGTTGCAGTCGACGACCGCGATTTTACGGAAACACCGTGGGCGCTCAGCCTGTCCGAGCGCCTCGAGCGCGCGCTGTACACGATGACCGCTGCGAACGTCTGCGCGGTATGGTCGGAGGGCCGTCTGGTGCTCGACCGCCGCACGACCGCACCCGTCCGGAAAACCGCCGCCCGCTCGCGAAAACTCGGATGATTTCTGCGCCGTTTTATGGTATACTTTCAGTAGGATAGGACAATTCTTCTGACGGAGGGGATCATATGAAAAAACGGTTCAGCAAAGCCGCGCGGCAGACCATGCTCGCCGCGGCAACGCTCGCGCTGCTTTTCGCGCCGTTCGTGTGTTTCGGCGTGCAAAAGATAAGGACCGATGCCTTGGACAGCGCATTTCTCTGGACCATACACACGCCGCACGATGTGGAAACCTTTCTGTCTGAACACGGTCTCCGCCCGGACAGCATGCCGGTCTCCGGTACGCCGGACTGGTATCAGCTCCGCGTTTTTCTTTCCGTCGCCTCCAGTAACGAAGGATGGGAAACGCCGGTCATTCTTCAGTATAGGGACGCGCAGGGAAACCCGACCGTGCAGCGCTCCGGCCTGTTCGCGAGCTGTGTCGACAGCGTTTATTCCCTTGATTTCACCGATTTCGCCGCCAAAGATCTGCGCGCGCTCTACGCCTGTCCGAGCGGCTGCTCCATACAGCTTTACGGCAAGCTCGTGACGACGGAATACGATAAGATCATATGTCTGAACCGCGTATGCATCGACGGAACCGAATGGACAGCGCAGACGCCGGTCGAGGAAACCGACCATTACGAAATCAGATCGGATGACCTACGCTGGAACTTTGAAAACAGAGCCGAGCTCGAAAGCTATCTCGATGTAGTGAAAGTCTTTCCTGCGGCGACCAAGGAGCTCTGCGGCGAGGAGCTCTCCCGCGATGAATCCGAACTGCTGACCAGCAGAGACGGACCTTCGTACATACGGGGTTCCATCAGCTATGGAACGGTTTTCGCCCGGCACGCTGTCAACTGGCATGATGACCTCTTTCCGCCACTTCGATCGCTTGCCCTCCGCACCGCTGCGCTGTACCTGCTGCTCCTGTTTGCACTTTACAGATTTTTCTTCCGCGAATAATCCCCCTCCCTTTCGGTTATACTTCTCCCGAAAAGGAGGCGGATCTCTGTGAACGCTTGTGTAAATGATGATGCCTGCATCGGCTGCGGCCTGTGCACCAATATTGCGCCTGCCGTGTTCGAGCTGAACGACGTCGGCAAGGCTTATGCGCTCGATACGGCGGAGGAAAACCGCGATGCCGTGCAGGAGGCCATCGACGCCTGCCCCACCGCGGCGATCTCGTGGACGGACTGACAGCAAAAAGGCCGGAGAGTCTGGGATTTTGTTCCCTGCTCTCCGGCTTTTTCTCTTATTACTCCTCAAGGCGGTCGAGAATATCGTCCGCAATATCCTCGAGCTTTTCGTGCTGTTCGCTCCACTCGTCGTATGTCTCGGATGCCATGTCCTCCGGCTCGTCCTCGTCGAGGCGCGCGATGCGTTCGCGTATCTCCGCGAGATAATCCCGGAGCGCGGCGGCGTCCATCGCGTCGATGTCGGGCGCGGCGCCGAATTCAATGATCTGTGCCATGTCTGCTCTCCCCTTTTCCGTTTGTTATGCTTCCATAATACCAAGCCGCTCGCCGTTCGTCAATGGTTGCCTTTTTCCATGTTCTGTGCTATACTGATTGCACAGCATACCGCCGCTTTCTTTTTTTGCGAAAGCGGCTTCGACCTTTCCAAAGGAGAACAGAGGATTGAAATTACTGCAACGAATTTGTCTGTTTGCCGCGATTCCGGTCATTCTCGCGCTCTGCATCTGCCGCACGCCGCTGCGCTTCGGCGCACAGGCTGACGCGCTGTTCGGAACAGTCGCGGATACATACGAGGCCGGTGATGAGACCGTCGAGGTCAGCCGGACCAGCCTTCCGCAGGGCGGCAGCGTCCTTCTGCTGCGCGGCTGGACGCTCGGAGGTGAGGACCGCTGCGTCATGGGCAGCTTTCAGACCGCACACCGTACCCTGCGCTCCCGCGCCATCTGGTCTACCGAAATCGCAGACGACACGCTCTCCGTGCGGTGGTTTGACGGGCAGATCTGGCACGACGAACCCATCCACACCGGAAAATATCATTCCAACACCGCCTTTTTTCTCACCGGCCGCGATTTTTCCGCGCTGTGCTACACGCCGCAGGTCTGGGCGTTCCGTGAAAACGGCTCTCGCCAGCTTGCGGACAACTGGCTCGGCTGGATCGAAGCCGACCAGACGAAAAACGGCTGGCGGCTGACGTTCTGCACGCCGCGCATGAAGGGCAGCAGCACAGCGGATTTCACCTTCCTGACCGTTGCGGACAGCAGCGGCATCGACTGGGCACGCGACGGCATTCCGGCGCTCTGGAGCAGTTACCGCAACGCCGGCGACGGCCGCTGGTGCTTCGACGGCTATTACACTCCCTCCCCCGAGACCTACATCCCGACCGGAAACCGCGTTTTCTTCCGCAATGCTGCCTCCTATATGATCAAGAGCTTTCTCTATCAGGCAGGCTCGACCCGCACGGCGCGCGACCTCAGCATCGCCATGCTCGATACCATGATCTCCGAGCAGAGCGATGACGGCTGCTGGCCGACGCTGTCGGGCAGTACATGGCTCGAAAGCGAGTACGGCATCGGCGCCGGTTTCTTTGATACGCGCTTTAATACGGAATTTGCAAATCTGCTGCTTCTTGCGGAGTCCCGCTTCCCCTCGGACATCTATCGGGATTCGCTCCGCCGCTACTGCGACTTTTTCAAGGATTTCGCGGAGAATTATCATTCCGAGACCGGTCTCGGCGGCTGGTTTATCCCGGATTACTGGCATGAGGGTATGTCCAGCGTCTCGCATACGAGCCTCAATCATCAGCTCGCGGAGATCCTGTTCCTGTACAGGGCTTCGGACGCGCTCGCGGACGACAGTCTTTCCGCGCTCGCCGACAGGATGCTGCTCGCGGTCGATGAGACCGGCGAGGACTGGGTCCTTCCGGACGGCAACCTGCATTATCAGGTCTCGCAGGACGGCGAATACGGAAACACAGACTACCCCTACCTCACCTATGACGACCTGTTCAAGCTTCAGAAATACCTCAGCGACCGATTTTCGCGCACCGATCCCGTGCTTGATCTGCTGATGCAGCACAAGCGCGCATGGATGGACGCGAACGGCATCACTGCCTACATGAAATAAGGAGAGACCCTATGTTTTGTATGAACTGCGGAAAGGCGCTGCCGGACGGCGCGAAATTCTACATGTACTGCGGTACGCCGCTCGGTGCAGCAGCCGCGCCCGCGCAGAGCGGATGCTGTCTGCCCGGCAGGAAATACCTGTCTTGCGACGCGCTCTATCCGGGCGGCGCGTATACCGAAACGCCTGCCTACCAGCACGACCGCGAGCGCATGAGAGCCTCCGAGCTCGCCTCGGCCCCCTATTCCGGCTTCGATTTCACGAATTATGTCCGTCTGGAGAATGGCGCGATGGTCGGCTTCGTATTCGGCCACACCGCCGCCAACCGCGCTGCCGAGGACTACTACAACAACCTGTATCTGCTGACGCAGGATGGGCGCGCGGTCTTTCTGAACGCAGGCGGCCGCCGCTGCACCGGCCTGTTCGTACAGGATAATGAGGTGCACTGGACGGAAAACGGGCAGACACGCAGCGTTCCCCTTCCGTTATAAAGCAAAAAGAGACGAACGATACTCCGTGAGAGACCGGTATCGTTCGTCTTTTTCTTATCTCTTTGAGAGGTCCGCGAGCAGCACCTTCATCTGTCCGCCGCAGACCATGCCCTCTTTTTCCGCCACATCGTTCGACATATCGATAGAGACGCTCCTGCTCTCGCCCGTGCCGATGAGGTAGTAGGCCTGCCGCAGGACGGCGCTCTCGCTGCATCCGCCGCCGATCGTACCCATGAATTTCGTCGAGCTGTCCACCGCCATAAATGCGCCGGATTTCACCGGCGTCGAGCCGCTCGTATCGTACACGAGCAGCAGCACCTTGTCGATGCTCTCGTCCGCGACATAGCGCAGCAGCGGCAGGTCGATGTCCTCGCTCGTCATGATGCTGCTGTGCGAGCGACGGTTTGTGTTCGCGCGGCGGCAGGCGATCAACTCCGCGACGATGGAAATCGCAATTTCCTTGACGCTCAGCGCGCCGATGTCCAGACCGATCGGTGTATGGATGGCGTCCAGCTGCGCCCGGTCGAAGCCCTCGCCCTCGAGCAGGTGCAGCAGGCCGGCCGTGCGCCGCTTCGAGCCGATCATGCCGAGATATTTCGGCATCGTGCCGCGCAGGATTTTTCGCAGGCAGTCCGCATCATAGCGGTGTCCGCGCGTGATAACCGCGACGTAATCGCCCTCGCCGATACCGAGCCGGTCGATCGCGTTCTCGAACCGGTCGCAGTACACCGTGTGCGCTTCGGGAAAGCGCGGCCGGTTCGCGAAGGTCGGACGGTCGTCCGCCACGATGACCGAAAAGCCGAGATCGGCGGCGTAGCGGCAGAGCGGCTGCGCGATATTGCCGCCGCCGAGCAGGATCAGCCGCTCATTCGGGCGGAAGCTGCGCACAAGCTCCGCGCCCTCCGCCTCGAAGTGCAGCGCCGATGCAAGGCCGTGCTCCGCGCTTTCCCTTATGGTCTGAAATTGCTCTAAAAGATTCATATTTCTCGCTCCCTGCGGCTTATTCGTTTGTCCTGCTGTATTCTCCGCTCCTGCCGCCGTCCTTGTGCAGCAGCAGCGTCCGGTCGATGCGCATGCCGCGGTCGACCGCCTTGCACATATCGTAGATCGTCAGCGCTGCGATGGAAGCCGCTGTCAGCGCCTCCATCTCAATGCCGGTCTTGTGCGAGCAGCGCAGCGTACTGATGATGCGCACCTGCGTGTCCGAGACGGCTTCAATGTCGATCTTCACGCTCTCGATGGGGATGGGATGGCACATCGGGATAAGCTCGCTCGTCTTTTTCGCCGCCATGATGCCCGCAATGCGCGCACACGCGAAAACATCGCCCTTCGGCGCGCGGTCCTCGCAGATCATGCGCAGCGTCTCCGGCTTCATCGTTATGACCGACTGTGCACAGGCCGTGCGCCGCGTCACCGTCTTCTCCCCTACGTCCACCATGCGCGCCGCACCCGTTTCGTCCAGATGAGTCAGTTCCATGCTTTCGCCTCCGTTGCTTTTTTTCTTTATTATAACACACCGACACAAAAAAGAAAAACCCGGCCTTCTCAAAGAAGGCCGGGTGAGACTGTCGAAAAACTTCGTTTTTCCGACAATCTGTGTTTTGACTTTGCAAAACACGGACGTCCGAAAGTTCCCATACGGAAACTTTCTCCCTCTTAAAGCATCAAAACCGCAGCAAAAAACCGCCCCGAAGGGCGGCTCGTTGACAGGTTTCGACTGCGTATGATATGATGCTGATAGACGCTGTTACTTTTGGCGGTCAGACCCTCTTTTCCTTTCTCGCAGTTCGCGGCAGGAAGGAGGTGGCGCATGTACAGAAAAAGGCTTTTCGGCTTTTTATGTGTGCAGTCATCCTGCTGTACATTTTCTGTATAAAAGCACGATGACCGCTCGGGTAGGCACCGAAACGGTCATCAATTCTATTTTTTGACTGTGAGGGTCTGACTGCTGTAGCAGTGTCCCTTTATATTTATATAATAGCATACGCTCCGGCTTTGTCAAGGCAACAGGGCTGGAGCTTTTTATTCGATATATCTCGTGCTTTCAGCCTTTCCCTGCCTCAAAGAACCGGGAGGCGATGGCATCGAGGCCGAAGCGGCCGCGTAGGCGCCGGCGGCGGCTCCGGCCGCATTCAGCGCTGAGCGCTCCCTTTACAATACGCCCATAGTATTTTCTCTCTGCCCCCTGTGTCTGCCGACGCAGGGGAGGTTTTTATAGGTTGTTTTCTCTGCGCACAAGCGCTCCTTCAAATAGGAATAGAGTTTTCGGTAATCCAGCAGTTCTTCGTATTCCAGTTCCTCAAAGTTAACGGAAACAATCTGTTCATCCGTAATACCGGTTGTTTTCAGCTGCTGCTGATACTGTGAGAGCAGGGTCGACTTACCGCAGCGGCGGATACCGGTCACGACTTTGATAACCTGCTCGTCTTTCCATGCCTTCAGCTGCTCCAGATATTCTTTCCGCTCTGCCAACGCACTCACCTCGCCGTTATAGTGTTCCCATTATAGCGCACGTTATGACGTTCACCAAATTATATTCCGATTTCGGAATATAATTTTATTTTTCTCGTATGTAATCCGATTTGGGAATGTTTTCGCAGAAGACGGCGTCCTGTAACCGCAGGATGACAACTATTGTTTTCCTGTTATGCCTTCAACATCAGTTTCTGCTTGCTGGCTTAGTTGGCAACCTTCTTTCACCAAAAGTACCATGAGCTGTTTCTCCAAATTATCTCGAATATCAACTGTACCCTGGGTAGAAGAATAAACTGCTATGATTACAGCCAAAAGTTCGGGATATTTTAGAGCGTTCTGTATAACTTGCCATTGTGCAGAGACACGGTCAAATGGTACTTTCTGAATTTCATTCCACGTATCCAAAATATCCTTCTCCAGATTCGTAAGGTATTCCTTTTCCTTCAAACAAGCAAATAATAAACTGTTGTAATCCATTTGTCGTCCTCCTCGTTCTCAAGACATTTTTCGTACTCCACGATACAAATCCCCCTCTACTCTCCCAGAGTTCTCTTTCCATTTTACCAAGATATTCGCTCGAAATATGTAGTTTTTGATCATCTCAATCAATAATTCCCTGATAAATGGCATATCCAACCAAGTCTGTCTATCCCTGCCGGACAGCGAAAGCCGCCTTTCACACATTCATTCGCGTGTGAAAGGAGTTTTTTCAGATTATTCAGAAATTACTGCGGACTTCTGGATCGCAACCAGATTGTTCGACATCAGCGGATCCTCAACCTCGATGGAAACCGGGCTGTGATAATCGCCTCTGCCAGAGCTGCGAAGAAGGTCTTCCACCACAGAGCATCGTGGCCGCAGCCTTCTGCCTGCACAGTTCGCGTGCCATCATGATTGGGTCGCCGCCCATGAAGAATGCATGGCTCGGGTCGAGGTTCAGACCGCGCAGAGCGCTGCGTTACCGCCTGCCGGATGATATGCCTGACCGGCGTCTTGAAACAACATTTTCCCTCTTTTATCTTCGAAACCTTGACAAAATCACTGTTTTGCGGTACGATAAATACAGAAATCCAAACGCTCCTCAGCCTTATTTCCTTTCGTTTGGCGAGATACACATCTCACAGGCGCAGGTATCCCGTCTGGAAAAGGGCGCGCTCGCGCACATCCGCGACGGCCTGGCATAAATACAGAAATCCCTCCGGCTCCACCCTGTTCGAGTGGTTCCGGAGGGATTTTCGGTTTTATCAGATCATCCGTTCCTGCATCATCTGTACGAGCGCCATGATACATTTTTTGTTCGTCGGTCTGCTGTGAAATCTCAGAACCGTATTATGCGGATCGCCCTTCACCCGGCGCAGGCCGCCGCAGTTCCGACCGTTTTCTCTCGCCGGCCGGGAGATTTTTTCGTCTGTGCAGCCGTCCTTCTTGTGGATACGCCACAGAACAAACAGCTCCGCGAGAGTGACAGCAATCCAGACAGCAAGCGCCACTTTTCTGGCCGTCCCCCACGAAATTATAGTATTGAACAGCTGTCTTCCGAAAATTCCGTAGTGCAGATAGTATTTGATCGTGTATGCCATGCCTTTTCTTCTTTTTCTCTCTTGCCTGTATTTCCATTTTAGTGCATTACGGATGCAAAGGCAATCTGTGTCAAACAGTCTTTTACCTCGTACGGCGGCACCTCGGGTGAAAACAAAGAAAGCAGTGATACCCTTTTCAAACATGAAGAGTACCACTGCTTTTATTCTTTTTTACAGCTCCAACGGAGCAAGCGTCGTCGTGTCGATCGACCGGATGGCCGACCGCAGCGGCAGTACCGCCGACGGCGAAACCGAAAGCTCGTCGAGACCCATCGACAGGAAAGTCTCGGTCAGCTCCGCATCGGCACCAAGCTCGCCGCAGATGCCGATCCAGATTCCGGCCTTGTGCGCATTCTCCGCCGCCATGCGGATCATACGCAGCACCGCCGGATGATGGGCATCAAAAAACCGGTCGAGACCCACACCCTGCCGGTCGACAGCCAGCGTATACTGCGTCAGATCATTCGTACCGACCGAGAAAAAGTCCACCTCACGCGCCAGCTCTGCGCTCATCATGACGGCGGCCGGTGTCTCGATCATAATGCCAAGCTCGACCTTGTCCGCCATCGGCACGCCCTCTTCCGCGAGTTCCGCGCGAATGTTGCGGCAGATGCGCTTAATCTCCTGCACCTCCCAGACCGACGTGATCATCGGGAACATGATCGCGATCTTGCCGTAAGCCGACGCGCGGTACAGCGCGCGCAGCTGCGTGCGGAACACCTCGGGCCGGGTCAGACAGATGCGGATGGCGCGCAGACCCATCGCAGGATTTTCCTCTTTGTCGAGGTGGAAATAGTCGGCCTGCTTGTCCGCGCCGATGTCCAGCGTTCGGATGATAACGCGCCTGCCGCCCATGCGCTCCGCGACTGTCTTATATGCCTCAAACTGCTCGTCCTCGGTTGGGTAGTCGCTGCCCTGTAAATAGAGAAATTCCGAGCGGAACAGACCGATGCCGCCGCCGTCGTTCTGCAGGACCGCGTCAATATCCGCCGGAGAGCCGATATTGCAGTAAACCATCACATTCCGGCCGTCCTTGGTCACATTCGGCTTGCCCTTGAGCTGATCGAGCAGTTCTTTCAGCGCCTTCTCCTTGGCCTGCTTTTTGAGCAGGCGCTCGCGCTCGGCGTCGTCCGGCTCGATGACCATCTCACCGGTCTGGCCGTCGACGATGGCGTACTTGCCCTCCATCTCGGTCTGCAACGCGTCTCCTGCACCGATAATGGCCGGAATGCCCATCGTGCGGGCCAGAATCGCCGTGTGTGAGTTCGCCGAGCCGCCTGCCGTAATGAATCCCAGAATAAGAGCCTTATCCAGCTGTACGGTCTCGCTCGGCGCAAGGTCGTCCGCCGCCACGATGCACGGCACATCGGACACAATGCCGCTCTCGCCCTCACCGGTCAGAATACCGATCACGCGCGTCGAAATATCGCGAATATCCGCCGCACGCGCCTGCATGTAGCTGTCGTCCATCGCAGCAAACATCTCCGCGAACTGTGCGCCGGTGTCGCTGACGGCGGCCTCCGCATTCAGACGGTCGTTTTCGATGAGCCCCTCAATACTCTCGACGAAATCCAGATCATCCAGCATCATCTGGTGGGCCTCGAACAGCATTGCCGCGTCCTCGCCTGCCTCAGCGAGCGCCTTGTCATGCAGTACGCCGAGCTGCTCCTTCGCGGTCTCACAGGCATCATGAAAACGCACGAGCTCCGCCGCGGTATCCGTCACCGAACGGCGCGGGATTTCGCCGCTCGGGCGGCGGTAAAAGCTGATCGGTCCCGCCGCTACGCCCTTTGATACGCCTTTGCCGAAAATCTGCTCCATCTCGCTCACTCCTTACAGGTTTGCCTTGAAAAATGCCTCGAGCTGCGCCGCAGCCTCCGCTTCGTCCTCGCCTTCCACTTCCACGCGGACGGTATTGCCGTGCTTGATGCCCATGCCCATGATGGCAATCAGGCGGCGTGCATCCGCCTTTTTATCGCCAAAGTGCAGGAAAACCTTGCTCTTGAACTTCGCGGCTTCCTTCGCCAGCATGCCTGCCGGACGTGCATGAATGCCGATGGAATCCGTAATGGTGTACTCAAATGCTGTCATGATGAAAACTCCTTTTTTCTTCATTCAAATGGTGGATTGCGGCGAGAAATGCCGCTGCAACCTGCGGTTCGTGTCCATAAAAGTCCACGGCGCCCGGTCGATACGGCGGCCTGCTTTCGCTGAGGAAGCCGCTGCCGCCGGTAACGAGCAGACCGTATTTGCGTGCCAGCGAGAGATACCGCGCAGTGTCCGCCCGGGCGTGACTGCCGTATGCTGCAATGCCGTCGAATGCCGCCACCGGAAAGGTGTCGTCCATCTCATTCGGCGGCACGAGCACGGCCAGTCCGCCTGCTTCGTGAATCGTGTGAATCGCCTGCTCGACTGCAAACGACTGCACCGGATCGTTCCGCGTCCGCTCGATCTCGAGCAGCGCCGGACAAGTGATGTCAATGCCGATGCCGAGCGTGAGAAAATCCTGTTCCCGCCAGCGGCAGTCGAGTTCAATGCCGGGCACAATGCGCACACCGAGCTGTGCGCCGCGCCAGATACATTCCGGCACACCGCTGACGGCACGCCGGTCGGTCAGCGCGGCCAGTGTCAGCCGCTTCTCACAGCAGCGCTCGGCCAGTGCGCGCGGCGAAAGCTCGCCGCCTGCGGTCAGGCTGCTGTGGATGTGCAGATCGGTTTGTGCCATGGAAAGACCTCCTGTTCAGGCGGTGCGTCAGGGTTCAGGAAAGTGGATGCTGCGCCGAGGGGCAGGCTGCCGTTTCCGGGATAAACCAGCGCTGATGCACGCGCACAGCGCCCGAAATCATATGATTCTCACAGAGCTCGCGCAGCTCACTGACCGAAATATGCCACCGGATCGCGGCTTCCGGAACGGTCATAAACGGCATGCGCCCTCCTCCTCTTGTATTATTTGAATAGGTGATAGACCGCCTGTGCCACGCCGTCATGGTCACAGTCTGCGGTGATGTATTTTGCCAGATTCTTGAGCGCCGCGTCTGCGTTGCCCATCGCGACCGGCATGCCGACCGCGCGGAGCATTTCCGCGTCGTTGTCGCTGTCGCCGATGGCGACCATTTCAGCTGGCGTCACGCCGAGCAGCTCGCCCAGCCGAGTCAGCGCACGACCCTTGTCCGCACCGGCGGGCAGAAGCTCAAAATTGTCCGAGCCGGAGCTTGTGATCGTAATGCCCGGCAGCGGCCGAATCTCCGCGAGCGCCTGCTCGAGCACCGCTCGTTCGCCGATGGCGTACACCTTGGTGACGTTCAGATGGTTTCTCCGAATCTCACCGGCGATGTCCTCCACGACGATTTTGTTCGCGTGAAAGCCCTCCACGCGGTAGTTTGCGACAAAATCGCGGTTGGAGTATTCGTTGATGTAGATTTTGCTGCCGACGTAGATCATCACGCGCACCGGTCGGTTCTGCACCGCCTCGACCGCCTTTGCGCCGATTTCGCACGGCATATCCCAACTTTGCAGAATGCGCTCATCCGATGCAGTGGCGATCGCCGTGCCGCCCGCCGTGACCATCAGATCCTCGCAGGGCAGTTCACGGGCAAACTCCGCCGCTTCACCGACAATGCGTCCGGTCGAGAGAACGACATACACACCGCGCTCCTTTGCCCACGCGAGCGCTTTTCTGACCTCCGGCGTGATCTCCTTCTGCGAATTCAGCAGCGTGCCGTCAAGGTCGAGCGCGAGTAAACGGTATTTCATGACTGTACCTCCCTGATGTGGCGGTAAATGGCGTGTGCCGCGCCGTCCGCATCGCACGAATCCGTCACTTCGTCAGCGGCTGCCCGTGCAATCGGAGAAGCGTTGCCCATCGCAATGCCCAGTCCGGCAGCGCGGAGCAGCGGCGCGTCAATGTCGTGATCGCCGAGCGCCATCACCTCGTCCGGTGTGAGGCCCAGCGCTTCGCACAGCGCGTGCATCGCGGTGTCCTTGCCCGCGCCTGCCGGTACGACTTCAAGATATTCGTCCTTGGAGCGCACGAGCGTCATCGGCAGGTGCTTTGCCTCCAATACCGGAAGCATTTCGTCAATCTGCGATTTCTCGCCCATGCAGAGCAGTTTGTGCGCGCCTGCGTCGCCCCAGTCAGCAAACAACGTCTCCAGCGGCGCGACCGCCGGCTGTACGCCGGTTATCTGTGCCTCTGCGCGGCTCCATTCATCCTCGGCGGCGATGAGCCAGTCGAGGTCGCGGTAAACGCTCAAGTGGATGCCTCGCGCTTTTGTTTCCCGCAGAACGGTCTGAGCGCACGCACAGCTCAGGCGGCTGTCCACCAGGCGGTTGTCTCCTTGCAGGATAAGCCCTCCGCCGCAGCACGCCAGCGGTCCGTCCACGCCGAGCGCATCCCGAATCGGGAACACCGCCCGCGGCGGTCGTGCGCTCATCAGGCAGATGGTCACGCCGTTCTTCGCCGCAGACTGCACAGCCTCGCGGCTGGCGGGCGGCAGCTCGTGCGCAGAATTCAGCAGCGTGCCATCAATATCCATGCACAGCAGCCGATATTGTTGTTGATTCATCGCATTTCTTCCTTTTACGCCCGCTCTGCCGCCGACAGAATGTTGGCGACATTGCGGTTTCCGTTGCGGATGCCCCGTCCGATCACAGCCGCGCAGACCGCGCACGCCAGCGCGATAACCACGCCGCATACGCCGCCCGCGAAACGCAATCCGCTGCCCGCGATTCCCCACCAGGCCAGCACCGCCGCGCAGGAGGAGAGCAGCATGGCGATGCGTTTCCAGAGGGAGAGCTGCCGAAGAGCCTGCTGCTGCTGTTTGGCTTCGTGCAGCAGTGCGATTTTGTTCATCATAAGGAAAACTCCTTTCCTGCCGATAGCTTGCCGCTATCTGTACGGCGGCCGCTGAACGACTTCGCTCAGCGGCCAGAGGGGTGAAAGTGTGATATAGTTTGAGTGAAACGATTTTAGTATGCCAGCTGCGGATCAAAGAATCCGATCAGCACGCCGACCAGCGCGATGCCGACCAGCACGAGCATAACGGTCGTCGGCGCCATTTTCTTCTTGCTCATCAGCCAGTAGCAGAGCATAACGGTTCCCAGCGGCAGCATCTTGGGGAATATGGTATCCAGCACATCCTTCTGAAGGGAAATATCACCGGGCAGGACGAGCGGCGTTGTGATCGAGATCCAGCTTGCGGCGACTGCGCCGATAACGACCGTGCCGAGCATGATGATGCTCTCGCGGATGGCGTTCGCCTTTTCACCGACGATCATCTCAACCGCCTTGCCGCCGAGCTCATAACCCTTGAAATACAGCAGACGCATACCGAGGGTCAGGATGACGTTGTACGCAATGATGTAGAAGATCGCGCCGAGCGGCGAGCCGCCCGAGGACATGCCGAGCGCAACACCCAGCAAAATCGGGATGAGCGTGCCGACGAGCAGGCTGTCACCGATACCGGCGACCGGGCCCATCAGACCAGCGCGGATACCGTTGATCATCTCGCCGTCGATGTCCTCGCCGTTTGCCTTGGCCTCCTCCAGGCCGGCGGTCATGCCGACGATGACGGTGCCGAGCTGCGGCTCGGTATTGAAGAACGCGGAGTAGGTCTTGAGGGCTTCGGTCTGCTCCTCACGGGTGTCGTACAGCTCCTCTACCAGCGGCAGCATGGCGCACAGGTAGCCGAAGGTCTGCATATGCTCCTGCGAGAAGCAGGTCAGGTGGCCGTAAAACCAGTTGCGGAACGATTTGTTCAGCGCTTTCTTGGAAAGTTTCTTTTCTGCCATGTCAGATCTCCTCCTCATCGTCGTCAAATTCCGCTGCGGCAGCAGATGCAGCTGCGGGAGCGGCCTTCTGCAAAGCAAGGATCTTGATGCGGTAGTTGATGACCGCGAAGAAACCGCCTACGATCGATGCCGCGATCAGGTTGAGGCCCATGCACGCGGCCAGCGTGAAGCCGAATACGAATACCAGAATGTCGACCGGCTTGGTCGCAACCTGCTTGAGCAGGATGGCGATACCGACTGCCGGGAGCAGCGAGCCGACGGTGAACAGCGTTTTCATCGCCACGCCGTCCATCGGTAGATAAGCCTTCATCAGGTCTACCATGCTGGTGCCGACCTTGGTGATGATGAATGTCGGGATAAAAGAGCACAGGATGTGAGAAATCCACGGCAGACCCATATCGACCACATACAGCTTGCGCAGGTCACCCTTTTCGAGTGCGCGCCAGCCCATGTGCTGCCAAACGAGGTTTACCGTTGCCGTACCGTAGAACAGCACGGTGCCGATGGTGCCGACGGCCGAGCCGAGCGTTACGGCCATCGCCTGACCTTCCGGCGACGCCGGGTTCAGACCCATGGAATGCACGGCAACCATGGAAAGCGGAATGCCGATATAAGAAATAGCGCGAACGTCAGCGGAAACCGTGCCGCCCGGCGTTACGAGCGCGATGTAAACGACCTGAATGGCCGCGCCGAGATAAATACCCGTCTGTACGTCGCCCATGATAAGGCCGACGATCAGACCCGCTACCAGCGGACGGCCCAGTGTGTAGTTGCCGAACACCGTACCGCCCAGACCGGGCATGGATGCCAGACATGCGAGCAATCCAAACAATGCAGCCTGCCAAACTTGAACTTGCATAAGTTCTCCCTCTTTTCTTTTTATTCTGTGAAACCGAGCTTAGTAGCCGAACTGACCGCGGAACTTCTTCCAGTTGCCGATAGCGGCTTCCTTGATGAGCGCGAACTCGACCTCGTAGCCCTTCTGCATGATGGCCTCGAGTGCGTCCGCTTCCGGCTGGGTGATCGCCTGATTGTTGCCCAGCTTGGTCGCGCCCGGGCGGTCGTTGCACGGTCCGATGATGACCGTCTTTACCTCACCGGGGTCAAAGCCGTCGTCCACGAGGATGCTCTTCATCGTGATCGGGTCCTTGGTGATGAGGAAGTAGCGATCCTTGCTGGCAAGCACCTTGCCGCACTTGGCACGCCACTCGTCGAGCGTCCACACGAACGTTTTCTTGTCGCTGGCGTTCTTGTACGCCGCCTTGAGCACCGGGGTGGTAGCCGCCTTGTCGTTTACCGCGATGAGGCCGTCGCAGGGATACTCGAGCGCCCAGCGCGTGCAGGTCTGACCATGGATCATGCGGTCGTCAACGCGAATGAAAGAGATAGACATAACTTTTTCCTCCTTATACTTAAATATCGTCGTCCTCGTCACCGCCGAGGGCAAAACGCTTGATTTGATCCTTTGCCTCGCCGGTAAGCTCAGCCACGAGTTCATCGAGCGGCGTATCCGCATCTGCGAATGCGGCGGTCAGCACGAGCGGCAGGTTCATGCCGCCGATGGCAAGCGTTTTGCCCAGCAGGCCCTTTTCGGTGAGCACATCGAGTGCGGTGGTCAGCGGCGAGCCGCCGATGATGTCCGCCGTGAGGATGATCTCGTCCTCGGGGGTGATGTCCTGAACGAGCTCTGCGAAGTTGGCGCGGAAGGTGTCAACGTCCATGCCGTCGAGCAGGCTGGTCGAGCGGATGTCCTCGCGGTCGCTGCCTGCCATCATGCCGAGCGCGTTGTGCAGACCCGGAGCAAAGGTTCCGTGGCTGACTAAAATCAGGTATCTCATTTTCCGTTCCCTCTTTCCTGTTTGTTGAGCATAGTATACCGGATTTTATCCTGTATGAAATCTGCATTTTGTCATGACTCGCTTGTGATAATCGTCCTGTTTTTATATGACAAATGTCATGCTGATTATCAAAATATGCAAAGAAAAAGCGCCCTGTCTGTGCATATCACACAAACAGAGCGCCGAGCGCCTGCGTTTTTCGCTGCTTATTCCTGTAAATATTCCTGCACTTCGTGCTGGACGCGCTGAAGCTGGAGTGACAGATTATGCTCGTCCTCCATCGCGGTCTGCACCAGTCCTTCGGTCAGCAGGAGCGCCTGATCGTAATTGCGGAAGCGCGGTGCCGCTACCGCCTGCTCCATCACGTCCGAAAGCGTCTCCACGCCGTTCCGGCTCTTGCCGGGCGTGTCCTGCCGCAGGATGCGGCGGGTAGTACGGCTGGAGAGGAAGTTGTGGCGGATGAGTAAGACAGT
>ERZ837910.3368-NODE-3368-length-17556-cov-15.427518_pt1 | contig 17556 bp, 17 predicted proteins | sample MGYA00519940_ERZ837910 | MGnify/ENA primary metagenome ERZ837910 (study PRJEB31850, sample SAMEA3708825) | human gut metagenome | biome: human gut; feature: human-associated habitat; material: faeces | place: China | collected 2014 ... | reverse complement strand
TGACCGCCTGCAAGGCACCGATCGGGCACGCCCCGGATGCAGCCGGACAGGAATAACAGTTCAGTCCCGGCACACAGACCGTCTTTGCATCCCCTCTGTAAATCTCTCCTTTCAAGAAGTTCGGCAGATGTATATTTGTGGCGAGGGTTGCGACCGCCTGAATGAAGCCTCTCCAGCGAGCTAGAACAGCTGATATTTTATGTTGTTTCTTATCCAATTCCGACACACTCCAGACATAATTTTATCGCTTTGGAGAGGACTGCCGCTGCCTCTCCCCGCACGGCTCCGTAGCCGATCATCAGTATCGCGGCCAATAGTAAAGCGCCCTGCGCTGCCGCCTTGTTTTTTAAGTTCATTCCCTTTTTTCCTTTCGTTTTGATACAAATAGATTATCAATCAGTTGTGAACAGGTTGTGTTTGAAAAAGTAAGATATCTTTAAGATTCTAACTTAAATTCTTAAGAACTTCTTGAGACTACTTATCTTTGCGGATCACGCGATAATCTTTCATCAGATTTGTGTTTTCCATGATAAAAGGCTTTGCCTCTTCCTGTCCCCACGAAGTATCATACATTCCCATCAGATAATGATTAAGCTGCTTTCGGTTGTCAAACTTTAGCACCTGATAAGGCAGGGAAAAGGACAGCTTTTCAATGAACAAAAGCTTTTTGTCCTTTGTCGGCACAAGCACTCCCGCATGTCCGACAAACAGCTCGTTCTCTTTTTTGCCGAAGCTGGAATGCAGGACAACGGTGATCAGCGATGCCTTTGTTTTTTGGGAAACTCTGACTTCGTTTAACTTCCATACCTTCTGCTGCTTTTTGACATGTGTGCTGACTTCTGTGGTATAGGCTGTATTGACAGTAGAATATAATGTATCGAATTTCTTCTGCTGCGCTTTCGTAAATTTTTTGACCGGAGCATTCTTTAATGCATCCTTATCCATAAACAGATTTGCTGCATTCACTTTCGCATCTTTTTTTACACTGATCTTGTCACTCATAAGGTCAAAAGCGGTAATTCTGCAGTTGTACCCGATAAACATTGGATTCTTTTTGTTCCAAAGCTCCATGATCTTTGTTTCATCGTACTGCGGATTCTTTGTTCCCAGCTTCTTAAATCCTTTTTTTACAAGACCGGTGTTCTTGATCGTCTTGTTATAGGTCTTGACATCAGAAAGCCATGCATCCACATTTTTCTTGGAAAGCCCCGCGTCTAACAACGCCTTACGAACCTCTTTCTGGGACTGCGCATCAACGAGATTGGAGTAAGCACCGCGGTATGTGGTCTTGGCACTTGCCACGGTGGGTTGCATCACAAACAAATATGGTACCAATAAAGCAAATATTAAAGCATAAGTTATCTTTTTCATGTATAAATATCTCCTTTGCCTATCAGCCCTTTTAACAATAAAGCTGACACATTTTTCTTTGCCACATTGTAACATATCCGCTGCGGAATACAACTTAAGTTTTCTTTAAGACGCCATCTGGTCGCTTTGCATTACCTCGCATTTCCGACAATCAACGCAAAGTATCCCCACTCCCACAACAACGACTCAAAGCTGTTCTCCAGATACTCGTATATATCTTCCTCATCGTAACCGGTCATACGAGTGATGACTACAAGATAATCACGAACGGTCTCATACCGGATTGACGAATGATCACAAGATAAAAAGATTGCATGCCGGATCACCGCATACTCCATCGCGATCCACTGCAATGCCACGATCATGCTGCTAAGCGATCCGTCCGGCACAAGCAGATCCGAATAGATTTCATTCTGCAGGAATTTTCGCATCAGTGGCTCATACGCGGCAAACGTATCTGCAAACTGCTGCAATGAATCCCGCATCGTCTCTTCCTCGTAGGTTTCCGACAACTTTTCTGCCTTTTCGATCACCGGATCTAAGTACCTGCGATACAAACCTTCTTTTCGATAGTTGACCGCCAGATCCTGCAATAATTCATTGCATTCATCCATCGTGTCAAGCACATCGACCGGCACATCCTCGATTGCATCCCGAAGCTTTGCGATGCTCTCCTTCGAAAAATAATCTTCAATGAGACTTTCCGTAAACGCATCCTGTTTCTCAAGTTCCAGTAAAATATAAAATGCTTCTTTTAAAAGTTCTGCGAGTGATACCGACGTATCATCAAGCAGTTCAAGAAGCTTACTTCTTATCAAAAATAATTCTTTTTGCCTGCCTTCTGTCTCCCATGAAATCTCCGGAAATGCAATCGCTTTTCGTTCATTCCACAAGTCTACAACCGCCGGGCAGCAAGGCATCAAAGTCTCTTCCTCATGCCCTGCAAAAATATGCACTTCTCTTGGAAAAACCGTACAGGTCTCCGACAACACCGAATCCCCATATGCCGAAACAAGGCAGCACAATTTATCATCGGCAAGAAACGGACAGCGATGATCCTCCTCCAGCCGGATTACACGCCCTCCCTCTTTTTTCATCGTGTAATCACTCAGATGCGTGCGATGTCTCCGCAAAGTTTCCGGCGGCGTCATCGTCTTCCAGTTGCGTGAAGTCTCCTCATCCACCGCAATCTTCCACTCCTGACAGCAGGTAATCGGGCACTTGTCCGCAATACATGTAAATTCTTTATAATAATCCGGTCTGTAACGCATCATTTCCATTCCTTCCATATCGAAAACGCTGCCGCTTTCGCGACAGCGCCTCAACTTTAATCTACTTTCTACTTTTACGCAAGCGCCTCCGAGCTTCTGTACAAAAATACAAGATACAGAACGCCCGCCACAATCTTTACAACCGCTACGATAATTCCAAGCAGAACGGCGATAATTCCAATCACCGGAATCTTGGCCATCAAAGTAATGACAATGCCGATCACGTATGCAATCACCGAAAGGATCCACACATTCTTGCCGAAGTTTGCAATATCTCCATGTCCCTTGACCATCATGACCTCAGAAACGGACGTGCAGACAAGATAAATGATCACCATGTCGAGGATTGCCTGCGCGATCACACAGATGCTGGCGATTGCCGCCCCCATCGGCATAAATGCGAATGCCGACGAAAAAATCTGTACGACAAATTCAATCACATAAAGCAGGAATGCACTCTTGCATCCCGGAATATCCTTGCCCGCCTGATACAATCCATAGATTGCAAGTGCGGTAAAAAGCAACGAGCCCACTGCAGCTACCATTACAAGAAATGGAATTGCGCTCACTACATTACAGATTAATGTGCCAACCGTTCCGGCGAATAATTTCTTCAAACCACCCTGCGCATCAAAATAATGGTTCATAACTTTTCTCCTCCTTTACTTTCGCAATACTGCAATTATATCGGATTGTATAGCGAAAGTCTATCGACAAGCTTCTAATTTTTATGCTTTCTGAGCAGATCATAGATCCACTTGCCGGATGTACTGAGATCACTCCGCTTCAATCCGCTCGTCTTAGCGCAGCTACTCTTGATCATCGCGGAACCCTCGTCTTTATTGGAAACATTCCATGCCACATAACTGATGTCACGTTTATTGAGTGCTTTCATCCACTTGGCAGCTTCCTTTTTATCGATTCCGCCGTAACCGCTCGCATCCGTGATACCGAACTCCGTGACAAAAACCGGCAGTCCCTTTTTGACCGCATCTGTCAAAGTCTTTCGCATATCCACCTTGTGCGTTCCGGCATAGAAATGAAACGCGTACATCAGATTGTCGTATCCCGTGATCGGGCTTGCCGCAGCCTCATCAACCTTCTGCGACCAGTTCGGTGTTCCGACAATGATGACGGCATCCTTGTCGTTCTTGCGGATTACCGGAATCACCGACTTTGCATACGACTTAATCGTCTTCCAGTCCGTTCCGCCGTTCGGCTCATTGCAGATTTCATAGAGTACATTATCATAATCTTTGAATGTCTTCGACATCTCCTTGAAAAAAGCCTTTGACGCTTTCACATGTTTCTTTGGGTTTCCATCCGACAGAATATGCCAGTCGATGATCACATACAGATCATTTTTTGCCGCAAGTTTTACGCCTTTTTTCACAAGAGCCTTCAGCTGCTTGCGGTTGTTCGCATCGCCTGAACAGTAACCGTTATACTCTTCTGTGTACATCGCAAGCCGCACCACGTTTGCGCCCCATTTGTCGTGCAGTTCCTTGAAATATTTGTCGTTGACATACTGCGGAAACCATGATAAACCATGCGTGCTGACACCGCGAAGCTGCACGACATTGCCGTCCTTGTCACACAGTTTTGTGCCTTCTACATGCAGTGCAGACAATGTGTTTTTCGTCGTTGCCGCTTGTACACCGACCGGTATTCCCGTCAGGCAAATCGCTGCGATCAGGATTCCTGTCAGACATTTTTTAAGCCATGTTTTCATTTTCTTCCCTCTCCTCCTCTTTCTTGATATTTCCATTGTACTCTATTTCCGAAAATATTTGTTGACAAATTTTTTAAATGAATTATATATGATATATACTTAGTAATGCTAAATAGTAAGGCAAAGGTAATTTATGGACTCAAAATATGTACAACAATTTAAAAAAGGATCATTGGAAATGATTCTTTTGTGCTTAATCAACGAAAAAGAAACCTACGGTTATGAAATCATTACCGAATTGAACACCAGGGGCGATCATATCTTCGGATATGCAAAAGAAGGAACAATCTATCCTATTTTATATCGCCTGGAAGCTGCGGAAATGATCTCATGCAAAATGGTAAAGGAGTCAAAAGGGACTCCAAAAAAGATGTACTCTTTAACCGCAAAGGGAAAAGAGACGCTGGATGAACTGAAAGCGTTCTGGAACGAGTATGTAACATGTGTGAATCATTTTATAGAAGGAGAATAATCTATGGGCGAACAGTACATAAGACAGGTAAGTCGAAAATTAAACCTTTCCCGATCAAGGAAAAAGGAAATCCTGCACGATCTGGAAGAATTATTTGCAGAAGCCGCCTCTCACGGTGAGACAGAAGAAGAAGTCATTAAGAGACTCGGTTCACCGGAAGAATACGCAAACGAATGTCAACTGAATCTCAGCCATGAAGTCGGGAAAAAGAACACCTTAAAGAAAAAGGCGATTGCAATGGTCGTAACACTGATCGTTGCACTGGCATGTATGTTTCCGTATCTGAGCATCCATCTGCAAAAAGCCCCGGAAGGCGCCATCGGTTATGCCGATGCTGCAACCGGAATATTTTTAGTCGGAAAAAGCGCTTTTTTCAACGAAAATCTTTTGCTGATCATAGGAATTTTACTGGTGATCATCGATGTTGTTCTACTGATTATCAGTATAAATAAATCTAAGAAAGGAGAATAAAGGTACCATTAACGTTTCTGGTGTGGCAACTTCGAATAATGCCTTGGGCAACGGTGGTGGATATTCTATATCCTATGCAATCACTATTCCATAATACATACTAATTGACGAACGCTTTTTCTGTTGTATACTCATTCATGTTCATCGGAGGACAATTTGTTCAACAGAAACAATAGCCGGATAAGATGGCGGGTTGAAACACCTGCTTCTTATCCGGCTTTTTTGATACAATTATTTTATGGAGGTTTCTTTTCATGAAAAACACATCAAATTTCACGGAAGGTAAGATCATGATGACGCTGACCAACCTTGTCAGCAGCTTTGCGATGGGAACGACCGTGCTCCTCGCGCAGCAGATCGGCTGCGGCGAGCGGAAGCAGGGCGGCAAAACCGTCGGCACGGCGATCGTTATGTTTACCATGATTGCGCTGCTTATGACCGGAATCCTTGTCTTTCTTGCACCGCAGATCAGCAGCATCATGAACGCTCCTGCGGAAGCATTTGACAAGACCGTCAACTATGTGCGCATCTGCGGTGGCGGTATGCTCGTCATTGTCGCCTACAATCTGATCGGATGTATTTTTCGAGGTCTGGGAGACTCCCGCACGCCACTGTTGACTGTGGCGATCGCCTGTTTCTTCAACATTGCCGGCGATCTCATTTTATGTGCAGGATTTAAGCTGGGAACGGAAGGCGCGGCGATTGCGACGGTTTTCGCACAGATCATCAGTGTGATCGTATCATTTGCGGTTATCCGCAAAAAAGAGTTACCGTTTGAAATGCACAAAAACAACATCCGCATCGAATCTCCGCTGCTCCGCAAGATGGTCGGGCTCGGCGCTCCGATCGCTTTACAGGATCTTCTGGTCAGCATCTCGTTTCTGATCATTCTTGCGATCGTCAACTCCATGGGGGTGACCGCATCCGCGGGCGTCGGCGTAGCGGAGAAAGTATGCGCTTTCATCATGCTGATTTCCTCGGCTTTCATGCAGTCCATCTCCGCTTTCGTCGCACAGAACTATGGGGCAAACCGCATGGACCGTGCGAAAAAGGCGCTGCATTACGGCGCCTGCGTTTCGTTTGCGATCGGTGTCCTTATGTTCTTCCTGTCGTTCTTCCACGGCGACCTTCTTGCAGGAATCTTCTCGTCCGATGCCAGTGTCGTTGCCGCTGCGGTCGACTACCTGAAAGCTTATGCGATCGATTGCCTTTTTACCGCGGTATTCTTCTGTTATACCGGTTTCTACAACGGCATCGGCATGACAAAATTCGTGATGAGCCAGGGAATCATCGGCGCGTTCTGCGTGCGTGTTCCGGTGTCCTACTTTATGAGCCTGCGCGAAGGCGCTACGCTTTTTGGCATCGGACTGGCGACACCGATGTCCTCGATTCTGCAGCTGGTGCTGTGCCTGGGATGTATGGTTTATCTGAAACGTACGAAGAAATTATTCTAGACAAAACGCCCCGAAAGAATCGATCTCTTAAATCTCTATGAAATCGTATCTCTTCCGGGGCGTTTTGTCATCTCTTACAGCTGATCATTTTTTACTGAATATCCGTTACCTTGTAATCCTGATCCTCCACAGCCTTCTTTAACAGATCATCGGCAACCTCGCTCTCAAGAATCACCTCTGCGGTGCCGCTCTCGTGGCTGACCTTTGCTTCCTTTACCTCTGCAAGTGCTTCGAGCGCCTTCTTCACTCTTGCCTCACAGTGTCCACACATCATACCTTCGATCTTCATTGTCTTTGTCATAATTTTTTCCTCGCTTTCTTTGCTCTGTCTCTCTTTGTTCGGATCCGCATGATTCTGCGTTTCCTGATTTATCGCAATCACACCGGTGCCTTCCACCGCATGTGCTTCGGTAACATGGTTTCGCTCTTTTCTGGTCGGCTGGTGCATCTTAAACAGATTCAGCCGCAGCGCATTTGTCACAACGCAGAAACTGGATAAACTCATCGCAGCCGCACCGAACATCGGATTTAGCTTGATATGGAAAAGCGGATACCACAGTCCCGCCGCAAGCGGAATTCCGATCACATTGTAGAAAAATGCCCAGAACAGATTCTCGTGAATGTTGGTCAGTGTCGCGCGGCTCAAACGGATAGCTGCCGGCACATCACTCAGGCGGCTTTTCATCAGTACAACGTCTGCCGCGTCGATTGCAACATCCGTTCCTGCACCGATTGCGATACCGGTGTCCGCGCCGGTGAGTGCCGGTGCGTCGTTGATTCCGTCGCCGACCATCGCAACCTTGCCCTGTTCCTTCAATTTGCGGATCGCGCTCGCCTTGCCCTCCGGCAAAACGCCAGCGATCACTTCATCCACGCCCGCCTGTGCGCCGATGGCACGCGCGGTCTTCTCGTTATCTCCCGTAATCATGACCACGCGGATTCCCATGTTGCGGAGCGCCGCAACTGCTTCCGCCGAGTCTTCCTTAATCGTGTCTGCCACAGCGATCATGCCGAGTAGCTTATCGTCCTCCGCAAAAAGCAGAGGTGTCTTTCCCTGCTCGGAAAGCTTTGCTGCTTTCTTCGTCACATCATCCGACACCGCAACCTGACTGCTCATATATTTTAAGCTTCCGCCGAGCAGCTTCCGATCACCCAGCATCGCTTCCAGTCCGTTTCCGGATAACGCATGGAAATCCGTCACCTGACCGTAGGACTGTTTGATCTCGTCCACATAGCGCATAACTGCCGCCCCAAGCGGGTGCTCGCTGCGCGCCTCAAGCGCTGCCGCAAGAGATAATAATTCCGCCTCGCTTCTTCCCTCTGCCGGCAGCACATCCGTTACCTTCGGCTCACCACTTGTGATCGTTCCGGTCTTGTCCAAAGCGACAATCTGTGTCTTTCCGGCATTTTCAAGCGATACCGCGTTTTTGAATAAGATTCCGTTTCTTGCGCCCATGCCGTTTCCGACCATGATGGCAACCGGAGTGGCAAGTCCGAGCGCACACGGACAACTGATTACAAGTACGGAGATGCCTCGTGCCAGTGCGAAGCCGATCGTCTGTCCCGCAAGGAGCCAGACAATGATCGTAATGACTGCGATCGTGATAACCGCCGGAACAAAAATGCCGGATACTTTGTCCGCAATCTTTGCGATCGGTGCTTTCGTCGCTGCTGCATCGGACACCATCTGAATGATCTGTGCCAATGTCGTATCCTCACCGATGCGCGTCGCCTCACAGCGGAGGAAGCCCGACTGGTTGACAGTTGCTGCGCTGACTTTGTCGCCTGCCGCCTTGTCCACCGGAATGCTCTCGCCGGTCAAAGCCGACTCGTTGACCGCGCTATCTCCTTCGATGATCACACCGTCGACCGGAATATTCTCCCCCGGGCGAACAACGAAAATATCGCCTTTTGCCACCTCATCGATGGATACGGTCACTTCCTGTCCGTCACGGACGAGCGTTGCCGTCTTCGGGGCAAGCTTCATCAGACTCTTGAGCGCATCCGTTGTCTTTCCCTTCGAATGTGCCTCGAGCATCTTTCCGACCGTGATCAGCGTCAGGATCATCGCCGCCGACTCAAAATAGAACTCATGCATATACGACATGACTGCATCCATGTCGCCACGCATCTGCGCATCGGTCATCGCAAAAAGCGCATATGTGCTGTATCCGAACGATGCTCCGGCACCAAGTGCCACAAGCGTGTCCATATTCGGAGATCCGTGGAGCAGGCTTTTGAAGCCACTTACGAAAAACTTCTGGTTAATGACCATGATGATGATGGTCAAAAGCATCTGCAGAAGTCCCATCGCCACATGGTTGTCCGCCATCACTGCCGGAAGCGGCCAGCCCCACATCATATGTCCCATTGAAAAATACATAAGTACGATTAAAAATACGAGTGATGCAATCAGGCGTTTTCTAAGAATCGGTGTCTCATGGTCGCGGAGTGCTTCCTCCGCTTCTGCATAAGTTCCACCTTGTGCAGTATGTCCACCTTGTTTATCCGATCCGCCACCCTTGACTGAAGCGCCATATCCAGCTTCTTCGACCGCCGTGATAATCTGCTGATCCGTGGCACTTCCCTCCACGCCCATGGAATTCGTCAACAGGCTCACCGAGCAGCTTGTAACACCCGGCACCTTGCCGACAGCCTTCTCGACACGCGCCGAACATGCTGCACAGCTCATGCCGGTTACATTGTATTGTTTCATATTCTCATTCACCTCTACCTTTTCATTATTGGAACGCTTGTCATATCTTTCGTCCCATGGGCGATGCTTCAAAGAAGCACCGCAGCTTAGGCGATACATCAGAAATGTACCGCAGCTTAAGCGATACATCAGAGATGTACCGCAGTTATTTCATCAGTTTCTGTAGCATTGTCACAAGTTCATCAATCTTCTCATCTTCTCCGTTGCGGATTCCATCTGCTACACAAGTTCGGATATGCTCCGCGAGAAGTGCTTTATTAAAACTGTTCAGTGCCGCATTCGCCGCCGCAACCTGTGTGATGATGTCCGGACAATAACAGTCCTTCTCCACCATCCCCCTGATGCCGCGGATCTGTCCCTCGATACGGCTTAACCGGTTCATCAAATCCTTGCGTTCCTTGTCGGAACGATCCTTTTTCTTACAACAATGACAAGTGTTCTCATTTTCCATTCGGATTATGCCTCCTTTTGAATGCATATCCATTTACGATATGCGTGAAACATTTGCGCCAAAATACCCTACATGGGTATCTTTTTCGATTGCTAGTATATACCCCTGTAGGGTATTTTGCAACTACCTTTTTTCTCATTAAGTAAATTTAGTAAAAGTGAAAGAAACTCCTAAGAAAAACCTTCTCTAGAATATAAAAAAGAACCGCCTAAAAAGACGGTTCATACCACTACTACTGCTATTTAAGAATAGAAAGCATTTGTTGTGCTTTAGCAATCGTTTCTTTATCAAAATCTTTCTCCCAAAGCTGTTCAGGTGATTCTCCATTTCTAAGACGTCGAGCAGCTTCTATCAAAAGATCCTGACCTTGTTCTATCCCCTGCTTGATACCCTTTCGTTCTATTCTCTCTGCCACATCACACATATTCTGCACCTCCTTAAAATCGTCTGACTTAAGTACATCCTCATATCGATGATCTTTTGCAATTACACTAAGAAGTTTTAATACTTCATCAACATGCCTTATCTTGGTTTTGTCATCCGGTACATATTCTGGATTCTTTCTCTTATTTGCAAAAAATCGTGCCACAACACCAAAATCACTTTTAAACTTCGAAATGGTTTCTTCCGAAAGCCATGCTATTTCAAACACATGAATCTTGTAATCATTCACATATTCCTCTAATCCGATTGGAATATTAACAAAACTTTTAAGGTTTTTCGGTACATTCCAGTGTTTTGAACCAAAATATAATACAATTGTCACTACAGGAATAATCGTATCATTTTCTTTTTGCAGCTGACTTCTATAATTTGCCCCATCATAGCCTATCGCGCGAAAAGGCATAAATTTATAGACCTCTGTCTGATTTTCATATCCGATGAGCGCCAATTTAATGTTGTAAGGCATCCATATTTTTGCAACATCTCTTTCCTGTTCATGTACCTTTGTATCATCCGCTTTGTACATAGAATGAACCGAAGAATTTCTTAAATCGTTAGGTTTAATTCGTTCTTTTCCTTGAAACAAAAGTACATTGGCAATATCCGCAAAAACATCATTGTAATCTTCCAGAATTTTTTCTGTTACATCCTTTGTCCCCATTCGTTGTATTGTCTCCTTCCCTCACCATACAATAATTTCATAAGCAAGGGAAAGCCAACTTCAACGTTTTATGTGAGTGTATTATAACACGCTTCAAAGCAAATTCCAATTCTCTTACATGTGAGATATCGCTTTGCCTTAATGACCTTCCCCATCCTATTCCATATTCAATTTTAAAACTCATGGTATTGCAAACACCGAAAATTCAATAGTGCTTAAAACGATTTGTTCAGTCACATCATCCCCGACTGAATAGATTTGTCTGAGTTTTTGTAGACTTAGATTAATATATAATGGGATTTCTGTCAACCCGAATTTGCAATTCAAAGTAGATAAGCGTATGATTGACCTGAACAAACATTAAGGAGGCTTTATTTATGAAAATAAGAACCAAACAAATTACCGTGACTGCGATCATGCTTGCGATCTGCATCCTTAGTCAGTTTTTTAAGAACCTGAGCGTATACATTACAGGTCCGATCATCAACGCGGCACTCATTCTGACTGTTTTATATGCAGGAACCGTATGCGGCGTCATCTTAAGTATCATCACCCCGATTACATCCTTTTTCATCACCGGAAGCCCGATTATGGCAGCCATTCCGGCAATGTTCCCGTGTATTATGATCGGAAATATCATCTTAGTTCTGTGCGTCGGACTTCTTCGCACGAAATTCGGTGCGAAAGCAGGACTTCCCGTATCGATTGGAATCGGTGCCGTGTTGAAAGCAGTTTTCATGGGAATCTTAATTTCTCTGATCATTCTTCCGACATACCTTCCAGTAAAAATGCAGCCGATGCTTCACGTCTTACAGCTTCAGTTCTCGCTGACACAGCTGATTACAGCAATCATCGGCGGTGTATATGCTGTCATTATTGCAGCAGTGCTGAAGAAAACAAACTTTTAAAATATTTTTTATCAACCAAAAACAAAGACCTTTGACAACTATCTTGTGTTGCCAAAGGTCTTTCATCTTTCCACAGTAAATCCAAACAGCATGTTCATCAAATTAATATAAAACTTCATCGAATTGTATCCAAAATGCTATGAAAAATTTAAAACAGTTCAATACTCATAGTCGCTGTTCAAAACATAGAAATGGCTGCTCATACAGTTCACAACTTCCTACCTGCGAGAAATGCAGATGCGCATACGAGCGAACCGCCTTCTGATTATCCCGGTTAACCAGGTAATGAATACTCTTCCTGCCTCTCTCTTTGAGAACCGACATCGCATACTGTATCATCTCCCGGGCAATTCCCTGATTCTGATAGTCTTTTCGCACCGCGAGACGTGCCACTTCACCTCCCGGCTGCAATTCTGCAGTCCAGCATGGAAGCTTCTCCACATTCTCATCCTCATCGATAGAAATTGCTGCAACAATCTCTCCTGCCTCATTTTTCATAACAAACAACGCGTCACGGCTCAGATCATATGCGATATCCTTTCGTTCCGGATAGTGTTCATCCCATGCACAGAATTCCTGTCCTAACTGCGCTTTGTACAGACGAAGTATTTCTTCCGCATCGCCACTTACAGCCTTTGTGATTTCTAAATTTCCATCATTGTTGATCATTTCAGGCAATTCTCCTTTTCACTTTGCTTTTACCGCAACCAAAATACTCGTTCGAATCGGAACAGTTCCGTTTTCAGAGCGTAACATCCTCAGTTTGAAATATAAGTCCAAACCAATTTTCTTTCAACTTACATTCCAAGTACAATCTGTATCAGTCGCTTGTCCAGCTTCAACGTTGCATTCCATGGATTCAGAATAACTCCGTTTATCTGTTCCTCATTGATCGCCATGTGGAAAAGTTGTTCGATGTCCGCAAGAAATGTGGACATCACGCTGTCGCTTCCGCGCACTTCTTCCTCGAAGCTGGTGAAAGCCGACCACCACACGCTTCCGTCATCGGTCTTTATTGCCTGAAGGCGCATCTGTCCGTCCGCCTGTGGCGCATCAACTGCAACGATCAACTGACCTTTATCGCGCATTCTTCTTCGCACAACGGTGAGCACATGTGCAAGCACTTCCTCGGATGGATTCTGCTGCAAGGCTTTGATTGCCGATTCTATTTTTTCGTTTCCCTGCAACCCCTCATCGATCCTTTTCTTCTCTAAATCACTCATGTCTTATGTTCCTATTCTTATGCTTTTTATCACTAAAATCAAATTGAAGTGCATATACTCACTATGAGCAAATTGTATTTATCATTCCCTTATTTATCTATACTTTCCAATGCTTCTTTGGCATTGGAAACACTGTGATAACCCGTTTCATAACTGTTTCCATTATTATACTTCATAGTTATTCCTCCTTCAGTCTCTCCTGGCTTATGATAATAGTAGCCTGTATACTCATTATTTGGAGTATCCTCTCTAAAATCCCAATAAACTCCATAATTGTAAAGAATTGCCTCCATAAATGAAGCCTCATTAAAATACTCTGCTATCAACAGTGATCCATCCTCTTTGCTAAATGTCACTTCTAACGATTCTCCTGAGTCTCCATACTTCTGTAATGCCACTTTATCGTCATAAGCGATTCTATACTTACTTTCCTTCGGTGTGCCATTATAATCTTCTACAGTGAACTCTAATCCATATTCTTTAATCAAATCATTTATTTCATCTTCTGTTGTCTTTGTAGTTATTTCAAGGAACATTTTTTTCAAATCATCGTATTCAATCTCTGGTTCTGAAGTTTCTGCTTGTGTTTTTTCTAATCCTTGTGTCTGTGCCTCTTGTATTGCTGAATCTGACACTTGTATTCCTACAGTTGTATCAGGCTGCTCTGTTTGCTCGATCTGTGATTTCTCTTCTGATTCTGATGATGGTGATACTATACCACACAACCCAAATACTATAACGCAAACTGCTATTGCTACTCCTATTGGTTTTAGGTTTTTTCTTCTAATTGCCTTTACTATAAAAATGATAAAGCAAACTACAAATCCCCAAAATGAAATTACTGTCAAAAAATCTATCATGTATGCTTTTCTCCTTTATATCCATATTCTAGCACACGTTAAACCCATTTTGTACTATTTGATTTCATTATTAATAATGTATAGAAAATGGACACCACTAAACCGTGATGCCCAATCATTTTAATTTACTTGCTTATTTAAAAGATCATATTGTATCTAGCTAAAAGAATCTACTGATACTTTTTATACAACCGTTCAAACGCCGCAAACGATCTCTGGATCATATCGTAATCCACGCAATAGGAGATACGTGCATAACCCGGACATCCGAATCCGGTTGCAGACACGATCAGCAGATTCTCTTCCTTTGCTTTCTCGCAGAATACGTCCGCGTCCGGCTCAAGTGTCTTTACAAACATATAGAAAGCGCCCTGTGGTTTAAAGCACTCGTAACCGATCTTCGTCAATCCGTCATAAAGCAGGTCACGATTTTTCTTATATAATTCCACATCTCCGGTCTGTCCCACGCAGGAAGCGATCACCTTCTGGAACATGCTCGGCGCACACACATAGCCTAAAGCGCGACCCGCTCCGGCGATTCCCGCGTAAACGATCTTGCTCTCTGTCACTTCATCCGGCACAAGCACATATCCGATACGCTCGCCCGGCAGGGACAGAGACTTGGAATAAGAGTAACAGACGATGGTATTGTCGTACAGGTTGGGGATAAAGGGCACCTCCACCCCGCCGTAAACCAGCTCCCGGTAGGGTTCATCCGCCAGGATATAAATGGGATGGCCGTACTCCTCCCCCTTCCGGGTGAGCAGCTGTCCCACGGCCCGGATGGTTTCCGCCGTGTACACCGTGCCCGTGGGGTTGTTGGGAGAATTCACAATCACTGCCTGGGTATGGGGGGTAATGGCCTGCTCCAAGGCCTTTAGATTGACCTGGAAATGCTCCGTATCGGCAGGTACCACCACCAGGTTGCCCCCCGCCGCCTTGGCAAAGGGCCGGTACTCCGGGAAGAAGGGGGCGATGGCCACAAACTCCGCCTCTGGCGTCGCTGCCAAAGCCCGCATAATGGCAATGAGGCCCGGCGCAGCGCCGCAGCAAATAAACAGGTTTTCCGGCCGGATTCCCGCTCCGTAGCGGTCATTCAGGTCCGCCGCAATGGCGCTCCGGGTCTCTATATCTCCCAGAGCGGAGGTATAGCCATGGACCCGGATGCTGTCCATATCCCGGAGGATCTCCACCACAGTCTCATTCACCTGGGGGGGCGAGGGAATGGAGGGATTGCCCAGGCTGTAGTCAAACACGTTCTCCGGCCCCACCACCTTGGCCTGCTGCAGACCATACTCAAACAGGTCCCGGATCACCGAACGGTTGGCGCCCAAGGCCCACATTTCTTTCGATACCATGTAGTAAATGCCTCCTGTTCATAAAACGTAGAAACCGAAAAGGGGAACGGTCCAGGCCGTTCCCTGCCGCCGCCGGTAGGGTCAGGGCTTGAACCGTCCGCCTTTTATATGCTTTTACTGCTTTCTGGCGGCCTCCAGACCGGCGCGATAGGCCTGCAGGTTCAGCTCCAGGAATTTAGGCGGAACCGTGTCCCGGATCACGTCTTCCCAGTCAATCTGCTCCAGCTTCAGCACATGGGTCAGGGCGCCGAAGAGGACGATGTTCATGCACTTGGCGCTGCCCAGGGACATGGCAATATCCGCAGCCTTCAGGGAAAAGACCTGGAAGGAGTTCTGCATGGCCTCCAGGCATCCGGCAGGATACTCGAACTGACCGGCGGCGATGGTAGCCGAGGCGATCTCATAGTCATTGATGACGGCCACACCCTGGGGCTTCAGGAAGTTGGCGTAGCGTACCGCCTCCATCTTTTCAAAGGCCACCATATAATCCGCCCCACCGTCGCCGATGAGGGGAGAATACACCTTCTCGCCCCAGCGGACCTGGGTGGAGACGGAGCCGCCCCGCTGGCTCATACCGTGAACCTCGGACATTTTCACATCATAACCGGCCCGCATCAGGCCGTTGACCAGGACCTTGGCCGTCAGAATGGCGCCCTGGCCGCCAACGCCTACCAGGAGAATGCTTTTTACTTCGCTCATGATCTCACTCCTTTCTCGAAATCGCGCCCACCGGGCAAACCTGAGCGCAGACGGTGCAGCCCACGCACAGAGTCGGGTCGATGGTGCTCTTGCCGTCCTTCATGCAGACTGCCGGGCAGCCCACCTTCAGGCACTTCTTACAGCCGATGCACTTGTCCGTATCCACCACGCACTGGCCGATGTCATGCTTGATCCGCTTGATGAGCAGGCAGGGCCGCCGGGTGATGATGGCGGCGGGAACCGTAGAAGCCAGGGCGTCGTCTACTGCCTTTTGCATGGCCTTCAGGTCCTGGGGATCCACAATGATCACATTCTGGAAGCCCATAGACTTCAGCACATCTTCAATCCGAATGGCCTCGGCGATGTCTCCCTGGAGGGTGTAGCCGGTGCCGGGGTTATCCTGGTGGCCAGTCATGCCGGTGATGGAGTTGTCCAGGACCACAGGAATCATGTTGCCCTTATTATAGATAATTTCCGCCGCACCGGTCATACCGGAGTGGAAGAAGGTAGAGTCGCCCACCACACCGAAAACCTTCTTGCTCGTTTCGCCGGAGACCTCAAAGGCCTTGCTCATGCCCATGGCCACAGTAAAGCCGCCGCCCATACACACCACGGAGTCCAAGGCGTTCAGAGGAGCCGCACAGCCCAGGGTATAGCAGCCGATGTCGCCGCCCACCACAAAATTCTTGTTCTTGGACATGGTGTAGAAGAAGCCTCTGTGGGGGCAGCCGGGGCACAGGACGGGGGGACGGGGCACCGCTTCCACAGCCACCGCCTTGGTCTCAGGCTCCTTGCCAAACACCCGCTGGGCCAGGAGCTGGGGATTCAGCTCATACAGAAGCCCGGTGAGCTCCTTGCCCACGCACTCGATCCCGGCGGCCTTGATCTGCTCTTCCATGAAGGGGTCCAGCTCCTCCATAACGTAAAGCTTCTCCACCTTGGCGGCAAACTCCCGGATGAGCTCCATGGGCAGGGGGTTGGTGAGGCCCAGCTTCAGGAAGGAGGCGTCCTCGGGGAAGACTTCCTTGGCGTACTGGTATGTAATACCCGCAGTGACCACACCGATTTTGGAGCCCTTGAGCTCCATCTTGTTCAGGGAGCAGGTGCGGCCAAACTCTGCCAGCTCCGCCATTTTCTTCTCCACCGTGGCGTGGTTCCGGTAGGCGTTGGCGGGAGTGCTGACCCGGTTGGCGATGTTTCGGGTGAAGGGCTCATATGGCACTTCCTTCCGGTCAGAGAACTCCACCAGGCTCTTGGAATGGCACACCCGGGTGGTCACCCGGTACAGGACCGGAATATGCCACTGCTCGGAAATTTCAAAGGCAGCCTTCATGAAGTCCACGCACTCCTGAGAGTCCGAGGGCTCCACCATAGGCAGCCGGGCAGCCCGGGCGTAGTGCCGGTTGTCCTGCTCGTTTTGGGAGGAGTGCATAGAGGGGTCGTCAGCGGAGACAATGACAAAGCC
>ERZ837910.3363-NODE-3363-length-17570-cov-4.153697_pt1 | contig 17570 bp, 9 predicted proteins | sample MGYA00519940_ERZ837910 | MGnify/ENA primary metagenome ERZ837910 (study PRJEB31850, sample SAMEA3708825) | human gut metagenome | biome: human gut; feature: human-associated habitat; material: faeces | place: China | collected 2014 ... | reverse complement strand
GTGTGATTCTTTTTACGGCAGGCATTGCCAATGTTTCGCAATCTCTCTACGAAAGCGCAAGGCTTGACGGTGCAAAATCACATCAGCTTGTGACTAAAATTACTATACCTATGATTGCGCCAACTACATTTTTTGTTTTTCTAATGGAGCTTATTTATTCATTTAAAATTTTCCGTGAGGTATTTGCTTTGTTTGGTGATTATCCAAACACCAATGTGTATTTTTTGCAGAATTTCATCAACAACAATTATTACAATCTCAACTATCCAAGATTGTCAGCGGCATCAATTGTCTTATCGCTGTTTATAATTATTGTGCTGTTTATTTTCTTCTGCTTTGAAAGGAAACACAGCTATTCTTGAGAGGTTTGTTATGAAAGATACGGTTATGAAAATACTAAAATATATTTTGCTGATTGCTGTAACTGTGCTGTTTTTGTTTCCTGTCATTTATATGCTTGCTTGTTCATTTATGACAGGTTCACAGGTAAGTGAAATGCTTAATTTTTCTGACGGAAAATATAAAGAACTCAATATGATTCCGAATATGGCAACTTTGGAGCAGTTTTATCAGACTCTTTTCAGAAAACCCGAATATTTGTTGAAATTCTGGAATTCGGTTATTTGTACTTTTCCGACAGTAATCGGTCAGGTTGCAGTATCATCATTGGCGGCTTTTGCTTTTGCAAAATTGAAATTCCCGTTCAGGGACAAGCTATTTTTCATATACATAATTTTGCTCATTTTGCCGTTGCAGGTAACACTTGTGCCTGATTATATGATTCTTGAAAATATGAATTTGCTGAATAATTTTCTTGCGGTAATTTTACCCGGAACTTTTTCTGCATTCGGAATTTGTCTTTTGAGGCAAAGTATAAAATACATTCCAGATTCCGCAATTGAGGCGGCAAGAGTTGACGGTGCGTCATATTTGAAGATATTTACTAATATTATTCTTCCGCAGATTAAGGGCGGACTCATAACACTTGCGTTGCTCTGCTTTATTGATAATTGGAATGTAGTTGAACAACCGCTGATTTATTTTGATAATGAGGGTATGTATCCGCTTTCCGTAACGCTTACTGATGTCGGAAGTTCGGATTACGGCATAATATTTGCCTGCGGAGTTATATTTATGATTCCTGCATTGCTTATTTATCTTTACGGACACAGGGATATTGATTCGCCGTTTGTCGGAACTGATAAGGGATAGGAGAGAGACTTTTATGAAAAAAGATAAGCTAAAAAGCGTAGTGTTGAAATTTTCAATTGTATTTTTTATTGTGATTGCATTACTTACATATTTTTCAAAAACAATCAATAATATGCTTCTTCCAAAGGTCAAAGTGGTTTCGGTTCAAACAGGTGTTATTGACGATACCGCAGGTTCAAATGATATGAAAACACATTATCTTTTGCCTGTTTCATCGGTGGATGGGGCAGGCAATACGGGAATAGTATTTGTTATAAATAAAACCGAAAACGGTGATGCAACAGTTGAAGAGGTTTCGGTAGATATATGTAACAGTGACGAGCTGTATTGCGAGGTGACATCGGACTCACTTTTTGGCGACAGTCAAGTTGTATATAAAACAACCAAGAGTATAGAAAACGGTTCAAGTGTTTATATTGAGGAGGAAACAGTGTGAGCAAAAGAAAAATTGTTTCGTTTCTGTTACTGCTGTTGCTGACTGTGAGCGTTTTTATTGCGAATATTATAATCATTGAAAATGCAAAAGGACAATTGCCTGATGTTACTCAATTAACTTATGATAAAAATTCCGAAACTGCTCCAAAAACGGTTTCTGAACTTGAAAAGCTGTTTGAACGGATTACTGACAAAGGCATAGCTTTTTGTTCCGAGGGTAAAGAAACAAAAGTTAAGGAAGAAACCGTAACTATGGTACTTGTGAATGAAAACTGGTTTTCGGATTATAAGACCGAAATTAACGGCGAAAATATTTCGTCCAAAAACATAGATAACAGAGATAAGGTTGCAATAATTGGAAGTTCTCTTGCTCTCAAACTGTTTTTTACAACAGATGCAGTCGGTAAAAAGATTTGCATTGACGGAAATCAATATACAATTTGCGGTGTGATATGTGAAAACGAAAGCTTAATAAATAAGTTTTCTGCTGATGACAAACAGAGGGTGTATGTTCCATATACAACAGCCGAAAATTATGGTGACAGAACGGTTGATATGATTGTTTACGATAACTCGGTATATACGGGAGCAATTGTTGAGCAAATGGATTTGCCGCAGTATTATTCGGTTAATCTGAATGATAAAAATCAAACGCTCTCGTCATTTGAACATATTTTATACCTTGCAATATTTATCGGATTTAGCATTATTGCATTGAAGTTGTGGTATAGGTTCAGCAGAAAATTTTTTGAGGAGATAAAAGAAAATCTCAAATTAAACTACTTTCTGAAATCGCTAAAAAATATTCCGCTAAAATATGTTGCACTTGTGCTTGCTTTTGCAGGAATACCTGCCGTGCTTTTGATTGTGTTTAATATTTGTGATTTCAGCATTTTTATCCCCTCAAAATATATACCGAATGATAACATTTTTGACCTTTCAAATTACCTGAATGTGCTTGTCGATAATGCACAAACACTAAACTCACAAAGCCTAACAGGAAATCAAATGCTTGTAAATCTGTTCTCAAGAACATTTACAGCGTCACTGTGGCTGACAATAATATTTTTGATTAGTATTATAACCGTGCTTTTAAATTTGACAGAATTAAAACTTCATAAACATAAAAACACCGACAAGCAGTAACTAAACTTGTCGGTGTTTTTGTATTTTTAGTAATGAATTTTATATACTCATTCATTAAGGGTAACTTGACCGGTTTCAGAAACTGAGTATGCGGTACTCCAATTATGAGTTCCCTTTTGAATTTGTGATTTTTCCAAATACTTTACTTTGCGGTCTGTCGTATCTATATACAAATTATGAAGTCCGCCTCGGAAAAAGTCGCAGTCGGGAATAGGAATAGTATCAATAATATTGCCGTTGGTGGACATTACAAAAACTTTGTAATTATCCGATGAAACCTTTTCGTTATCCCAGTTAGTAAGATAGAGGTAGTCGGTGTCTCTTATTATAAGTTGTGAATTTTCGGGACTGTCTGCAATTTTAACGCTTGAATCGCTATCAATTGTATAGCAATATAAAGCGTTTGATTCAAGATAATAGATTTTTCCGTTTGCAACAGTGTAATCATCGGGCATGTCCATCAACTTTTTAGTTTTTAAAGTATTGATGTCGAGCTGATTAATATATCCTGCCCAATTTTCATAGTTCTTATCTTCCGAATACGAATTTGAAAAGTATAAATAATCACCTGAACCGATTAAGCTGTGAATGCCTGCCGCAAGTTCGTTGCCTTCAAAAATTTTTTTAACTTCAGTAGGCTTATCAATGTTTATAGCGAGCAGTTGTGCGCTTTTGTCTGTGTTTAACGACCAAAACGCATAACCTTTATGTACAGCAAAAACAGTAATACTGTTCAAATCAGATACACTGATTAATTTTGCAACTTCTTCTCTTGTACTTGCATCTTTGCTTATTTTGTAGAGTGAAACTGATTTTGCATCCTTACTGCTCTTTCCAAGCAAATAGATGCTGTCGTTGTAATATGAAAAACCTTTGTCGTAATAATATTTATCCTGAGGGAAAAATGCGTTACAATCGCTTTCTCCATCGTCAACATTAGTTATATGATCGCAGTCAGGTTTGTTACAAGCTATTACAGTAGTGTTAGCGGCGTTATCATGAAAGTAGAGTGTATTTAGATAGAACATATAATCTCCTGATTCATTTGAAGCGCTCATACCTGCTCGTGATAAATTAAACGGTTGATCATCTATGCCAATCTTAAATGAAGTATCGTTAAGTGTAGTATTTTCCCCTGAATTAGAATTGTTGTTTGAAGAACTGCTATTGTTACTTGAAGCATTATTGCTTGAATTACTGTCAGTACTTTCCGAAGCAGAAGAACCTTGCGAGGGCGTATTAGCCGAGCTGCATGCAACAAATGATATGGATAATAAAAATATCAATATTGATAAAGTAAGTTTTTTCATAGATTACCTCCTTAGTAATGTAGTTTAAACTTTCTTTATTGCTTATACTTATTGTACTTTAATATTTTGCTTATTGCAATACAATTTGCTAAAAAATACTAATGTTTTTTAAAATATATATCACTGTTGGCGGTTTTTGCTTTTTGTAATTCATCTATTTATGTCATAAACATTATAATTATCTAAACTTGTGTATAATTTAACAAAACATAGCAATATGCACAAAATTTACCGCAAAAATTTGTAGTGTAGAATTAGGATATTTATTGCTAAAAAAGATAACATAAGATATAATATAGTTAAAATATAAACATTAACTATATATAAATGCAGTAAGTAAATGGTGTATTTGCGACAAAAATCATATCTGCAAATGTTATACATCATAAAAACAGAAAACAGTTACTTCTAAATTTAATGTGTTTTTTAAGTTAAGTAACCGTTATATACTCAAACTCCTTATAAGACGGAATTGTTTTAAACCAATGAGAATTTTACGCTATGGAAATTAAGAGAGTACTGATTAACAAAAAAATAATTATATCGTTTTTTGTATTACTTGCAGTTTGCATAGGTTTTTACATAAACGATCAATACAGAAATGCCGAATACAATGGTGTTCAACTCAGTGCGGTTTGTTCGGAAGAAAAAAATCTGATGTCCGAAATCCGTGACTTGCCTGCAGATCAAATTGAAGATAAGATTTCACGACAGTATGAGTATGTCAGTGTGATTGAGCAACTTTTATCTTTTAACGAAAGCAAAAAAGACGATTACGATATGTATGTCGAGGTTTGGCAGGATCAGGAAAAAGAAATTCGCAATCAATATTCTGAAATTGCGTCTGAGTTTGATAAGCATAAGGAGAGCTATAACGCTCAGGAACTGACAAACAAAGATTATGCTCTCAATAATATTGTCAAAAGAGCTGAGTATGTAAACGGATATTCCGATTATATTAAGAGCGTAGAAAGCAAGGCTCAGCAGATGAATTCGATAAGCATTTTCTCTCAGGACAATTCACTTTCTTCTCAAAATATACAATTGACTGCGGAGGCTTATAAACCGCTTGAAAATCTGTCGCTTAAAGTAGGAAGCGATTTTTCCGTTACAACAGTATTGAACTATGACTTGATTCATTACATAATACTTGCACTGAATATAATTGTTGTTCTTGCCTTTGTTGAAGAACGAAAACGAGGCTTTTGGAGCATGGTGTATGCAACACCAAACGGAAGATTTAACCTTGCTGTAAAACGGTGCGGAATACTTGCAATCAGCACAACAATACTTTGTTTCGTTATGTATTTTGCCCTGTTTGTGACTTCTTTTTCAATATACGGCGGAGTATCGGATTTGTTCAGAAATGTACAGTCTATAGAGATGTTTCAAAATTTTGTATTCCCGATGAGCGAAATACAATTTCTGTTTGTATATGTTCTGATAAATGTTCTTGCACAATTAGTGCCCGTGTATATGATGCTGTTCATCGTTGTGATAATGCAAAACACAAATCTTGCATTCGGCGTGTGCGGAATAATATTTGCGGCAGAATTTCTTTTATATACTTTTTTACCGTCACAAAGCAATTTGGCAATTTTAAAGTATATGAATTTGTTTACATTCATCAATCCGACAGAAGCAATTGTAAAGTATTACAACATCAACTCTTTTGTCATACTTGTGAACCTGTTTTCATTGTTAATTATTTCCGCAATAATATTCACGCTCTTGTTTGCAATTTTTTCAATTATCGGTGCAGGCAAGAAATATCCTAATAAAACTCCAGGCAAAATTGAAAGTGTCTTACTGCGATTTTCTTCAAAAATTCGCACAGTATATTGGAAATGCGTTGAAAAACTCGGCGCTACAGGTACTGAGTTGTACAAAATACTCTTCATGCAAAAAGGCATAATAGTTTTGCTTGCTTTTGTTCTTGCGCTGTTTAATTCATTGAATTTAAGAACACTTAATATCAGCGAAAAAGATAGCATAGTTAACGAGTTTTATGAAACTCACAGCGGTGAACTTAATGACGATGTTTACAAATATGTGGCAGATCTTGAAAATGAGATTAATGCTGTTGATGAAGAACTTGCCAATGCGTATGAGGATTACAACAACGGAAAAATTTCCGAAGATAAATATTACAATATCAGCCAAAAATACGATGCGTATGACAGTAAGCGTGAAGCATTGAAAATTATAAATGAAAGAATTTCATATGTTGAAGATGCGAAAAAGAACGGGGAAGATGCTTGGCTTGTAAATCCCACCGGATTTGAATATTTGCTTGGCAGCAGCGGATATGACAGACAACAAAATTTCGCTCTGTTATCGGTTTTCTGCATCATAATTATAATGTCAGGAGTTTTCTCATTTGAAAAAAGGCAGCTCATTTCAGATTTGTTATATTCAACAAGTGGCGGAAGAAAAAAACTGCTCAGAAAGAAAATCCTCTGTGTTTCATTGATTGCGACAATTGTGTGGATTTGTACATCTGTGTTTGAATTTATCGAAGTCTGCTCAAAATATACGCTGTCAGAAATTACGGCACCGGTAAAAAGTCTGGAGTTTTTGAACGGCTTGCCTTTTAATTGCAGCATATTGATGTTTATGATTTTTGTGTACGCAGTGCGGTTGTTGTTGATTTTGGCGATTACATATGTTGTTTGTCTTGTATCGGCAAAAACAAAGTTTGAAGTCAGCATAGTTGTTGCATCTGCTGTTATGATTGTTCCGTCACTTATCTATGTGGCAGGAGTTCAGATTTTTGCATATTTTTCTGCAACTGTTCCTGTAGCATTGATGAAACTTGTTGTGGAATCAAGTGGATTTACATTTCTAATTCCAATAGCTTTGATGCTGATAATGGGATTTGTTGCGGTGAAAATCACGAAATACAGTATGTGCAGAAAAGGCGGTGATTAAATGACTCTTGAAATGAAAAATCTTACGAAAAATTACGGTAATTACTGTGCTCTCGATAGCTTCAGTATTACTCTGACAGATGGCATTTACGGCTTGCTGGGGGCAAACGGTGCGGGCAAAAGCACGCTTATGAGTTTGATTACCGACAATGTTCAGAGAACATCGGGAGAAATCCTTTGTGACGGCAAAGAAATTTTGAAATTAGGTAAAAAGTTCAGACAAAAGATTGGATTTATGCCACAGCAACAGGGCTATTACGAAAATATGTCCGCACGAGCGTTTATACTTTATATGGCATCACTCAAAGGTATTAACAAAAAAGAAGCCAAAATGCAGACTGACAAGCTTTTAAAAACAGTTAATCTTGAAAAAGTCAGCCATAAGAAAATCGGCGAATTTTCGGGAGGTATGAAACAGCGTGTCCTCCTTGCACAGGCTATGCTCGGCAACCCTGAGATTCTTTTGCTTGATGAGCCTACCGCCGGACTTGATCCAAAGGAGAGAATCCGTATCCGCAATTTTATAAGTGAAATTGCAGAAGATAAAATAGTACTTATTTCTACCCATGTAGTGTCCGATATTGAGTTTATTGCTAAGGAGATTATACTTCTAAATCAAGGAAAACTCGTGTCGCATGATACCTGCAAAAATCTTGTAAATGAAATTGCAAATAAGGTAGTTGAGATGGAAATTGAAAAAGAAGAATTAAAATATTTTCAGGATAATTATCGAGTTTCAAATCTCTATCATAATGATGATAAAATCGTAGTAAGATTAGTCACAGATAATCCCCCTGAAAATCATAAAATAACAATTGCAAACCCAACCCTTGAAGATTTGTACCTCTATGTTTTTGAACAAGGAATGTAATATTAAAATTATTACCGACAAGTAATGGTGTTCTATGCTAATATTTGTCGGTATTTTTATGACCTCTTTATATGAAATTGTAAGGATAAAACGGAATATAGATACAAAATAATCAGTTAACGCATGAAATAGCAATAAAATAGTTTGACTAATATATAATATTGTGTTAAAATTATGCGAAAAGGGGGGGTGACAGCCCTATGGAGCAATATATGCCGATAGTGTGGATAGGCTTTGCAATATTTATGTTGCTTTGCGAAGGCTTTACAACACAGCTTGTATCAATATGGTTCGTTCTCGGCTCGGTTTGTGCCGCCATTACAACTATATTCACAAGTGACATCACAATCCAGTCGGCGGTGTTCCTTGTTGTGTCACTTGTATCGCTGATTGTGACACGACCGCTTGTAAAACGCTTTAAAAAGCGTAACAAGACAACGGGAACAAACGCAGACCGCCACATTGGTCAAGTCGGGTTTATGCTCACAGATTCATTAGAAAATTGAAATAATCACTTATTTAATATTTTAACATCTGAGCCATTGGGCTCTTTTTTTATGCCTAAAATTGGGTGGCAGGGGAGTTGTAACAGGTAATATATACAAATATCGGTGGTTGGAGTTGGTGGAACTTACAAAAATAAAATGGCAGTTAAAAATGTATTTACAATTTCCAATAATGTGATATATAATAACAATAACATACAAAATGTAGTAAAGTAGTGCTTAAAAACAGTGAATAATTGCCAAACAATTTATGGATGAAAGGAGGGCAGTTTTGAGTTCAAAAAGAAACCACAGGGGAAATTTTTATTAAACTTATTAACAAAATCAAAAACAGGAGGTTAGAGTATGAACGGAAAAATAAAGAAAATGCTATCGGCAGTTTCAATAACATTGTGTGCAACGGTTGGGTTATCGTTGCCTGTTGATGTTGTAGCGGCGACACTGCCAAAGGCGGAAACTCAATATTCATCATTCGACAATGTTGTCGGAGAAAATCCCGAAGAGAGCAAAATTGTCAAAGAACTAACAGGCGAAAGAACGGAAAATTCAAAAGAATTTTTGCTTGAAGACGGAACAAAGATGATTGCTCAGTACAACGAACCTGTCCACTACAAAGACAGCAAGGGTAAGTGGGTTGAGTATAACAACACTTTATCTGAGGATAAGACTGCATCTCCTGATGAGGCAGGCGATTCTTCATATACAAACAAAAGCAGTGATATTTCGGTCAATCTTTCAAATAAAGCAAAGTCAAAAAATATGATTTCGCTGCAATCAAACGGATATAAAATCAGCTGGGGTTATGACAATGCAGGCAAGAGCAAAGCTGATGTAAAGAAAAATAACGAAAAAACAAGCGGTAATGATAAATTTACTACGCTTAAAAATATAACAACAGAAACTTTGTATAAGGATGTTTTCAGCGATGTTGACTTGCAGTATTTTGTTACTACAACCGGCATTAAAGAAAACATAATTCTCAAAAGTGCAAAGACTCAAAATGAATTTACATTGAATTACAAAATTCAGAACCTTACAGCAAAGCAGAAGGATGATAAAACAATCACGCTTTCAGACAAGGACGGAAAGGAAATATATACAATCTCGGCGCCGTATATGTACGATGCAAAGGGCAGTACAAGCACTCAGATGAAAATTGAGATTGTAAAGCAAAAAGGCTCAAATCTTCAGGTTAAGCTGACCGCCGACTATGCTTTCATTCATACAATCGGCAGAGCATTCCCTGTTACGATTGATCCTGAGATTACAACTACTCTCAAAAGTGAGCTTACATTTTATGAGAATGCTAACGGCTCAGTAAATAGTTACGGACCGTACTATACATCTAAAAATTCATATGCTATTTGTACTGTAAATAATCTTCCGAAACTTGAAAACGGAGAAGAGGTTATAAGTGCCAAATATAGTTTTGAAACAGAAAACGGCAGTAATTTGTTTGCTGATGAGGGCGAAAACCCTATCATTGTGAATGCTCATAAGCTTACATCTGCTTCAAATGGGAATGTAAAATACGATTCAAAAGTGCTTGATTATGATTCTCTTACATATGAAGATAATCGGTATTTGACTTTTGACCTTACAAACACTTTTAGAGGTTGGTATAGCGATACCAATACCAAAGGTTTTGTCATGGAGGCTCTTGATACAATCGGTTCAAAAAAAGTCGTATTTAAGTCTTATACAAAAACATCTACAACACCTGCCTTAATGCTCATCTATAAAGATTTTACAGGCATGGAGAGCAATCTTTCATACCACACAATCAATGTCGGCACTAACGCACAGGCGGCTGTATCGGATTACCTCGGCAACCTTGTGATTAACCAAACTTTGTATGAGGGAACAGGCTCAAGAATGCCATTGAGAATTACTGCAACATACAACAGCATTAACAAAGACACAGCATTTGAAAACGGTTCTGCAAGCGGTTACGGTTGGCAGTTCTCATTCAATCAATATGTAAGAGAAGTAACCGACAAAAACCTTACCAAAGCAGGTTACAACTATATCTATACCGATACTGACGGTACAGACCATTACCTTAAACTTGCAGAGGGTGAAACCGCAAAATGGGAAGATGAGGACGGCTTAGGTCTTACACTAACCAAAGATGAAAATAATATCTTCATTGATAACGATTCAACAACTCAGACTTACGAATCAACCGCAAACGGCGGAAAACTTCTCTCTGAAAAAGACGAACACAAGAATACTATTACATATACCTACACCGACGGTGACTTAACCAAAATCACGGACGGTTCGGGCAGAGAAGTTCAGTTAAAATACAAGAGCAGTACCAACGGCAAAAAGGTTGTATCAAGAATTACAAAGCCTGACGGCACAAAAATTGATATTGCTTATACAACCGCAAAGGATAAGGTTTCGTCAATTTCATTCAACGACGGTCACACTTCACAATTTGAATATGACGATGATTATAACCTGATTTCAATTTCCGGTGTGTCTGACAGCTATATGAAATCCCTGCCGACACATAAGTTTGCCTACACAAACGGCAAAGTAACAAACATCACCGAATACGGTACGGACGGCACAGAGGGAAATCACCTTAACATAAGCTACAAAGCCGACAATACAACCGTGTTTACTGATAAGCAAGGACACAGCGAAACCCATATTTTTGATAACAGCGGTTCAACTGTTTCTGTCCTCAATTCAAACGGTTATGCAACTTCGTCTGAAAATACAGGACTTGTAATTAACAACAGTGCAAACGCATACACTAAAAATTACATTACAGAGTCCTCACAGCAGACAGAAGTAGGTGGCGGTAAGTATTACTTTGTATCAAACGGCACAAAGGGCAGTACCGCAAGTAAAGGCGGTAAAGTAACAGTCGATAATTCTGCCGCAACAGAAGAGGATGGTTACTATCAGTATCTCGGAACAACTTCACTCAAGGTTGAAAATCCGACAAGCGAAGACAATTCCGCATTCTTTACAGGCTTTGCACATCAGTTCAAAGAAACAACTTCCAACGGCAAAGATGTAACTTTCTCCGCATATGTAAAGACAAAGAATGTAAAGCAGATTTATAGTGGTGGCTCTGTCGGAGCAATCCTTAAAGTTAAGTGCCTTGATTCATCAGGCAAGACTGTAAAAGAAATCAACAGTATCGGACTTACAGGCACACTTGATTGGCAGAGGATAAGCGTAACAGCAAATGTGCCGAGTACAACAGCGTCAATCCGTGTGTATGGCTTGATTAGATACGCATCGGGTACAGCTTGGTTTGACTGTATCCAGTTTGAAGAGGGCAATTGTGCCAACAACTTCAATGCTCTTCAAAACAGCGATTTCAGCTCAAATGACAACTGGCTCACAGAAGAAAACAAGAGCATTTCAGCCAATAACAGTACTGTAGCAATAGGCGGTACAGCAGGTGCGGTTGATGATTCCAACACAGAATCGGCAACAGAAGAAACTACTACAGAAAGCAACACCGAACCATCTACCTACACCAAAACAGTTACGGAAACTGCTCCAATGGATAGCATTACTTCATATGACGATTACGGCAACGTAATCAAGTCTGAACAGGGATTTGTAGTCAGAGAAGTAAAGAAGACTTACGAAGTTGAATCTTCCGATACTTCAACCGATGAGGACGGCGATGATACAGATGACAGCACATCATCAAGTCCATCACTCGGCAACAAGTATATCTATCAGAATGTAAAGGTAGATAAGGCAGGAGTATCATTCAAAATCAACGGTACTGCAAAAGCAGAGTCTGTTCCGCTTTCAAACGAAAACAGAACCTTTGGCATTGCACTCAATATTTACTACAAAAACAACAGCACTCCCGAAATGCACTATAAGGAATTTAATGTCAATACTTCCAAAAATCAGCAGGTAAGTTTGTCAATAAGTCCCGAAAATAGTGACGAAACCATCGATTATGTTGCATTTGCATTTGTATATGGTTATAATGAAAATGAAATGACGGTTACCAACGCTGAACTGAATATTTTAGCAATGGGGTATGTGACTAAACAATCTGAAGATTCAAAAGATGATTCTTCAGTCAGTGCAGGTAACGATTCAGACAATGATACAGAGGTTGACGATTATGTTGATTATGAAGTATTGTCTGAATCTGTTGATAAGACAAAACCGTTTATGCAGACAAGTTCTGAATATGACAGCACAGGCAATTATGTAACGGCTGAAACCAATGAACAGGGAAGTACAACACATTATGTTTATGATATCAACGGTAATGTAACTTCGGTTACTGATGCAGATGATAATGTGACAAGCTACGCATATGATTCATCAGGCAACCTTACATCTGTTAAAAACGGTGATTCTGAAAACTCATATACATACAGCGGTTTAGGCTCTGTATCAAAAATTACACACAATGGTTTTGACTACTCATTTAACTACGATGTTTTCTACAATCTTGTGTCAACTCAAATCGGCAATGTAACTGTTGCAAGTCACACATATGACAGTAACGGTAATCTTACAAAGACTGCTTATGCAAACGGTGATTATCTTGAATATGCTTACGATAACTATGGCAATATTTCTGTAATCACAGGTGAAACAGGTATAATTGCCGAGATGATTTACAACAAGCAGGGGCTTGTTACAAAGGCGGTTGACTATTCAAGCGGCGAAACCTCATATTACTACTACACATTTGACGGTTCGCTTGAAAGCGAATATCGTACATCATCAGACGGCAGTCTTACTCACTACATCATTACCGATTCTAACGGCAATACAGTTGAAAAGACATCTGTAAACGGTCAGACAAAGACTATTACAACAGGCTCAGATGATGACGGAAAATCATTTGTAAATAATGACGGCGTAACTAATGAAACATCAACAGATGATTTCGGAAGAGTGTCAACTGTAACAACAAAACAGAACAAGAGCGATACCGTATTTACAAAACAGTATTCTTATTACCACGGTAGTGAAAGCAATGCTACTACCAATATGGTTGGCGGTATTAGTTATAAGTTGAGTTCTGACAAGGTTCTTGATTACGGCTACAATTACACAGACACAGGTAATGTAGAGAATGTGTATGAAAACGGTAAAAAGGTGGCTGTATATACATACGATGAACTCAATCAGCTTGTGTGGTATGCAGACACTCGAACAGGTTGCTATATCAGAATAGTTTATGATAACTACGGTAACATTCAAAAAATGGAATCGTATTCACTCGGAACTAACTGGGCACCTGTAAAATTACTTGAAACAAGAACTTATTCATATGGCGACACTAACTGGAAAGATAAACTCACCGAGTTTGACGGCGACAGTATTACATATGATAAAAACGGCAACCCATTGACATACCGTGATGATATGATTTTTGAGTGGGAGAACGGAAGAATTCTCAAGAATATAAACACTTCCGAAAAAGCTATTCAGATGAATTATGACTCAAACGGTATGAGAACGCAGAAGTCTGTTGACGGAGTGAAAACTAACTATTACTACGACAGCAGTAATAATCTTTTTGCACTCACTCAGGGCAACGATACGCTGTTCTTCTACTACGATAATTCGGGCGAAGTAATGTCTGTTTCCTGCAACGGTACTATGTATTACTATATCAAAGACCTGCAGGGTGATATTACCGAAATCGTTGACAAAGACGGCAAAGCAGTCGCAGAGTATGCCTACGATGCGTGGGGCAATATGCTCACCGAAAACAACGGCACACTCGCAGTTGGCAAACTGAACCCGTTCCGCTATCGCAGTTATGTTTATGATGAAGAAACAGGCTTGTACTATCTCCAAAGCCGTTATTATGACCCACTCACAGGCAGATTTTTGAATGCGGATGTATATGCTGACACTCAATCAGGCACACCGCTTAGCACAAATATGTTTGCTTATTGTGAGAATAATGCGATAAATAAATCTGATGATGAAGGAAAAGATGCTTGGTGGATACAGTCGCCAAATAGTGTTCCACTTATTTTAGGGAATGCTGGGCATACATCACTTTTATTGAAAGAAAAATCAGGGTATTGGTGGTATTTCTATTGGGGAGATAGAAGTGTTCAGTTGTTATTTATAGAAACTTCTTCCCTAAGGGAAATTACAGGTAAAGTAAGAGATCAGATCAATTATTATAACAGGAACTATTCTAATAAATTTGGTAAGTTGTACTATTACGAAAATTATACGCAAGCTATACAATTTTCTGGGCATTTTGAAAATAGTATTAAAGAAATTAAAAAATTTATCAGTAATAATCAGTATTCATATAGCTTTGGCATTAAAAGAAAGATTTATGTTAGGTTTAGATATCCATCAAAAAAATATAAAGGTAAAGACCGACCATATTCTCATATATTAACTAAAAATGACTTTTACGATACATCGTTTAATAATTGTTTGCAAGCCAGTGCTTATTATTTAAAGTATGGTAGTTTAAATAATAACGATGTGCAATTCAAGTTACAACTGATGCATGTGGGTACTGTTCCAAAATTTGCCATAAACAAATTTAAAAAATTTGGAAAATGGGTAACATACTCATATTATTCATAAAGCTTTAAGAAAGGTTTTTAAAATGAAAAGAAAAAAGACTTTTAAAATCATTGCTATTGCTTTAATATTTTGTTTCTTTGCAGTTGCAGGAGTGGTGTATTTTTCACTTACCAGCGTTCCGCAACATAATGTTAAGATTGAAAATGAGCCGGATAACAATAGTTATATGAATACTTGCTCAAATGTAATGTGTAATTTGGCAAGAGTTGGTGACAAACTATATTACAATGCGGCAAACGACTTTTTTAAATACGGAACATATGAAATCACTTCGGACTATACCAAGCGAATTTATTGGAAAGGTCCTGCAATTACAAGTGAATGCCTTGATTTAAACCGTGTTTCCAATGAGAATATTTTTTCACCTTATATACACAATGACATTGTTCAGTATTATGATTTGAATCAAAAACATTATAAGGAATATTTGAAATTGCCTGATCTTAATAATGATAACGCTTCGCTTGAAGAATTGTTTGTTGTAGGTGATGAACTCTATTTCAGCTATTCTGAATTATACAGTGGTAATGTTATAGGCGATACTATGGTAGTTTACGGTTTCTACAACCTTTACCGACAAGATGAAAATGATACAAAGTTAATATTGTCGGTGGATAACCTTGATTTTGACTATATCTCAGATCTTCGATTTTATGATGAATATATTTATTTTGTTGCAGGAAAGAGAACAAGCGATAAAGAAGACGCTTCTACAAACCTGTTCCTTTGTAAATATAATCCAAATAACGGAAAGTTAGTTTACAAAATTCCTTATACTCCAAGCAGTGACTTTGTCAAAATTACCTGCTTATCTGCCGTAAATGATAAGATATACGGCATGATAGTTAATCAATCTGATAACGGATATGAAACAGTTTATTGTGCGGATTTAAAAAACGGTACTATAAATACATTGTTTAAATCAAATGCAGGTATGGTTATGAACAGCTACAAAGATAAGGTGTTTTTATCAGTTGAAAACGGTAAAGACAAGGGAATATATTCAATTGATACTTCAACTGACAAAACTACTAAAATATTTAATGATGATATCGAGTTGAACGGTCTTTATATCGTAGATTCAAAATACCTATATTTCACAGATAATGCATATTTTAACCTTTACAGAATAACTCAAGACGGCAAAAATCTTGAAAAAGTGTTTGGCTGATTTCATTATCATGTTAAATGGAGTTATAAAAGTATATAGGCAATAATTTAGGAGGCTCATTCGAGCATCCTAATATTAGATGTATTCTTCACAAGTATTTTTTACATTTATCTATTTTTTGAAAGCGAATATCGCACATCATCAGACTACAGCCCCCTATGATAATTTCTTTATTATCATAGGGGGTGATTTTTTTATTGTACATTTTGGGAGATTAGTTAAATGAATTTATCTGACAGAAAACGCATAAAATAGCAATAAAATAGTTTGACTAATATATAATATTGTGTTAAAATTATGCGAGGAAGTATGGTATGTTCAGTGGCAGCTTCTTTAGTAACAATTTCCGTATCGACATATTTGAGTAATGTATGGAGTAGTGAAAATGAAAGAAAGTGGTGTGGTGTGTAAAAAAAAGAAAGTATATCTACTTTCTCTTTTGCTTTTTTTGATTTCTTATTTGACTACAGTTGTTAATATGATTGTTAATATTATTACTGGTAGTTTTCATTTATACATTTTTAGTACTTTAAGCTTTATGTTGCCATGCTATAAATCTATTAAAACAACAGATGTGTTTGGTATCGTTTTAACAATATTGTTGTTTTTGATTAGTTTTCTGCTCATATTTTTTACCGTAAAATATGATGTGTTAAAATATGATCAAAGCAAAAGACCGTTGTGTTATACGAGCTTACTCTTGTGGTTTTTTATAACTCAAATATTGTCTTTGTGGATACTGGCTGATTCACATTTGCAAAATTATATTTATTTGTCTGTCGCTGAATTTCATGAAAGTGAAGAGTTACAGTACATATACTCAATAGTTATTTTTGCAATATATCAAATCATTATAGGCTTAATACGAATGTATGATTCTAGAGAAGCATATGACGCAACCAATATTTCAATCGTTCCACCTTTTGAAAAGTATTTTACTGAAAAAACTATTTTTTGTTACACCGTTCCTAATTATATATTTTCCTGTATAGGAGTCTTATCAATTATATATATTAGGTATGTTTTATCGACAGTTATGCAATTAGCTTTTGGATTTTTATTTTCTGTGTGCTTTTTAGTTTATGCCTTCTGCTTGCAACTTTAATAAAATATCGCCAGATTGTAAAATATAGAGGTGTCGAAATAATTGTAAGAAAGAATTTTAAAATATCTATTTTTCTGCAATTGAAATTAGTTTTTTTGATATTTTGCACATATTGTATAACGTTGTTGTTCGATTGATTTTTGATATTTGGTAGAATATTTTCTGTAAGGAGGCTCAAAAGAGCCTCCTTCTTAATGCTTGAATAGAATACAAGCAAAATTCAAAACATAATATATGACAGACTGTTCTGTACGATGAAAATGTTCGATAGAAAACGCATAAAATAGCAACAAAATAGTTTGACTAAT
>ERZ837910.3361-NODE-3361-length-17573-cov-10.974027_pt1 | contig 17573 bp, 12 predicted proteins | sample MGYA00519940_ERZ837910 | MGnify/ENA primary metagenome ERZ837910 (study PRJEB31850, sample SAMEA3708825) | human gut metagenome | biome: human gut; feature: human-associated habitat; material: faeces | place: China | collected 2014 ... | reverse complement strand
TGTAAAGTAATAGCAATCGCAAATCAGAAAGGTGGAGTCGGTAAGACCACCACAAGCAATTTAGGAATAGGACTGGCAAAACAGGGGGAAGGCGGACAAGTTTGTACATCTTGGGGATATCGTGTGAACAAGGTCATTGATGCAATCGAAAGGCTTGAGAACCTTTACAACCGTACCAACTACGAGTACACACAGGAACAGGGGAATGCCATGTTTTCAATTATGGAAAAAAGACTTCAAGAGGACAATGGCAGATTTGCTACGAAAAAGGAAAAAGAAGATGTATTTTCGTTTGGAAGAAAAGCAGAATAGGGAGGGGAAAATTATGTTTACAACAGGAGACAAGTTATTAAACATGATGAAAGAGGAAGAAATCGGGATTATGGAGCTTTCCAGAATTTCCGGTGTGCCGGAGAGGACGATCTTAGACATCCTGACAGGAATTAAGGAACCGGAGCTTGGTGTGATGTGCAAGATTGCAGAGGGACTTGGTATCTGTGTCCATGAGCTTTGTGCAGACGAGGAATGTTATGCGGTGTCTGTTCCGAAGGATACCCTTGCCAAGCTAATCGTTGTCAGTGAAATCAACGATGTGGAATTTGAAGTACTGTTACATAGTATTCTGGAGAAGGAAATTGAGGATAATAGCTTCTGTGAATAATGACAAGGAGTAACATAAAAAAGGCTGCAGGATGCAATTTTGTATCTTGCAGCATAATAATGAAGTATATTTGCAAAATTGTGTATCTATTGAGTTTGTTATATAATATAACAAATAGGGGATAAATATTTACGTTAATAAAAATAGAGGTATTGCTTATATTTCGAAAGAGGATAGGAGGTATTGTATATGATAGGTGCAGCAATAGGAAATACGCTTTCGACCATTGTTATAAATGTATTATCAAGTTGTGTTTATGAAGGAAAGCAAAAGGCAGTTGACACTGTTAAGTTAAATAAGCTAAAAATAGAAATTGATGAATGGATAGAGGATTATTGCCGGGAAAATGATGGAAGTATACTAACATCATCAGCATTCCAAAATTATGTTTGCTATCAAAACCCTATATTGAAAATATATAATTATGTGAATGAGCTAGATATACAAAAACCTCTTGAAAATATATTTATAGGTAATTTAATTAGTGATTGTAAAGAGAGTGTATTATCATCTGGAAGAACATTTTCAGTTGAGGACAATTCAACTGTTCGTGATTTTTTTGTAAAAGTTTTAAATAAATATAAGGAATTTCTGTCTAATAATTTGGATCTGGCTGACAAATATGGCTTGTATGTTACAGGACAGATTATAAAGAGCGAATCTGGTGGGATTATTAAAGAAGTTCAAAAAGTAGAAGATATTACGAAAAAATTATGTGATATGATTAGCCAAGAAGATATTAGTGAAGAAAGAAAGATTAATATTTATTTTTCACTATGTGATTTTTTGTGGCGAGGACATATCGAAGAAGTTTGTAGTATTTTGCCTTTAATAAAAAGTAGAAATCAAGAATTAGATATTGCTATAAAGATGAATTTGACAATACTCTCGGATTGTCGATTTGAAAAGTTATATTCATTAGATGTACTTGGGGATATCAAATGCGATTCTATTAAAAAAGATATTATTAGAAAAATGATTTTGCTCAATATAGAAAACACCGATTTGCTAAAAAAATTGCTATCTGTGACAAACGATTCAATTTTGAGGCAGATAATAGGAGATATTATAAACGGGGATTTTTCTAATTTTTATACACAAGAAGTAGAAATACAATATGGTGCTGAAGTAAAAAGTATTAGTAAAAAAGAATATTATGATACTGAACCATGGTTAGTGGAAAGAATTATATTTATGTATCTGTATAAACAGAATAATTATGGTATATATAATTCAATGAAGGAATTGATAAAAGAAAATAAAAATGTGTTGGAAAAATTATTTATTTGGGAAAAACAGGAATTAGAATATATAGATGATTATTCACAAGATGGAAATACTGATGATTTGAAAAAACTATGTGTAGAATTGAAAGGTAATATTAGTCGGTATTCAAGGATAAAATTAGAATATAAAAAGATTTTTTATTTTATTTTGATTAGAAGTGCAGTGCTTACGGATGATGTAGAAGTGGATAATATCATAGAAGGACTTCCAAATGTCCTTAAAGAGAATATTGATATTCAAGAAATTATTTTTTTATTACAAATAAAAAGAGGGGTGGCAATCCAACAAGAAATTGTAAAGTTTTGTCAGAGTACAAGGAGATATATGTTACTGTATGATTTTTTGATACAATGGGTAAATACACCAGAAAAGATAATACTGTTTTTTGAAGAGTATAAGTATTTACTATCTGAGCATTTGATACTTTTTTTGATGTATGTTCAGATGGTAAGGATTACAAAAGGGACAGATTGTTCAAAAAATATTTGTATGAGCTATCAAGATAAATATGGAAACTATTTGGAGTATCTGTTGGAAATGTTTCAAGAAAGTAAAGAAAAGTCAATATTAGACAAGATAGCAATGAAAAGAAAGGATGGTTCACTTTTATATTTAAATAATCAAGCAGAAGAAATTTTAGTGGAAGTTTTTATCCAAAACGACATGTATGATGATGCTATGGAGATAATTAGAAAATATGAAACATTAAAAAAGATGTCTCCTAGAAAATTAAGAATGAAAGCAGCTATTTTGCTTGCAAAAGAAAATGTGTTAGAGGCGCTTAACACGTTTTTGGATATATTTGATATTTACAGAGATGATCCATATGTTATAAATAATATTTTGAGTATATCGCTTCAAAATAAACGAGTAGTCCCAGAGAATATAATGCTTTATGCGCAAAAGAGTAACAATGTTGATACATTAACTTTGGTAGCAATGGTATATGAGAGAGAATCAGAGTTTGAATTAAGTAGAAAATTTTTGACAATGGCATTACTAATGAGTGATAAAAAAAACATTGATGTATTTGGAAAATATTGGGCATTGAGTATGAGTCAAGGTGACAATACAATTGAAAAAATAAAAAATGTAGACAAAGATACGGCTGTATTTTTAAAAGAAATAGATACTGAATGTACAATGATTTATTGTATATATAGGGATAAAGTTTTACCAGAAGAACCATATGAATGGGAGTCGGCAATACATATATATAAAGAGTATGCTATCAAACTTGGATTATTTAGAAAAAAAGTAGGAGAATGTATAGAAATTGGACAAAGTAAATATGAAATTACAGAAATTATGCCAATTGAATGTTTTTTAGTGAGAAAGTGTGTGACTAAGATGATAGAGTGTGGTTTGGTAAAAAGTTTTTGTATGGATCAAAACTTAGATAACGCTCAAAATCGAAATAAATTTATAGACTGGATTCAAGAAAACATTAAATCACAAAAGGAATTTGATTGGCTAGAATATTATAAAGACTTTAGAAAAATTCCAACAACGTTATATTCTTTATACAAGTGTACAAAACTAACATATGAGCAATTTGTTTTAGCCATGTTAAAAGAAAAAAGTGTGGTTATCAGAAATATGTTGAACGGGGATTACGAAAATGAAAATAGAAGTTATGTTTTATCTTTTTCAGCTATGATTATATTATACAAATTAGGAGTTTCAACAAAGACACTGAATGAAAATGGTGTTGTTATTCCAGCTTCAATATTGCAATTTTCAAAGGACGAAGTAAAAACAATTGTGGATGCTAATGCTAGAGATATGGTTGCTTCTATGGGGGTTTATGAGGGTAAATTATTTGTGAATGAAACTCCAGATGAAGAAAAACAGTATTGGATGGAAGAATCTGTGAAAATAAGAGATTATGCGGAGAAATTAACTTCCTTAGATAATTATGAAGATGTTAATTGTGAAGAGTTTAGTAATAATAATCTTAAAGACTTATTTGGAATATGTGATTATGATGCAATGGCTATATCAAAAAAACAGAAAAAAGATATAATTGTAGGTGAAGCTATGTTAATTATAATTTCACAGGTAAAGGGTATAGGAACATATACTGTTGATATCCTGAATTTCTTAATAAATATTAAAGAGCCAGTGAAAAACATCATTCGATATATGAAACAAATGATGGAGCTTCGATTAATGGTAATAATTAGTAAAAAAGTTGTTGATTATATATCGGAATATTACTTAACCGCTGGAGAAAAAGAGCAGGAAGAAATACTGATAGACTGGAACGAGTTTTTAGCAAGCGTTGAATTAGTAGACAAAGAGTATAAAAGTATTTTTACACAAATTTCAACAGATATAATTAAAAGTAAATTTTCAGAAAATGAGGCATATGAGAGTGAAGTGTGGAAAATATTTGCCAGATATGTATTTCATTATAATGGATTTTTCTTTAGATATGGGTTTAATGAAAATGGTGAATTTGAAATTAGGACATATAAAAGAGTAGAGAACGAAGAAGGATAAGCTGATAGTATCTGAAAAATATGAAGTTAGATAGTTATTATAGGCACTTATGTAAAAAAGGGCGGAATCAAGCCGCCAAGAGATTTGGAGTTTTTCTTCTGACCATTTGAAAGGAAAATGATTTCCAAAACAAAATGATCTGTGATACAATATATGAAAGAAATTTTGGAAGTATTGGGTCATAGAGAGAGCATCATGTCAATTTTGCGATTTCGTCACAGAGGATGGTAACATTTTTTACTCCCGGAGTACAGCGAAAACTCTGGAAAGTGCATGTCAATTACCCTATGGATACATGTAGAGACGATGTGCCTGCTGGTCAACCGAAAACCGGACAAGACAGTAAAAGTTAGCGAGGATATGGATGATTATTACCGTATTAAAGATGGTAAAGAGCCTAAATATAACTGAATAATACACTGAATCAAGGTAATATTGAAGCTGCTGATGCGTTAAAAGATAATGTGTCGGTGGCTTTTTCTTTTTCTGGTCTACTTTGAGGAGGTGCCTATGGTTGATGAAGTTGTTGTGAAAGTATATGTCTGAATTAATAGCTGAAAATTTACATGTTAAATCTGAAAGAAGCCAATTATATGGCAAAGAAAAAGGTGAGAAATATAAAAGGCTGATTCTTGATGCTTTCAGCAGGTGGCAGAAGCTGAGGGGAAGAAACTGAAACATAAGTAGGCTGTGCAGAGAATTAAAAATTATGATAAATGGCAGTTGGGTGTGAGAAAATAGAAATGGAAAATTTTATGCGCAACTTGATTTGCACAGGATTTATATAGTATACTATATAAATATACATGAAGAGGTGAATGCCATGACTGCGAATATTATTGATGCAATTGTTCATTTAGTAGAAAATCCTGTGACACATTTAGTTAATTACTATCAAGGAAAAAACAGGGCTAATAATTCAGGAGACGCACTGGAAGAATATGTAAAAGATTTGTTTGCAAATTCTTTTGATATGGATGAAAAAGATAGGCTTCGAAAAATTCAAGAAACATTCTCATATTTAGGAAATAATTCTAATCCCCCAGATGCAATGTTGTGTGATGGAGATGCAATCGAAGTTAAGAAAATTGAAACCCCTAATGCCGCATTAGCGTTAAACTCTAGTTATCCAAAGCATAAACTTTATTCAGATAGTGAGATGATTTCGAATGCATGTAGAGATGCTGAAGAGTGGAAAGAAAAAGATATTATATACACTGTTGGAGTTGTAAAAGATAATGAATTAAAACACTTATGCATGGTTTATGGAATGGACTATTGTGCAAGTGAAAAATGCTACAGTAGGATTAAATATAGAATTAAAGAAGGAGTGGAATCAATCCATGGCGTAGAATTTGCAGAAACTCATGAGTTAGGAAGAGTTAACAGAGTAGATCCACTGGGAATTACATATTTGAGAGTACGTGGAATGTGGGGGATTGAAAATCCTTGGAGTGTGTTTAATTATGTATATAGTCGTAATACACAAAAGAATTTCACATTTATGTGTATTATAAATGAAAATAAATGGGATGAATTTGATAATACAGATTTATTAATTGAAATGGCTTATAGTAATAAGGCATTGAATATTCAGTATATTGAAATTAAAAATCCTGATAATCCGGCACAATTACAGGATGCAAGGCTTATCACATATGAAATATAGGAGAGATAAAGTGATACATGAACATAATAAGTTTATTTAGTGGTTGCGGAGGATTAGATTTAGGATTTGAGCGTGCGGGATTCAAAATACCCATTGCAAATGAATTTGATAAAACAATTTGGGAAACTTTTAAAGTAAATCATCCAAAGACTCATTTGATTGAAGGTGATGTCAGGAAGATTTCCAAAAAGGATATTCAAGAATATGTAGAAGGCGAAGTTGATGGAATTATAGGTGGTCCGCCGTGTCAGAGTTGGAGCGAAGCTGGTTCTTTAAAGGGCATTGAGGATGCACGTGGACAATTATTTTTTGATTATATTCGAATTCTTACAGAGTTTAAACCTAAATTTTTTTTAGCCGAGAATGTAAGCGGAATGCTTGCAAAGAGACATTCAGATGCAGTAAAAAATATATTGAATATGTTTGAAGAGGCAGGGTATAATGTTTCATTAACTTTAGTAAATGCAAAGGACTATGGTGTAGCCGAGGAAAGAAAGAGAGTATTTTATATTGGATTTCGTAAAGATATAGATATCGACTTTAAATTCCCTAAAGGGTCCACATGTGATGATGGCAGAAAACTTACTTTAAAAGATATTATTTGGGACCTTCAAGATACTGCGGTTCCAGCAGGACAAAAAAATCATCATAATCCAGAGGCAGTTAATAATAATGAATATTTTATAGGTGAATACTCGCCTATTTTTATGAGTCGTAATCGAGTAAAGGCATGGGATGAACAGGCATATACGGTTCAGGCTAGCGGAAGACAGTGCCAATTGCATCCTCAGGCACCTAAAATGGTGAAATACGGAAAGAATGATTGTCGTTTTGTTGAAGGAAAAGAACACTTGTATAGGAGGATGACTATTCGTGAGATAGCAAGAGTGCAGGGATTTCCGGATGATTTTAAATTTATATATGATGGTGTGAATGATGCGTACAAAATGATTGGAAATGCAGTGCCGGTTAATTTGGCATATGAAATAGCAGTGGGGATAAGAGATGCCTTAAAGGATTCAGAAAAGGGAATATAAAATACAATCTAAAAGGGCGTATCAGGAATGATATGCTCTTTTGATATTTATTTTCAAAATGAAATTAATAGAAGAAATACTATAAGTTATAATATACAGGGAGGAAGTTAAAATTGCAGGACGATAAAATTCCAAAAATATTTATATCATATTCATGGAGCAGTGATGCACTTGTACTTGATCTTGCCAATAGATTAGTTTCTCATGGAGTGGATGTTGTTCTTGACAAATGGGATTTGAAAGAAGGAAATGATAAATATGAATTTATGGAAAGATGTGTTAATGATTCGAGCATCACGAAAGTACTTATAATTTGTGATAAAGCATATGCACAAAAAGCAAATGACCGTACTGGAGGGGTAGGGGATGAAACAGTAATTATTTCCAGTGAAGTGTATGGAAATGCAAGACAGGAAAAGTTTATTCCAATCATTGCAGAGAGAGACGAAGAAGGAAAGGAATATGTGCCTACTTATATAAAAACTAGAATATATATTGATCTTTCTGATCCGGAGAAATATGAAGTAGAATATGAGAAACTTCTTCGAAATATATATGAAAAACCTCAATTTGTGAAACCTAAATTGGGAAAGAAACCAGAATGGTTAGAAGAGGAAAAGGCTAATTTTTTTCCTGTAAAGGATTTGATTCGTCAGATCCGGGGAAGTAATACACCGGTAAAAAGGAGAAATTGTATAGCTAGATTTCAGGAGGCTTATATTGAAGCATTGAGGTCTTATTATATATGTGGAGTGAAGCCGGAAGAAGCTTTCAATAATTTCTTAAATACGAAACCGTTACGTGATATATATTTGGATTTTGTAGAAACTGTTGCTGAAACAGAGGATAATTATGCAGAGGTATTGGCAGAAGCATTTGAATATTTATATAATAAATTATCATGTATAAAAACATTTGATCCTCAGGCAAATTATGCTTATGAAGATGATTTGGATGTATATAAAACTCTTTTGTGGGAATTGTTTATTTGTGTTATTGCCTATTTACGTCATGTTAAAGATTATGCAGCTATAAATGTATTGATAACATATACATACTTTTTGGAGAATAACCTTTTTGGTGGAGCGATTAAGCAAGCTAATTACACGACATTCAGACATCATAGTGTTGTTATAGAAGATCGTTATAAACCAAAGTCTGAAATGAAAAATAAATACACTTTGGTGGGAGATGTAGTTTGTAACCAAAGAGAAAAACTTCCAATATATACGACAGAAGCCATTGCAGAAGCTGATTTATTTTTATATCAAGTTTGCAATGCATATGATTTAGTTGAGGATGAACAAGCATGGTATAGAACTTACTGGTTTCCAACATGTTATATTTATGCACAGAATAAAAGTTTAGAATGGGAAAGAATGAAGTCTCGTAGATACTGCCAAAAAATGGAAGTGCTATTTGGAGTGGATTGTATTGAAAAATTAAAAGAAAAAATAGAAAAATGTGTATATGATTCTCAAATGAAATATTCAGATGGATGGGAAGCTGCACCTACCATATTAAGTTGTATTAAAGTTGAGGATATTGGAACTGTAAGTTAATGTATATTGTAAAGCTAGGAATTAAATGTCAGAAATTACAAAAAAGAAGAGGGAATATTTCTAATGCTTTTTAACAGAAATGGTTATGTTTTGAATTTCTCCACTGCGGATTTTGATGTTTTTACAACAAATAGTATTGGCATTGCATTATGTAATAAATATGGTCTTTCAAAGGGAAAATCTTTAATCGCATATTTAAATAGTACTACATATGGTGAAAGAGAAAAATTATTGTTAGATTTATTTCATTATTATGAAGATAATATGCAATATGAATATGATAAAGACTATGAGAATTTCTTTTGCTATAACGGATATGATGAGCAGTATGCAAGAATTTATCAGAAATGTAAGGATATTGTAGAAAGAATAGAGGGTGCTTCTTCAGTCGTAAGTCAAACGGCGAATAACTTGAAAAAGAAGTTTTCAAGTGAATATATGTCAAAACAAATTGAACTAATGTTATCTATGCAGGCAACAAATCCCACGAATGCTATAGGTGCAGCGAAAGAATTAATTGAAAGTTGTTGTAAGACAATTTTGGATGCGTTGGGAATCACATGGAGTAAGACAGATGATGTTCCACAGCTTACAAATAAAACATTAGATGCATTAAATTTATTGCCGGCAAATATACAGTCAACAGATCAAGGAACAGATGCGATAAAAGCCATATTAGGAAATTTGAGGTCTATCCCATCGAAACTGGCAGAAATAAGGAATCCTTTTGGAAGTGGGCATGGAAAAAGTGCATCTTTTAAGGGGCTTGAGGAAAGACATGCCAAACTGGCAGTTGGTAATAGTATTACATTTGTTGACTTTGTATGGAATACATACGAAAATCAAAAGCAAACAGGTCAAAAAATAATTTAAATGCTAAATTCATTTACATCTAGATGTTGAAGGTGGATTTCTGCTACTTAAAAGAGATTTATTGTCTGCATATATTCTTTTTAAAATTCTCATAGTTCATATACGAAATTGTGTTCCACAAAGAGATTTTACACGGTATATGACAGAGATAATGATATTAAGACTATAATGATTTATATGATGAATTTCGACCTAATTTACCCGCTTGAAATATATTTTTTATATGTCTGGAAATGGTTGATTTGTCTGTCTGAAACAATTCAGTCGTCTGGTCTAAAGAAAGCTATACTGTATCTTCATCAAAGGTATTTTCTATCTTTGTTAAACCATCTTCTGTTGTGTACATAGTAATGTTTGAATTATTCATATAATAGAAGCTCCTATATTGAGTTATTAATATAAGATTTCTTTCTTCTATGTATGTAAGGCTAAGTTATTTATATAACTTTGCTGATTTTAAAACAAATTTGTTTTATCATATAACAATATGTTGTTTGTATGAATTAATAGAATGGAAAAGGAGAATATGGGATTTTATAAATAATATCAGATAGAGAGATGGTTTAACGCAGGTTATGATAAAATAGTGAATTGAAAGAGGTAATAACTAGGATAGCGTCTCAGATTTAGCAGATGAGTTAAACGATTAAAAAGGGGGATTTTATTTGAAAGAGAAGAAAGTCGAAGTAACAATCCGTTCTAGTGCAGCAGAATATCTGACATATGTTGCTTCTGTTGGTGAACAGCAGGACAGCGTTGAGATGCGTTATGAGGATGAGAATATATGGCTGACACAGAAGATGATGGCTACATTGTATGATGTAGGTGTAAACACAATAAATTATCATATAAAAAAAATATTTGAAGATAGTGAGTTGCAAGAAAATTCAGTTATTCGAAAATTTCGAATAACTGCTGATGATGGAAAAAGTTACGTAACAAATCATTATTCATTAGAAATGATTATTGCCGTAGGCTTTAAGGTCAATTCCGAGCGTGCGGTACAGTTTCGTAAATGGGTGAATCAGATTGCAAAAGATTACACCATCAAAGGCTGGGTTATGGACGATGAACGGCTGAAACGAGGGACTTATCTGACAGAAAAGTACTTTGATGAGCAGCTAGAGCGTATTCGTGAAATACGAGCCAGCAAAAGAAAGTTTTATCAGAAAATTACAGACCTTTATGCTACTGCAATAGATTATGATAAAAATTCAGCTGAAACAAAGAGATTTTATGCTACGGTTCAGAATAAGATGCATTTTGCGGTTCATGGACATACAGCATCAGAGCTGATTGTAGAAAGAGCAGACCATACCAAAGAACATATGGGATTAACTACTTGGGCAGATGCTCCTGATGGTAAGATAAAGAGAAGTGATGTTACAATTGCTAAAAACTATTTAAGTCAGGATGAGATGAAACAATTGAATCGTATGGTTACTGCGTATTTAGATTTTGCTGAAAATATGACACTGAGGCATATTCCATTGACTATGGAGGACTGGGAGAAACGTCTAAATAGTTTTATTGAAATGTTTGATTATGGGATTTTGCAGGATGCAGGTAAGGTGTCTGCTGAGATTGCAAAGCTTCATGCTGAGACTGAGTTTGAGAAATATCGAGTTGTTCAGGACAGATTGTTTATGTCTGATTTTGATAAGTATATGTTGGAATTAGAGAAAAAAGCAAAATAAATAAGAATATGATTTAGTGGGATGATGAATCTATTGCCGCAAATTAATTAACGAGAGTGGGTTATTTTGCAAAAAGATATATTAGAAGAGTGGTAATCGAAGGTACATAAAAGCACTTTCAGTAGAGAGACTGTTGAAAGTGCTTTTTGTTATCATAGAAGATTGTATTTACTAACATTTATTCACAATTTATTTTGACTTGTCCATTATATGTTCCAATACGCCAATACTTTTAATAAAATCCTTCTCAACAGGAGAGAGCTTATCTTCAAGACGATTCTTGTATTTATTATATTCTGCATGAGCTTTTTAATAGCTTGTATATGGTTGATATGACCACTGCTGGTAAGAATATCACGGCGTGTCATTTTAAGGTAATCGTCGATGGTTTCAAGCCAGTCTTTCATATACATAGGCTCTTGGTTAAGGGCATGTACTCATGTACTTCTGCAATATCATGGTATGCAGTAACAATGTTATTCAAAGCATACAGAGCTTTTGCTCAGTTAGATAGTTTTTGGCAACTTCAATATCTGAACGATGAATTTCATTATGTACCCATAAGGTGAGTTCCATATTTCATCAAACTAGTTTTCACCATCTAATTGTTTGAATCTATTATCATCTAAGGAAAATCTTTTTTTATATATTCTTTTAAATTCCAATAGCCCATATCTGAAATTGTGTTCAACGAAGAGGCTTTATACGGTATCAGATAGAGATAACTACATCAAGATTATAATAATCAATGTTTGTTTCTACAGTACGTCACCCTTCAGTTTGAACTGTTGCAAATTTTGCAACAACTGAAATTTGGTCTAAAGAAAGCCATATAGTATTCTTTATCAAAGGGAGTTTCAATCAACAATATATTGTTGATAATAAGAAAATTCAAGTATACTATTAAAAAATAGCACACCCTCACAATTTCCGCACCTTCCCACCTTCAAACGAACTATATCCAGTCGGGTTCTTGCGGAATTCAGACGGTGATATACCTAAGCATTTCGTGAACTGGCGGTTAAAGTACGAGCCGTATTTGAAGCCACATTGACTGGAGATTTCTTCGATTTTAAGGTTGGTATTGGATAGCAGCTCCTGCGCAATCTTTAAGCGGTAGTGCAGCAGATATTCTATGCAGGTGCAGTTTAGCTGCTGTTTAAAGCGCTGGTTCAATGTGGTGCGGTTAAGGTGAACGAGTTCGCACAGGGAATTTAAGGTAATATCATTCTGGTAATTGGCATGAATATAGTCTGTACATATTGTTACAGGGTTAGTATTTTCAGACAATTCGTAGAATTTTAATTTGCGCTGGTCGACATAGATATCATATATGCAGTTTATCGTCTGACGCAGCATTCTCCTTATGCGGCAGGTCCAGTAATCGTCACTCTGCGCATAGGTTTCAGCACCAATCATCAGCATTAATTCATTAATGTGAATATACTGCTGTGGTGTTAAATGAAATATTCCCTGAAAATTTCCAGAATGCTTGGTAAACATGTAAAGCATATTTCTTTCATAAACATATTTCTCATCAATACTGATGTCGTCATCAAGATTTTCAAATCTAAGGCATGCTTTAATATACCAAGGGTCAAAATGAAACGCCTTGGCGCTTAAATGTGTCTTTTCTATACATTGAAACTTATCATATTGTGAAATGCAAAGCACAGCAGGAGCATTCACAGTCTGAAAATGTTCATTTATCTTGATAGTTGTACTGCCACACGAAATCATAATGATAGTACATCTCTTTTCTACAGGAAGCTTATCTAATGTATTATAGAAATCAAATTCAATAGGAATCTCTCTTTTTTTATGTCTGTCCGTCTGTGGCATGTTATCCCTCATTTCTGTAAATATTTTTAATAATTAAATATACACTATCTGCAAACATAGATTGCAAATAGTATAAAAAATCGCTGCATAAATGCCATTGTTAGCACATTTTACACAAGTTATACTTGCATATAGTATATATAAAGGAGTGGAAAATGTCTATATGGGGAAATTATTAAAGTACAGCAAAAAGTATTGGATACAGATTACACTTGCCGCAGTATCAAGTGTGACGGCGTCTGTGTCTACGGTAATGATTATTGATATTTTAAAGCTGATAATAGACCAAATTGCCGGTGGTACGCTTAAGCAGACGATTCATTTTATTGTAATTAAAATGCTGATTGTAATATGCGCAGGAATTGTGTCTAATTACATGGTTGTTGCGATGACTGGCTTTGTTGGAGCAGGTTTGCTGCAGAATCTTAGAAATGATGCGGTAAATGCGCTGATGAAGGCATCACCTGAATACATCAATAAATGTAATTATGGTGACATGATGGAGCGCATTACTGAGGATATTGAGGGATTGGCAGGGTTCATGTCGGGATATTTCAAGGATTGTTTATATGTGCCGGTTATTACGATTGTATATTCAGTATATTTATTTTTAATGAATCCGCCATTGGCGGCAATATGTCTGATGCCACTTGCAATTATAGTTCCAATCAATATAAAGCTTTTAAAACCAATAAAATTGCGCCAGCACCAGTATGCAAGGGAGCTGGGGCAGACTAACAATAATATAGAAGAAGCATTTGCAGGAGCAGAGGTTATCAAATCATATAATCTTCAGAAATGTATGATGAACCGGTATGAAAACGCACTTTATAAAATATTTGTGACATCTGATAAAACTGATTTGGCACAGTATAATCTCGAACCGCTTTCAAGGGCAATTCAGGAGATTCCGCTGGCACTTGCAATATGTGTCGGAGGTGTATTTGTATTCAGAAATGTAATTACAATTGGCGTGTTAATCGCATATATGAGCATAATTAAGAAACTGATTGACCCATTGTCATATACATATCAGTTGGTTGTGCGTTTTCAGACAGCACTGGTGTCAGTATCGAGAGTGTTTGAAATAATTGAAATCCATCCTGAAAAGACTGATTATGAAGGAAAATGTGTTGAAAAAGAAGGCAATTTGCTAATCAGCTTTGAAAATGTGTCATTTGCATATGAAGATGAAAATGTTTTACATAATGTAAGTTTTAGAGTGAAGCCTAATGAAAGAATTGCGTTTGTGGGAGAAAGCGGGAGTGGAAAGAGTACTATTTTAAAGCTGATTTCAAGACAGTTTGCTACAGACAAGATTGCACTGGTTTCACAGGAGACTACACTTTTTCCGCTGTCTGTTGCAGATAATGTAAGAGTTGGAAATCCGCAGGCTTCGCATGATGATATTGTAAGAGCTTTGGGTATGGCAGGCTGTGAAACATTTATAAAACAACTTTCTGAAGGGATTGAAACTGTCTTGACGGAGAACGGGGGAAATCTTTCAGGTGGTCAGAGACAGAGAATTTCAATCGCACGCGCAATAGTGAAAGACGCAGAGCTTCTTCTGTTTGATGAACCGACATCAGCATTGGATTACCAGACTGAAATTAATATCTGTAAAACAATTGATGAAATTTCCAAAGACCGTATCGTAATTACGGTTGCACACAGATTAAATACAATCCGAGATTATGACAGAATCTATGTGCTGGACAGGGGAGAAATTGTGGAACAGGGGACACATTCTGAACTGATGTCCATGCATGGAAGATATGCGCATATGTATGACGAATTTATTAACAAGGAAATGAGGGACAGAGTATGAAAGATACCAGAAGATTCTTGCAATATATTGGGAAATACAGATTCCACTACTGGCTGATTCTGATTATCACATTAATTACCGAGTCAGCTTTGCAGGTTCTGTATTCTTATGTCACCAAACAGACGATTAATGCGATTGAATTTCAGGATATGCAGATGTTTAGGACAGCAGTAATTGTTTGTATAATTATTGTCATATGTAAATGTCTTTTTCCATATCTGCGGTATTTTCATATTCATCTTGTAAGAAGAATGGTTTATGAGCTGAAGTTAAGATTATTTGCGAAGCTGCTGGATATGAACATGAAATTTTATGATGATACACACAGTGCGGAAGCGATGAGAACTCTTAATATGGACGCTGATTCTTTAAAAACTGCATGGTTTTCACATGTATACTGGGTTTCAGGAAAGCTTGTGCTTGTTATTTCGTCAGTTGTTACAATGTTTTTTTACAGTCCGATTCTGACATTCATTGCGCTGATAATCAGTGTGCTTACTGCATTTGTGTCCATCAGGATAAACAATTCTATTAAGAAGCATGCGAAAAATGTACAGAATAAATCTGCCAGACTGGCAACATTATTCAGTGATATTATATCAGGTTTTGTTACATTAAAAATGAATTCAGGAGCTTCAATTGTGTTGAAACATTTTTACAAAGAAAATGGAGAATCAGCACAGGCAGAAAGGTCGAGGGTAAGGATGGAAGCGTCACTTGAGATGGCAGCATTTTTATTGGGGATTATTGGAAGCTTTGGCACAATTATTGTGGGCGCACTGCTTGTAGCAGATGGAAAGCTGAATTTCGGAATAGTTATGGCTGTAGTCACATTGCAGATGAGTATGAGTTCAGCTATGCAGCGGTTTGGAAGTTCACTGGCGGTATTTACCACATCGGTTGTGCGTGCAGGGCATGTGTTTGATTTCCTTGAGTTGGAGCAGGAAGAATGTGTGGGTTGGAATACGCAGACACAGGTTGGTACGGAGGATTTGCATGATAAATGTGATGTGGTTATAGAGTTTTATAAATTGCATTTTTCGTATAATGAAAACACGCAGCTTTATTATGAGGGACTCAAGGTTAAGAATGGTGAAAAAATTATGCTGGCAGGAGAATCAGGCTGTGGTAAAAGCACATTTTTAAAACTATTACAGAGGTTCTATCCTGTTGAAAGCGGCAGTGTCAGATTATATGGCAGGGAGTTGAATGAGTATTCTTTAATGCAGTTGAGGAATATGATTACTTATGTACCGCAGGAAAGTTATCTGTTTGAGGGTACGATTCGGGAGAATATTGAATATGGGTGGAATAAAGCAGGCAGTCCGGATATGGATATGATTGTCAGAGCGGCAAAACAGGCATATGCAGATGAATTTATCAGTGAACTACCTGATGGATATGACACAAGGCTGACCGCCGGTGGAATGAATCTGTCAGGTGGTCAGCGCCAGCGGATAGCGATTGCGAGGGCAATGCTTAAGGATTCACCTGTTATTCTGATGGACGAGCCATCTTCAGCGCTTGATACGCACAGTGAAAATGTATTTCTTAAGGTACTGGATTCTTTGATGAAGGATAAAACGGTTATTATGGTGTCACATAGAATGACTGGAGTTGAGAGGTTTGACAGGGTGGTGAGGCTGTAGATATCTTTAAGGTCGAAAGAAAAATTTACATGGTTTATAAAAATGCCTCATACGGCAAAAAAATTAAATGATATGATTGCATATTTTATATAAAATGGATATACTTTCTTATCTAAAGATATATTGACTGAGTTTGAGGGAAGAGGAGATGAAGTTCATGTGCTTCCCTTGTCTTTTTCCGAATACTTTTGTTTTAAGCAGGGCGATAAAAGTGAAGCATATGATGATTATTTTCTCAAAAAGATTATTGATAACCCGGTGTATATGGGGAAGATAGCATACAGACGCAGGCGCACCGAAAAGAAAACAGGAACACGTAATGAAATGCATGTAGTGGAAAAGGAATGTATGGCAACATTGCAAAAGCAGGTCGGAAAGATAAGAAAACCAGATATTACTACTATTGCAAGAATACAGTAAATGCCACAGGATATAAATGTACTTTTCGATGTAACATTGAACAGTCTCAAATTGATGATGTGCTTGCAAAGTTGATTACGGCAATGACTAGGGAAGGAAAATTCAAGGATGCCATTCAAGACAGAATCGGGGCAACAGTTGATACTTCTGATCTGGAAAAGCAGTTATCTGTATTAAACGCAAATCTCCATCAGGCAGAGACAATTAAAACACGTCTTGAACAGCAGATGGATAATCTGGATGTTACAGATATTCATTACGATAAAAAAATTTCAGATTTACAGAGACGATTAGATACCCAATATGATAAAATAGATGAAGTGGAAGAGGCTATCGCAACAGAAAGACTAATAATAGACAGGATTATTGCAAAGATATATAGTATTATTTAAATAATCAATTTTACTAAACCAGGAGTTTGACAAAGAGATGTATAGAGAAATGTATTTGACAGACAGGAGATTTAATATGATTTCGAAAGCAAAGAAATATGTGGCAGTGTTACTGCTTTTTGTATGCGTGTGTATGATATTTTCTCCCCAG
>ERZ837910.3352-NODE-3352-length-17628-cov-6.524953_pt1 | contig 17628 bp, 15 predicted proteins | sample MGYA00519940_ERZ837910 | MGnify/ENA primary metagenome ERZ837910 (study PRJEB31850, sample SAMEA3708825) | human gut metagenome | biome: human gut; feature: human-associated habitat; material: faeces | place: China | collected 2014 ... | reverse complement strand
CCTGCTGCGTTCACCCGCCGGAGCGGTCAGCCCTGCTGCTGGCCGTTCTTTTTGTTCTGGGAATTCTGCTGGGACTGGTCCTGCTGATTCTGCTGGGACTGGTTCTGCTTATCCTGATAACGGTTCTGTTTCATAACGGTGTTTCACCTCTTCTTTGAGTTTTCGCTCATAGTCTGCACGGATGAGACGAAAAATATACGGCAAGGGGTTGCGAAAATGCGCAAAAGCTGATAAAATTGTTGTGCGTGTTATGACGCAGCACTATTGTTTAATATTATTTGCTGATAGAAAGAGGGACATTTAACATGTCGGGACATTCGAAATGGAACAACATCGCCAAGCGCAAGGGCGCAAACGATGCAAAGAAGGCTAAAATCTTCACCAAGATCGGCCGTGAGATGGCGATCGCGATCAAGGAGGGCGGCTCGGCCAACCCGGACTTCAACTCCCGTCTGCGCGACTGCATCGCAAAGGCAAAGGCAAACAACATGCCGAACGACAACATCAAGCGCACGCTCGACAAGTACTCCGGTGCGAACGGTCAGGTCGATTACGAGGCAAACAACTACGAGGGCTACGGCGTAGGCGGCGTTGCAGTCGTTGTCGAGACGCTGACCGACAACAAGAACCGCACGGTAGCAGACGTTCGCCACCTGTTCGACAAGTACGGTGCAGGTCTGGGCGCTTCCGGCTGCGTATCCTGGCAGTTCGACAAGAAGGGCGTTATTATCATGGAGAAGGGCGACCTCGACGAGGACACCGTCATGATGCAGGCGCTCGACGCAGGCGCAGAGGACTTCCTCGCTGACGAGGAGACCTTCGAGATCTACACCGCGCCGGACGACTTCTCTGCTGTCCGCGAGGCGCTCGAGAAGCTCGGCTACGAGTTCGTCGAGGCGCAGGTCGAGATGGTTCCGCAGAACTACATCACCCTCGAGAAGGAAGAGGATATGGCCCAGATGCGCAAGCTGCTCGATGGTCTCGAGGATAACGACGACGTACAGGCCGTATGGCACAACTGGGAGAACGAGGCCGATTACGAGGGCTAACGCCCTTTCATTCGAAAGCACGCTTTCGAATGAAGCTGACGAAAAACCGCGCCTTTCAGGCACATTTTTTCGTCCCTTGTATCATTTCCGAGGTACACGCCCCCGAAAATTATGAATTTGCTGCGCAAATTCTATTTAATGCCGCGCTGACGCGCGGGGTGAGCAGCCGCAGAAAAGCGGCTGCTTTTTCTTTTGCTTTTTTCGGAAAAATCTCGTTTTTCCCTGTTTTATCTCTCCAAAATGCGCGGATATTGTGCTATAATATATTCTGAATAAGAATGCAATGAAAGGGGTTTCCCTCTGTGGCTGATATTACCGTACAGAACTTGACCAAATATTACGGCGACCGCCTGATTTTGAAGGATATTTCCTTTGACATACAGCCGGGCGAGAAGGTCGCCATTCTGGGCGCGAACGGCGCCGGAAAAACCACGCTCCTCAACATCCTGACCGGACGTCTGCCGTATGACGGCGGCCACGTCGGCTTCGGACAGGGCCGCACGGCGGGCGTCATCGACCAGATGCCGGATTTTCCGCCCGAGTCTACCGTCGAGGACATCCTCCGGCTCGCGTTCAAGGAATCGGACGAGGTCGCGGCAGCAATGGACGAGCTGACCGACGAAATGACGCGCAAGCCGGACGATGCCTCCCTGCTCAAGCGCTACGCGCAGCTCGAGACCCGCCTCGAGATCCTCGGCGGCTACAATCGCGATTACGAGATCAACCGCGTGTGCAACGGTCTGGAAATTCCGCAGGAGATGCGCTCGCAGAAGTTCAGTCTGCTCTCCGGCGGCGAAAAAACGCGCATCAATCTCGCGCGCATTATTCTCGAGCAGACCGACGTGCTGCTGCTCGACGAGCCGACCAACCACCTCGATATGGACGCGGTGGACTGGCTCGGCAGCTATCTGGAGAGCTACCACGGTACGGTCATGATCATTTCGCATGACCGCTGGTTCATTGACCAGTGCTGCGACCGCGTGATCGAAATCCACGACTGCACCTGCGATTTCTACAACGGCAACTACTCGTACTATGCGGTCGAGCGCGAACGCCGCCGCGAGGAGCAGCTCAAGCACCACGAGCATGAGCTTGCCGAGAAAAAACGTCTGGAAGCGACCGCTCGTTCCATGCATGAACACGGCACCGAGCATCTGGCGAAGCGCGCAGCGTCTATCGAAAAGCGCATTGCGCGCATGAAGGTCACAGACCGACCGAAAACCGACAAGAAAATGACCGTTACCTTCGGTGATCCGAACTACGAGACCGAGGAGGTGCTCAAGGTACGGGATATTACAAAGAGTTATGACGGCCGCGAAATATTACATGACGTATCGTTCAACATCCGCAACCGCGAGCGCGTCGCGCTGCTCGGTGCGAACGGCGCCGGCAAGACCACTATGCTCAAGATCCTGCTCGGCGAGGAGACGCCGGACAGCGGCGTTATCCGCAAGGGCGTCGGTCTCAAGCCGGCCTATCTGCCGCAGCAGGTGCATTTTGCCAATCCGCACCGCAACCTCATCGACACGCTCATCTACGACAAGAACGTTTCCATGCAGGTCGCGCGCAACCGTCTCGGTTCGTTCCAGTTTACCGGCGAAACGCAGATGAAAACTGTGGATATGCTGTCCGGCGGTGAGAAAAGCCGCCTGCGCCTGTGCGAGCTGATGTACGATCCGCTCAATCTGCTCATTCTCGACGAGCCGACCAACCACCTTGACCTCGCCTCGCGTGAATGGATCGAGGAGGCCGTCGAGGCGTTCGACGGCACGCTGCTGTTCGTCTCGCATGACCGCTACTTTGTCGAGCGCTTCGCAACGCGCGTGCTGTACCTCGAAAACGGCCGTCTCATCGACTTTATCGGCTCGTACAGCGCGTTCCTCGACTGGCGCGCAAAGGGCGGCGGCGCACTGCCTGAGGCGGAGACTGCACCCGTCCCGAAGAAGAAAAAGGCAGCTGTTCCGACGCTGGATGATGTGCCGAAGCCGCCCGAAAAGCCGAAGCGCACGGGCGGTACGAAAAACCTTCAGAAGCAGCTGAGTACGCTCGAGCGCGAGATCTCGCAGCTGGAGACCCAGTCGGGCGATTTGGAACAGCAGATGGTGGATGCGGCGTCCGACTCGTCGCGTCTGCTGGAGCTCATGACCGAAAAGGAGACCTGCGACGAAAAGCTCGCTGCGAAAATGGACGAGTGGGAAGCCGTTGCGGCGGAACTGGAGGCAATGCAGTGAAAAAATACAGGGTATGGATAGGGCTTGCGGTGCTGTGCGTGATTGTCGGCGTGCCGCAGCTGTTCTGGAAGCCGTCGCGGTTCGGCGGCATCTTTCTGATCGAGCTCGCGGTCGGCTGCACGGGGGAGTGGCTGATGCTGCGAGGACGCGAGAAATACAGGGCCTGCCGCGTGCTGGCGCGCGTGGGGCAGGTGCTTTTCAGCCTGTTCGTGCTCTCATTTGCGCTCGTGCAGATCTGCATCATCGGGGTGCATTTCGAGGAAAACGACCCGGCGGTCGCGCCAAAGGCGGACTATTACCTGACGCTCGGCGCACTCGTCAATCCGGACGGACAGCCGTCAGCGGCGCTTGCTGCGCGGTGTGACGCGGCGATCGGCGTGCTGAATGCCAATCCGGCGAGCCGCGCCATCCTGTGCGGCGGACAGGGCGGCGACGAGCCGCGCACCGAGGCGGAGGCCATGCGGGACTACATGGTATTGCACGGCGCCGACCCGGCGCGGCTGATCCTGGAGGATGCATCGAGTACGACCATCGAGAATATCGCGAACGCGAAAAAGCTGCTGCCCGAAGGCGCGGCGGTCGCGGTCATCACGAATGACTACCATCTCGCCCGAGCGCGCCGCCTGCTCGCTCACGCCGGTCTGGGTGATGCAGGCGTACCGGCGAAAACGCCGTACCCCAGTCAATGGGCGGCGGTGCGCTGCCGGGAGTACTGCTCCATTATGGGACTGATGCTCACCGGGCGCTGGTGAATTGCACGATTTGGAGATAGATTATGTTTGAGAAACTGAAAATGCTGTCCGCGCGGCTCGACGAGTTGGAAATGCGCCTGTCCGCGCCGGATCTGTACGATGATCCTGCCCGCGCGGCGCGGCTGCTGCGTGAGAGGAACGAGCTTGAGCCGATCGTCGAAGCATACCGCGCATACGAGCGGGCACAGCAGCAGCTCGCCGACGCGACTGAAATGCTGTCCGACCCGGATATGAAGGAGCTTGCGCAGGAGGAGCTCCAGCAGGCCAAGAGCGACATCGCGCGGCTTGAGGACGAGCTGAAAATCCTGCTGCTGCCCAAGGACCCGAACGATGAGAAGAACATCTATGTCGAAATTCGCGGCGGCGCAGGCGGCGAGGAAAGCGCGCTGTTTGCGGCCGACCTGTACCGCATGTACACGATGTACGCGGACAGGCGCGGCTGGCAGACCGAGGTGATGAGCCGTTCCGAGACCGAGCTTGGCGGCTACAAGGAAATTGTGTTCCGCGTCGCGGGCGACCGCGTGTATTCGCGGCTCAAGTTCGAGAGCGGCGTACACCGTGTGCAGCGCGTCCCGGAAACCGAAAGTCAGGGCCGCGTGCATACCTCGACCACAACGGTGGCCGTGCTGCCCGAGGCGGAGGAGCTTGACTTCTATATCGACCCGAAGGATCTGCGCATCGACACGTTCCGTGCGTCCGGCGCGGGCGGTCAGCACATCAACAAGACCTCGTCCGCTATCCGCGTTACGCACATCCCGACCAATACCGTTGTCGAGTGTCAGGATGAGCGCAGCCAGCACAAAAACAAGGAAAAGGCGCTGTCCGTGCTGAGAAGCCGCCTGTATGAGGCCGAGGTAGAAAAGCAGCGCGCCGCCATCGCGGCCGACCGCAAAAGTCAGGTCGGCACGGGCGACCGCTCTGAGCGCATCCGCACCTATAATTTCCCGGAAAATCGTGTGTCCGACCACCGCATCAAGCTGACGATCTACAAGCTCGACCAGTTTCTCAACGGCGACATGGACGAGATCCTTGACGCACTCATCGCCGCCGACACGGCGGAAAAGCTACGGCAGCAGAGCGAAGCGTAACAACAACAAGACAATAGAGGGAGGATTTACGATGCTGACAACCGGAATTCCGCAGATTGTGGCAGGTATTGCCGTATTTCTTGTGTGCGGCGTGCTGCTGTTTTCAGGCAAGGTGAGAAAGCGATACTGGTGCCTGTCCTGTTTGGCGACGGCGCTGCTTGTGGGGCGCGGCGTCTGGTGCGCAAATGACTTTTTTGACCTTGGAATGGGCACGCCGAAGGTGTTTTCTCCTGAAAACTGGGAAAAAACGAAGCCGGAACAGCGGCATTTCATGGTGGACGACCTGCAAGAGCAGATAGCGCTTATCGGTATGCCCGAAGATAAGGTGCGCGAGCTTCTCGGTGCACCGGACTATCAGGATACTGCGGCGTGTTTGTCTTATGTCATTGCGCAGCCGTTTGACGAAGTGACGCTTGATTTGACGCTGAAGAGCGGCATTGTAACGCAGGTGGAGCAGACCTCGCACTGAAAAGTTGTTTGCGGTCCCCTCCGTCAAACCTCCTGCTATTCGGCATACAGACTGTACAAGCAACTTTTGATACCTTAAATGGAAGTGTAAATCTATGAAAACAACTCTTTTGACCCCGGAAACCGATGAAAACGCGGTAAAGACTGCCGCGGCGCTCATTCGAGCGGGTGAGGTGGTCGGCATGCCGACCGAGACCGTGTACGGCCTTGCGGCGAACGCGCTGGACGGCGAGGCGGTGAAGAAGATATTCCTCGCCAAGGGCCGTCCGCAGGACAATCCGCTCATCGTGCACATCGCGGATTTCGACCAGATCTACGACCTGTGCCCGAGCGTGCCGCCGCAGGCAAAACAGCTCGCTGAGGCGTTCTGGCCCGGTCCGATGACCATGATCGTGCCCAAGGGCGACTGCATCCCGGACGAGGTCTCGTGCGGTCTGGACACGGTGGGCATCCGCCTGCCGTCGCACCCGATGGCGCGCGCACTCATCCGCGAGAGCGGCGTACCGCTCGCCGCGCCCTCCGCGAATACCTCGGGCCGCCCCTCGACCACGACGGCCGCGCACGTCATGCGCGACATGGACGGCAAGATCGCGGCGGTGCTGGACGGCGGCGCGTGCGGCGTCGGCGTGGAGAGCACGGTCATCACGCTCGCGCTCGAGCGGCCGCGCCTGCTGCGTCCGGGCGGCATCACGCTCGAACAGCTGCGCTCGGTGCTCGGCGAGGTCGATGTGGACCGCGCGCTGTACGAGAAGATCGGAGACGACGTCAAGGTTTCCGCTCCGGGCATGAAATACCGCCATTACGCGCCGAAAGCGCCGGTAACGGTCGTGCGCGGCGACCCGGCACAGACCGCAGCGTATATCGCGCAGCATATTGGCGAAAAGACCGGCGTGATGTGCTTCGACGAATACCGGGACTGCTTCCACGGCTGCGTGGTCGAATGCTTCGGCTCGGAGAACGACCTTGGCACACAGGCGCGCGAGGTGTTCGACCGTCTGCGCGCGTTCGACGATACCGACGTGCGGCAGATCTGGGCGCAGTGCCCCTCGGATGAAGGTTTAGGCCTTGCCGTCGCCAACCGGATCAAGAAAGCGGCGGGATTCTCGGTGATTGAGGTGTAACGATGGCCATTCCGAAGTATGATGAGATGTATGCCGAGTTTTTGAATGCCCTGTCGGACGGACAGGAACATAAAATTTCAGATATACGGGCAGAGATTGCGGAAAAGAAAGGCTTGACAGCGGAGGAGTTAGAGGAGCGCTTTCCGGAAAAAACGAATAAAGTGTTCTTTGACCGCGTGCATTGGTCTAAAACATATTTGAAAAAGGCTGGTCTAGTCGGATCAGAAAAACGTGGATATTGCTATATTACGGATGCTGGAAAGCAGCTTTTGGCTGAAAAGCTCGAGAAAATAGACAATCATGTTTTGAAGCGATATGAGAGCTTTCGGAAATATATTGAAGCATCGAAAAATTCGAACAGAAAATCAGAGAAGAAATCACAGAACATCGAACCGGATATTTCCGATGAAGCGCCGGATGAACTGATCGCGAGGGCGGTCGAAAAACTGAACGCAGAACTGGCGGATGAACTGCTTAGTGAAATCATGGAGCAGTCCCCTGCCTTTTTTGAATGGCTGGTATCTCATCTTCTGGAAAAAATGGGCTACGGCGTTTCGGAGCTGGAATTGAGTAAAACGAACCATCAATCACGCGATGGCGGGATAGACGGTGTCATTCGTCAGGATAAATTGGGATTTGATAAAATTTACATCCAGGCGAAACGATGGGATTTAAATACCGCCGTTGGACGTCCGGAATTGCAGAAATTTTATGGTGCATTACCGAATGGAACCGTGCATGGTCTGTTCATTACTACGGCACGTTTTTCGGACGATGCGATAGAATATGCGCAAAGCCGGAATAATATTGTTTTGGTAGATGGTATTCGTTTGGCAAAACTGATGATCGAACATAATGTCGGCGTTTCTGTTGAAACACAGTACATTGTTAAACGGCTCGATTCTGATTTTTTTCGCGATGAATAGGAAGTGAAACAAATGAAAATCATCGGACTGACCGGCGGGAGCGGGACGGGCAAGGGAACGGTTGCGGCACGCATGCGCTCGCTCGGCGCGGGCTGGGTGGACGCGGACGCAGTGTACCGCACGCTCTGCGCGGAGAGCCGCGAAATGCTTGACGCGCTCGATACGGCGTTCGGCGGCGTGACGGACGAAAACGGTGCGCTCGACCGGCCGAAGCTCGCGAAGATCGTGTTTTCCGACCCGGAAAAGCTCGCGGAGCTCAACCGTATCACTACGCCTTATATCCGTGCGGCGTCGCTCGCGGCCATCCGTGCGCAGAGCGCCTGCCCTGTCGTGCTGTACGACGCGCCGACGCTGTTCGAGGCAGGCGCGGACGATTTCTGCGATGCGGTCATCGCTGTACTCGCGCCGCATGACACGCGCGTTTCGCGCATCATCGAGCGAGACCATCTCCCGGAGGAGGCCGCCCGCGCGCGCATCGACGCGCAGCCGCCGGACAGCTTTTACCGCGCAAAATGCGGCTATATCATCGAAAACAACGGCGATCTCGATACACTGTACCGGGATACCGATGCTTTATATCAAATTCTCATGAAGTAATTCGGATTTTCGCAAAAGGAGAATGAACTATGACTTCCGAACAGCTTTTTTATGACAAAAAGACCGGCTTTGACCGCCTGACCGAGGCGGACAGGCAGGGCATTCAGACCTACGCCGAGGGCTACAAGACCTTCCTCGACGAGGCCAAGACCGAGCGCGACGCTGTGAAGGAGATCGCACGCATGGCGGAGGCAAAGGGCTTCCGCGCATGGACGCGCGACGATACCCTGAGGGCCGGCGACAAGATCTACCGCATCAACCGTCACAAGGGCATCATGCTCGCCGTAATCGGCGAGAAGAGCCTCGCTGAGGGCGTCCGCCTGACCGCCGCGCATCTGGATGCGCCGCGCGTCGACATCCGCACTGTGCCGCTCTACGAGGACAACGGCATGGCCTTTTTCAAGACCCATTACTACGGCGGCATCAAAAAGTATCAGTGGACTACCATTCCGCTCGAGCTGCGCGGCGTTGTCTGCGTCTGCGACAAAGGCGAGGTCAAGCGCGTCGAGGTCCGCGTGGGCGACAAGCCGGGCGACCCGAAATTCGTCATCACCGACCTTCTTCCCCATCTCGCCGCAAATCAGATGAGCAGGAAGGCGACCGAGATCGTCAAGGGCGAGGGCCTCAATATCCTCGTCGGCTCGGTCCCGAGCGAGACCGTGGACGAAAAGTGCAGCGAAAAGATCAAGCTCGCCGTAATGGAGCATCTGAATCGCGAATACGGCATGACCGAGGCGGATTTCCTGTCCGCAGAGCTGTGCTGCGTGCCGGCGTTTGGCGCCTGCGACATCGGTTTCGATCGCTCGTTTGTCGGCGCCTACGGCCATGATGACCGCGTCTGCTCCTATCCGGCGGCCACTTCCCTGTTCGACCTGACCGAAGCGCCCGCGCATACCGGCGTCTGCCTGCTCGTGGACAAGGAGGAGATCGGCTCGGACGGCGTGACCGGCATGCAGTCCCGCGCGTTCGAGACCTTTATGGGCGATCTGTGCCGCGCACAGGATGTGCTGCTCGACGAGTGCTTTGAGAACTCGGTCTGCCTGTCCGCCGATGTGTGCAACGCCTTCGACCCGAATTATCCGGAGGTCTCCGAAAAGCGCAACGACGCGCGCGCAAACTGCGGCTTCGCCCTGGTCAAGTACACCGGCGCACGCGGCAAATCCGGCACGTCGGACGCGACGGCGGAGCTGATGGCGCGCATCCGCTGCATCTTCGACAAGGCCGGCATCATCTGGCAGACCGGCCAGCTCGGCCGCGTCGATCAGGGCGGCGGCGGAACGGTCGCGATGTACCTCGCAAACCGCAACATCGATACCGTGGATGCAGGCGTTCCGGTCCTGTCCATGCACGCTCCGTTCGAGTGCATCGCCAAGCTCGACCTCTATATGGCCTACAAGGGCTTCGGCGCATTCTACAAGGACTAAAGAAAATAAAAGACGCTGCGCATTGTGCTATTTGAGCTGCTAGCCCAAACTACTCGCAGCGCTAAATTATCCAATCTGCACCGGCTGGCCGCGCACTGATATGCGCGGCAAATCACGGCAGCAAAATTCCCCGGCATAAAGCAAAAGGAGAGCACAGACAAAAATCCGTGCTCTCCTTCGTTTTTAGCCAAGCATCTCCGATGCGACGGCCAAAGGAAGGTCAGGGGAGTCAAGAGGGGAAAGTACTCATCTAATCCGCGCAAGACGCGGGAAAGAGGATAGTGGGCTACGGCCGAAACCATTGGTGTCCTTTCCCCTTTTGCCCCTGCCGGTGGGCACCGGCAGTCTCTGCCACCAGACGGCGGCATCCCCCGGCAGCCGTTCGGCTGCCATCACTTCCCTGCCCCGAGGGGGCGGAAAAACTCACATCGCGTGATCGAGCGTCACCACCGGGTTAAACCGCTGGTCGATCGCCTTGAGATCGTCGTAAATCGTCATGAGCAGCCTGCGCTTGCCCTCATCGTCGTAGCTGAACGGCACGACAACGTCAAAGATCAGATTGATCTGCCGCTCGCCGTCCACAACGCGGAAATCGTGCATGGAGAGCTGTTCGTCGATGCCGCGCAGCACGCCATCCACCTGCTCGCGCAGCGCGTTGATGTGCTCGTCGTTGACGTCGATCGGGTCCATATGGATGACGAGATAAACGCCGGTCTGCTGCCAGACGCGCTTCTCCGCCTCGTCGATCTCCTCGTGTACGGCGACAAAATTGCTGTCGCTCGGCACCTCGGCGTGCAGAGAGGCAAGAGCGCGGCCTGCGCCGTAGTTGTGAATGATCAGGTCGTGAACGCCGACGATGTGCTCGGAGTCGAGCACGATATGCTCGATATTCTTCGCCATGACCGGATCGGCGGCCTCGCCGAGCAGAGGCGCTACCGTATCGCGCGCGATGCCGATGCCCGACCAGATGATGAACGCCGCGACTAAAATGCCCACATAGCCGTCAACCGGCAGCGGGGTGAAACGGCCCGCGACCATGCCGAGTACAACGACCGAGGTCGTGATCACATCGTTGCGGCTGTCCTGACCGGCCGCGATGAGTACCGGCGAGTCGATGCGGCGGCCGAGCGTGGTGTTGAACAGCCCCATCCACAGCTTGACGAGCATGGAGACCGCCAGAATGCCGGTCAGAAGCGCGGAAAACGCAACGGCGGACGGATGAATGATGCGGTCGAGCGACGTTTTGAAGAATTCGAAGCCGACCAGCAGGATGATGAACGAAACGATCAGGCCGGCGATGTACTCCGTGCGGCCGTAGCCGAACGGATGCTTTTCGTCCGGTTCGCGGTTTGAGACCTTGAAGCCGACGATGGAGATCATGCAGGAAAGTCCGTCGGACAGGTTGTTGAAGGCGTCCGCCGCAATGGAAATCGCGCCCGTCACCAGACCGATGGTCAGTTTGAGCGCGAACAGGAACAGATTGCACGCGAGCCCCACCGCACCGGAAAGAATGCCGTACTGTTCGCGCACGGCCGCCGAGCGGGTGTCCTCCGCGTTTTTGATAAAAAGGCGAATGAGTGCCTTTGTCATAAAAATCCCCTCGCAAGTAAAATATGGTGTATCCCGAGGAGGATCGCAGCCTGGAGCACCATAACGGCGGGAATGCCGAGCATGAAAATGCGGTGCAGGGTTTTGTGGCGGATGAGCAGCATGCAGGCGAAGACGCCCGGGCCGCCGCCGACGAGCGCCCAGAAAAACAGCGTGCGCTCGGGCACGCGCTTCCAGCTTCGCGCTGCGGCGAGTTTGTCGTAAACACAGACGACAGCGCCGATCACGCTGACTGCGATGAAGTAGTATAACACGTTCTGCATGGAGACAGAACCTCCGTTTCCGGGATTTCTCCCAATTTTAGCACAACCGTCCGGTCAAAGAAAGTCAGAACGGCGAAAAGTAGCATATGCTAACGAAAAAGTAGCAAAAGCTAACGGGATTAGCGGTTTCTAACGCAAAAAAGTGCGCTGCACCGCAGTGCGGACAGAAGGAGACCGCAGAAGGACGGGAATTCCCTCTGCGGTCTCGGTAACGATCAGATGGATTCGCGGATGATGTCCTCGATCTCGCCCGACTCGAGCCTGCGCGGATCGGCACGGAACAGACCGCCCATCGTAACGACGGCGTTTTCTGCGATCTTTCCGCAGTCCTCTTCCCTGACGCCGTAGTCTGCGAGACGCAGCGTATCAACGCCGCAGGCCTGCTGCATCTCCGCGAGCGCCGCAAGGAAGTCCTCGGGACGGGTCGCGTCAGCCTTGCCCATCGCGCGCGCGATGGCCGCCATACGTGCGCGCGCGACCTCGGCAAAGCGCTTCCAGTAGGCGTTCGAGATCATGATAAGACCCGCGCCGTGCGGCAGGTCGGGATGGAACGCGCTGAGCGCGTGCTCGATGGCGTGCTCGCCCGTGCAGCTGGACAGCGTTTCGACAAAACCGGCAAGCGTGTTGGCGAGCGCAACGTCCGCGCGCGCCTCGGCGTTCGATCCGTCCCTGACGGCGGCTGCGAGCGACCTGCCGATCAGCTCGATGGCCTGAAGCGCGAACATATCGCTCATGGGCGTCGCAGTCGACGCGAGATAGCCCTCTGCGGCATGGAAAAAGGCGTCGAAGCCCTGATATGCGGTCAGATGCGGCGGAACGGTCATCATAAAATCCGGATCGACGATCGAAATCGTCGGGAAGCATTTTTCGCCGCCGCCGCCGATCTTTTCCTCGCCGTTGGTGATGACGGTGAACGGGTCGGCCTCGGTGCCGGTGCCGGCCGTGGTCGGGATCGCGACGAGGGGCAGACCGTCCTTCGCCATGCGTTTGCCGCCGCCCGTGCCGCCGTGGATGTAGTCCCACCAGTCGCCGTCGTTGGTCGCCATGATCGCGACGGCCTTCGCGGTGTCGATGGACGAGCCGCCGCCCAGACCGACGATGAACGCGATCTTTTCGCTGCGGCAGAGCGCCGCGCATTCGCGCACGCCTTCGATGGTCGGATTGGGCTTTACCTTGTCGTAAACGAGCGTTTCATGACCGGCTTCCTTGAGAATGCCGGCGACCTTCGCCACATAGCCGAGCTTTGTCGTGGACGAGCCGCCCGTGATGATCAGACCGCGGCCCTCGGGCAGACGCGCACGCGAGAGCTTGCCCACCGCGCCGCTGCCGAAGAACAGCCGGGTCGGCATATAAAAACTGAAAACACTCATGTTGCAGCCTCCTTAAAAAAGGGAGCCGAGCGGCTCCCCTGCACTTCGTGGATATTCGATATACAGGCGTCTGTCTATACAGCGCCCAACAATATCATTATAGCAAACTGCGGCTTCAAAGAAAAGAGTAAAATGCAACGAAAATGGTCGGAATATTTAGTGCATTATGCAAAGAAAAACTATGCAAAAAACGCTTGACGTTGTGCAGAATTGATGATATTATTAGGTCACAGAAAAGGAAAGGGCAAACACCCAAAGCCGAAAGTCCTATCTCACAGGCCCGGGCGACACCCGACAGAAACTTTTCTGAACAGAGGGCGAAAGCCAAATCTTTTGAAAGAGGTGAGTCCAATGGTAACAGAAGAAATATCCTGCAAGCTTACGAGGCTCGCCAGGACGCTGTGACCGAAACGATCAAGGTGATAGCTATTAAAAAAGAACGCGGGTTCCAGACTACACGGACGAACCGCCTGAAAAGCGCGATCGGTTTCTGACCAAAGTTCGCACGGCAGCTTTGGGGAAGCGATCCCCTTTATGAAATATCCGGAATGACGACTGACGATGAACACGGATCGAGGCAGCGGGAAAGTAAGGTTCGTAAACAAAAACAAAGGCCATAAACCTCAAATGATGCGCCGAATGGTAGAAAACAGTATCCGATTGATACCTGCAAGATGCCGAATAACTGCGCACCCAATGGCCGATGGGCATGCTGATGAGCATGGTGGAGCAGGAAGAACGCAGCACGCGGAGATGATATCAAAGCGGCAGAACAATACGTTTTTTCGGCGGCAGGCAGACAACAACACTGATGCGGCCGCACATTTTCCCATTTATATAAAGTTTGAAAGTGTAAGACTCGAATTGATATTCATCAAGTCGGGTGAGACTCGTAAAAAGCAGGATAATTACACCATCTGTCAAATGAAATGTAAAGGACGAACTCCAATGCCGTAAGTCACGATGATCATTCCCCTTATTTCAGGAGAAAACCAAAACCGCAGTTTGATCTCTCACCGGTAAAGGCAACAGCTTTCGCAGAACGTTGAAAGAAAAAACTGAAGGCCATGCGAAAAAAATAATAATGCTATAGAAATTCTGATACAAAACAACGGCGCGTATCCCGTTGAGAAAAGAGGATCTATGGAAATCATCCAGTAAAAGCCCTCGTTTGATGCAATGCAAACGAGGGCTTTTTTTTACTGTCGAAAAACTCCGTTTTTCCGACAGGCTGTATTCCGACTTCGCAGAACACGAGTTGTCCGAAAATTCTCGTGCGGAAACTTCTTCTCCTGTTTCAGTTAAACGCTTCGTCGTCGCGCTCGGCAAACATGCGGTGAACGCGCTCCTTCAGCAGAGGCCAGCCGCTGAGGGACGGGTCGGCCGCGAGCAGCGCCTCTGCTTCTTCGCGTGCGTTCTGCATGAGCGCGAGGTCTGCTGCGAGGTCCGCCACGTGCAGCGCCGGGAGACCGTGCTGACGGCGGCCGAAAAAGTCGCCGGGGCCGCGCTGAGAGAGGTCGGCGCGCGCGATTTCAAAGCCATCATTCGTCTTACAGAGGATTTTCAGCCGTTCCCGGGCGGTCGCGCCCTTGTCTGCGCCGAAAAAGACGCAGTAGGACTGCCGCGTACCGCGGCCTACGCGGCCGCGCAGCTGATGCAGCTGCGACAGACCGAAACGGTCTGCATCCTCGACGACCATGAGGTTCGCGTTCGGTACGTCCACGCCGACCTCGATTACCGTCGTCGCAACCAGAATATCGTACTTTTGCGCCGCAAAATCACGCATTACCGCGTCTTTTTCGGCGTTTTTCATACGCCCGTGCAGAACTGCTACGCGGCGGTGCGGCAGCTGCGCCTGAAGATCCTTCGCGTGCTGCTCGGCGCTTTTGAGCCTGCTGTCCCCTTCCCCGTCCTCGACGAGAGGACAGACTACATAAACCTGTCCGCCTGCGGCGAGCTGCTTCTCGATGAAGGCGGTGATGCGGCGGCGCATATTCTCCCCTACCGCGTAGGTCTCGACCGGACTTCTGCCGGGCGGCGTCTCGTCCAGAATGGATACGTCGAGGTCGCCGTACATGATCAGCGCGAGCGTGCGCGGGATGGGTGTCGCGGACATGACGAGCACGTGCGGCATCTCGCCCTTGGCGGACAGCGCTGCGCGCTGTGCGACGCCGAAACGGTGCTGCTCGTCCGCAATTACCGCGCCGAGACGGTGAAAAACGACGCTCTGCTGGATGAGGGCGTGCGTGCCGACCACGACGTTCGCGGCTCCGCTTTCGATGGCGGCGAGCGCCGCACGTTTCTGCGCGGCGGTCATCGAGCCGGTCAGCAGCGTGCAGGTCAGGCCGAGTTTGCCGAGCATGGGCGAGAGGGTTTCCGCATGCTGCGCGGCGAGGATTTCGGTCGGCGCCATAAAGGCGGCCTGCCAGCCGTTCTGTGCCGCGAGCGCGCAAAGCGCCGCCGCAACGACGGTCTTGCCCGAACCGACATCGCCCTGCACGAGGCGGTTCATCGGACGGCCTGAGGCGCAGTCCGCCGCGATCTCCATGATGGCGCGGCGCTGCGCGCCCGTCGGAGCGAACGGCAGAGCTGCGAAAAATTCCTCCAGACGGTCCCCGCGGAACAGAATGCCGCTGTCTGCGCGGCGGCGCTCCTTGAGCTGCTGAAGGCCGCAGCAGAGCAGGAAAAGCTCTTCGAACACCATGCGGCGGCGCGCTTCGCCGCCGCTGGCGACAATCGTGGGGCGGGTATAGCCCAGCTCTCCGATATGCCGCGCCAGATATTCATTGGCGTTATTCCCAGCCGAAACGATCAGGGCTTTTGCCATAGGCTGCCCTCCCTTCCTGATAATTTACGATGAAGCTTTCGGGCAGGCCGCCCTACGTACTCCCGTAAAATCAAATGATCAGGAAGCTGTGCGCTCTTTCCCAGCTCTCGGTGTCGGGGGCACCCTCGGCGTCGTGGCAGAGCTGGGTCTGGTACTCAAAGTACTTGTTCATCAGGGCAACGGGCAGCTCGCGGCTGATAAACTCGCTCTGCCCGGCCACGGTGATGGCCTCGCGCAGGGTGCGGGGCAGGCTGTCCAGACCCGCCGCGGCGCTGGGATGGAACAGGTTGCGGTTCACGGCCTCGGGCAGGGGCAGGCTGTGCTCGATGCCGTCGAGACCGGCGGCCAGGATCAGGCCGATGACCAGATACGGGTTGCCCGCGGGGTCGGGCCCGCGCAGCTCAACGCGGCAGAACTCGCCGTGGGCGCTGGGCAGACGCACGAGCTGGCTGCGGTTCTGGCGGCTCCAGCTCACGTACAGCGGGGCCTCGTTTGCGCCCAGGCGCGCGTAGGAGTTGGGCACAGGGTTGCAGAACGCCGTCAGCTCCCGCGAGTGGGCCAGGATGCCCGCCACAAAATGTCCGGCCTCGCTGTCGGGCGTAAAGGCACCGTCAAACAGGTTCTTGCCGTCCCGCAGCAGCGAGACATTGACGTGCAGACCGCTGCCCGGCTGGTTGGCCAAAGGCTTGGGCATGAAGCTGGCAAACAGACCGTTGCGGGCCGCAATGGCCTTGACGGTGCTCTTGAAGGTGTTCAGATTGTCGGCGGATTTCAGCGCCGTCGTGTAGCGGAAGCAGACCTCGTTCTGGCCGTGGCCGCTCTCGTGGTGGCTGTGCTCGGGGTGCAGGCCCATTTCCTCAATGGCAAAGCAGATCTCCCGGCGGATGTTCTCGCCCTTGTCCAGCGGCGGGATGTCAAAATAGCCGCCTATGTCCAGCGGAATGCGGGTCGGGTTGCCGTGCTCGTCGGTCTCGAACAGGTAGAACTCACACTCGCAGCCGACGTTGCAGACAAGGCCCATGGCGCGGGCACGCTTGATGACGGATTGCAGGTAGCCGCGGCAGTTGCCCTCAAACGGCTTGCCGTTGGGCAGGGTGATGTCGCAGTACATGCGGATGACGCGGCCCTCGGTGGGGCGCCACGGCAGCACGGTGGCGGTGTCCGGGTCCGGCCAGAGCACAAGGTCGCTCTCCTCGACGTTCATGAACCCGGCGATGGACGAGCCGTCGAAGCTGATGCCCTGCTCGAACGCGCGGGGCAGCTCGCTGGCAAACAGCGAGACGTTTTTCTGGTTGCCGAAGATGTCGCAGAACGTCAGCTTGACGAACTTGACGTCGTTATCCTCGACAAAATTGAGGATGTCTTGTGCGGTACGTTTCATGGGGAACCTCCTTGGATAAAGGCTCCCCTTCTGGCACTTTGTGCCACCTCCCCCGTATCGGGGGAGTCTGTCCTCTAGGGGAGCCATTTGTACATATAAAACTTACGCGCCCAGGGTGGCCGCCATCACGGCCTTGATGGTGTGCATGCGGTTCTCGGCCTCATCGAACACCTTGGAAGCGCGGGACTCGAACACCTCGTCCTCGACCTCCATCTCGGTGACGCCGAAGCGCTCGGCGATGTCGGCGCCGATGGTGGTGTTGGTGTCGTGGAAGGCCGGCAGGCAGTGCAGGAAGATGGCCGTCGGCTTCGCCATGGCCATGATCTCCTTGGTCACGCGGTAGGGCTGCAACTGCTCGATGCGCTGCTGCCACACCTCGTCGGGCTCGCCCATGGACACCCACACGTCGGTGTAGATCACGTCCGCGCCGCGCGTGGCCTCCATGGGATCCTCTAAGAAACGCAGCTGCGCGCCGCTTTCGGCGGCAAAACCGCGGCACTGTTCGATGAGCTTTTCCTCCGGG
>ERZ837910.3349-NODE-3349-length-17646-cov-5.974021_pt1 | contig 17646 bp, 7 predicted proteins | sample MGYA00519940_ERZ837910 | MGnify/ENA primary metagenome ERZ837910 (study PRJEB31850, sample SAMEA3708825) | human gut metagenome | biome: human gut; feature: human-associated habitat; material: faeces | place: China | collected 2014 ... | reverse complement strand
GAGGTAAAGCGGGCCTGCACCGCGAAGGAATATCCCTGCTTTCCGCGTCCGCTTCTTCACAAAGAAGCTTTCTAATCTACAAGCGTATCACCCCAACAACCACAAATTTGTGCAAATCAAATAAAAACTCCTTGCAAAGTTTCTGAATGAATGAGATAATTAACACAAACTATGTAAATGGATTGTTACTTTTAAGGCAAAACCATACAATATCCTATCTAAAAGGAAGGGGAAAGAGGAAGAATGAAATTAAAGACAGTAAAGCGTATGAATGCGTGCATTTTATCTGCTGCCATGGTTTTGAGTGGTGTTACAATCATTCCGCCGGCCACAGTAAGTGCTGCGGCAAATAATGAGATCAATTATGCATTAAGTGCAACGGCAACCGTCAGTGATCAGGAGACGAATTACTGGGGAGCAGATAAGGCGATCGACGGAATCGTCAACAGAGATGCTGCAAAAGCAGATCAGTCCAGATGGGCAACGAATCAGAGTTCAAGTCAGGCAGCAAGGACGCTGACGGTGAATCTCGGTACACGGAAGACGTTTGATCATTTTGTGATCGAATGGGAAAGAACGAATATTACTAACTTTAAGATTTCTGTATGTGATACAGAAGATGGAGAATACCGGGATGTTTATGTAAAAAATGACGGAGAAAATATTACGTCGGTTACGAGTGATATCCAGTTGGATGAAGCTGTAACAGCTCAGTATGTAAAGCTGACAGTCAATGGTTATACAGTAAATCCTGGAAGCTGGCAGTCTGTATCCCTGTATGAGTTTAAGATCCTTGGAGAAGCAGAGAATTTAAGTACCGCTGCAACTGTAACAGCAGATGGAAGTGAGACAGCCGGAACAGATGCTTCCAAGGCAGTTGACGGTGATGATACGACCCGTTGGGCAAGCCCGGCGGCAACAGGATCACACTGGCTGAAGCTGGATTATGGCAGCGAGAAGACGATCAGAACAGCAAAGATCCATTGGGAGAGAAAGAATGCAACTGCATACCGGATCGAGAAGTCTGCCGACGGAGAAAACTGGGAGACAGTAAAAGCATTTACGACAAGTCCTTCAGATTACAGAGAGACGATCGTATTTGATGAGGCAGTAACAACAAGATATCTGAGATTATATATTGAGTCCTTTGATCAGGCGGGAGCACCGGAGGGAAGTGCTTCTGTAAGCTGGCCGACGGTTTCTGTCTATGAGTTTGAGACTTATGAGACAGATCTTGGAACAACCGAGGTGGAGAGAACTCCGAAAGAGATTGCGGACAGCCTGGAAGTTCCTTCCAGTATTGACGGGGCATCAGGAAACCTGGCAATGCCGGAAGTTCCTGAAGGATATGAGATCAGTTTTGTCGGTGCAGATTATGAGCAGATCGTAGACAGGGATCTGACAGTTTATCAGCCGCTTGTTACAAAGACTGTGAAGATGAACTTCAATGTAAAGAAAGCCGGTGACGACAGTACGGCAGTAGATTCAAAAGAATATACCATGACTGTAACCGGAAAGTATACGGCAGAAGACGGAGATAATGCAAAGCCGAATGTAATGCCGGAGCTGGCAGAATGGAAAGGTGCAAAGGGCGGTTCCTTTGAGATCAGTGATTCCAGCCGTATCGTTGTAGCAGCCAAGGATAAGGCAGAATTATCTGCAATGGCTGAAGAATTTAAGAATGATTATAAAGAGATCACAGGAAAGTCCATCAAGATCGTTTATGCGGATCAGGCATCAGCGGGAGATTTCTTCTTTACGCTTGAAGCAGCCGGAAATGGACTGAAAGAAGAAGGATATTCCATGAATGTAACGGATAAAGTGGAAGTGAAGGCAGAGCAGAAAGCAGGAGCTTACTGGTCTACAAGAACGATCCTTCAGATCCTGAAGCAGAATGGTACGACCATTCCGAAGGGCGAATGCAGGGATTATCCAAAGTATGAAGTCAGAGGCTTTATGCTGGATGTAGGAAGAAGACCGTTTGAAAGCGAGACACTTCAGGAAGTTGCAAAGACGATGCTGTGGTATAAGATGAATGACCTGCAGCTTCATCTGAACGATAACTATATTTTCCTTGAAAATTATTCGACTTCCGAGGGTGCAATGTCGGCTTATGAGGGATTCCGTATGGAGTCTGATGTCAAAGCAGGTGGATTGAATCAGGCAGACCTGACCAGTGACGATATGTATTATACCAAGGCTGAGATGAAGTCCATGATCCAGAATTACCGGAAGTTAGGACTGGATATTATCCCGGAATTTGATACTCCTGCACATTCTCTGTCATTTACAAAGGTAAGACCGGATCTCAGATTCGGAACGACCGGACGTCAGAATGACCATTTCAATTTGAATACGAAGTATGATGAGTCACTGGCATTTGTTGAGAGCATCTGGGATGAGTATATTAAGGGTGATGACCCGGTATTTGACCGGGATACGATAGTTAATATCGGAACAGATGAGTATGATGGACAGTATACAGAGCAGTTCCGTAAGTTTACAGATGATCTTCTGGCTTATATCCAGGATAATGGAAATACCGTTCGTCTGTGGGGAAGTCTTACAGCAAGAAGCGGAAGCACATCCGTAAGAAGCGAAGGGGTTCAGATGAATATCTGGAACGATGGATGGGCAAATCCGAAAGCTATGTATCAGCAGGGATATGACCTGATTGACATGAATGACGGAAGTGTATATATCGTACCGGCAGCAGGATATTATGCAGATTATCTGAGTCGTCAGTCCATGTATAATTATGATCCGGCTACACGTATGGGTGTTCCGTCAGGTTCTGAACAGACACTGGGAGGAGCTTATGCGATCTGGAACGATATGGTTGACCAGAGAGCGAACGGACTGACTGAGATGGAGATCTATGACCGCTTCAATGATGCTGCACCGTATTATGCGGCTGCGTTGTGGGGCAAATCAGGAGAAGTTTCTTTTACAACAGCACAGCAGACGAGCGAGAATGTGGGTGAAGCTCCAGGAGTCAATGCATATGATAAAGTAGACAGTGAGACAGATGAGATTCTTTCCTATGATTTTGAGGATGGACTTTCAGATAAGAGTGCAAATGAATATGATGCAGAGAACGGAAAGAATGCGGAAGTGAAGGATGGAGAACTTGTTCTGAAGGGCGGAGAAAGCTATATCTCTACTCCATTGGATAAAGTTGGACCTGAGAAAGAACTGAGCTTTGATATCACACTGACTCAGCCGGCAGAACCGGGACAGATTCTCTTTGAAGCTGAGAAGGACGAAGATCATGAAGCCTACAGTACTCATAATATCCGCATTATGGAAGATGGAACACTTGGATTTACAAGAGAAGGATATGACTATTCCTTTGGATATAAACTTCCTGTTAATCAGAAGATGACATTAAAGATCCGTACAAAGAACGGAAGTACTGTCCTGATTGCAGATGGAAAAGAGTATAAAGCAACCGGAAGTTTTACATATGAAGGCGATGTGAAGAAGACCGGTATTACAAGCTCTACACTTTCTCTGCCACTGACAAGGATTGGTTCTGATACAAATGCGGTACATGCCATCATTGATAATGTAAATCTTTCTTCTACGATGTCAGATGGGGAATCTTCACCGATTGATCCATCCGGATTTACAGTGACATCAGATAATCAGAACAGTGACGGACCAATCAGTGCAGCATTTGACAATGATCGGTCAACGATCTGGCATACGCAGTACTCTCCGAGTAAGAAAGCACTGCCGGCAACGATCACGATTGATATGGGACAGTCCTATGATGTGAACGGATTCTATTATCTGCCGAGACCGACGGGAAATAACGGATATATCCTGAAATATTCTCTGTATTATGAGGATGCGGATGAAAACTGGACAGCTCTTGTAGAGAATGGAACGTGGGAAAGCACAGGTACAGAAAAAACGGTAAACTTTACACCGGTTCAGACATCCAAGATCAAGCTGGTTGTATCAGAAGGACAGAATGGTTTCGGTAGTGCAGCAGAATTCAGAGTGCTTACAGGAACGCAGGATCTTACAAAGACACAACTCCGTATGAGTACTTATGTAGAAGGAGAAGGTACAGCGACTGTTTCTAAAGAAAAGATCGAACAGGGAGAAGAAGTTACCTTTACTGCAACAGCAAAGAAAGGTGCTACATTTACCGGATGGTATGATGTCCTTGGAACAAAGGTAAGTGATGAAGCCGTTTATACAGTAACTCCGGAAGAGAACCTGACCCTGATCGCAAAATTTGAAAAAGGAAGCGAGCCGGATCAGCCAGAAGATAAGACCTATACGGTTACGATCGACGGAAAAGAACAGACCGTCAAAGAAGGAGAAAAGGCTGCGAAGCCAGCCGATCCGGAAAAAGAGGGTTATAAGTTCCTTGGCTGGTATGAAGAAGGAAGTGATACGGCGTTCGATTTCGATACAGCCATCACGAAGAATATTACACTGACTGCAAGATTCGAGAAAATAGAAGAGCCGGATCAGCCGGACAAACCTTCAGCACCGGAGAATGTAGTGACAGGTGAAATTACGAAAAATTCCGTTGAAGTGAAATGGGATGGACCGGCAAGCACAGCAGGACTGGCAGGTTACAAGATCTATGTAAATGGAAAAGAATACGTGACGTATATCCCGGCAGATGCTACAGGATATACGATAGAAGGTCTTGAAGCCGGTAAGACTTATCAGATCGAAGTTGTTGCCGTAGGCGATGATGAGAATGCAACAGAGTATGCAGCCGCAGAACTGAGTGTAACAACAAAGAGTGAAAATAATGGTAACGGCGGCGATAACGGAAATACCGGAGACAACGGTAATAATGGCAATAACGGAAATGCCGGAGACAACGGTAATAATGGCAATAACGGAAATGCCGGTGTAAATAATCCGACTAAGGATCAGAATCATAATGCCGGAACAACAAATAAGAAGCAAAATGCAGCAGCCAAGACAGGCGACAGCACAAATATGGCAGTATTTGTATTCATGCTTGGTGGTTCGCTGGCAGCCGGAACGGTTGTCTTCAGAAGGAAAAGAAGATAAGCGGTTTTCCATATGAAAGTTTAAGAGAGAAGAGTCTGTTGGATGAAAATCCAGCGGACTTTTCTTTTTTAATAAAATTCTAAGATTTTGACACTCTGGTTTTAAAAAATGACCGATATCATGTATACTAAAAGGGAGGTGATTGAAATGTATAATATATTAGTTTGTGATGATGATAAAGAAATTGTAGAGGCAATAGATATTTATCTGTCCCAGGAGGGATATCATATCCTGAAGGCATATGATGGAGTTGAGGCATTGAATATTCTGGAGAAAGAGAAAGTAAATCTTCTGATCCTTGATGTGATGATGCCAAAGCTGGATGGAATCAGGGCAACTCTGAAGATCAGGGAGACGAACAGTGTACCGATCATTATTCTTTCTGCAAAGTCAGAAGATTCAGATAAGATACTCGGACTGAATATCGGGGCGGATGATTATGTCACAAAGCCGTTCAATCTGTTAGAACTGGTAGCAAGGGTCAAGTCTCAACTGCGTCGCTATAATGAGCTTGGTGGAACATCCCAGGAACAAAAGGAAAAAGTGTATGAAGTTGGCGGACTCAGGATCAATGATGATCTGAAAGAAGTGACGGTGGACGGAGAGTTAGTGAAGCTTACGCCGATTGAATATAATATTCTCTTGTTATTACTGAAAAATCAGGGACGGGTTTTTTCTATTAATCAGATTTATGAGTCGATTTGGAATGAAGAGGCGATTGGTGCGGATAATACAGTTGCGGTCCATATCCGCCATATTCGTGAAAAAATCGAGATCAATCCGAAAGATCCAAGATATCTGAAAGTAGTATGGGGCGTAGGCTATAAAATTGATAAAGGCTGAAAGGACGAAATATGAATAAGTGGTACAGAAAGACAGGTGTAAAGGCGATCGTTCTTATTGTGGCGATTCTCAGCGGTGCAATGCTGATAACGAATCTGTTGTCTCTTATGAATCTTGCAGGAAGCACAGATCTGCCGTCCTTATGGACGATGAGCCAACAGCCATTTGAGGAATCGCAGGAATTTAATTACATGGTTGAAAATTACATGGATGATGTCCTTACGCAGATCCGGCTGGAAAATCTTTTTGAGACAGATGGGATGATGAACCGGAACAAAGAGATCGACGTAATGGAGTACAGCAAGAATGATACTGCCAACGGAGAAAATGTTTCGGGTATTGCGTATTCACTGGAGGAACTGATCAACTGGGGAGAAGATTTTGACAGTGCAGAGAGCGATAATTATGCGAAGAACAGTGTGATCGTATGTCAGAAGCCTGAAGGGACATATGAGTATTACTATACGAGTGATTTCATGACACGGGTAGAGTCGGGAGTATTTGATATTATCATGCAGGATGGGAGTGATGTTGACGGATTTCTGCAGGAACTTCAGAACGGTAAGTATACATCTTCAGGCTTTTATAATTTTGATATTGTGGACATGGAAGGAAATATCCTGTACACAGACTGCTGGAATTTTGGAAGTGCATTAATCGAAAAATATGCACCGCAGGGAGCAGAAAACCTTTTGCAGGTAGTGAATAACAGTCCGCGTCTGAATGGCAAACTGTCCGTCATTTATGATGATCTTGCGTATACTTTGGGGAATATTTACTCAGATTATCAGAATTATCAGATGGGATTTGAACATTTAGAGGAAGGCAATACAAACTTTACTTACATTTATGCGAATAATGACACGAAAAAGGTAGTGACGAATAAGACTTCTTACGAGAACTATGCAGAGCTGGAGAAAAATGTCCAGAATCTGATCTCGGAGAAAGATGTTAAATATATGGTCATTTATCCAAAGCTAAAAGATTTTAACAGTAATATGAATGTATCGAAATCGGATAAATGGGAAAAACTCCGCAGTTACAGCAGTGAAAAGAAATGGAACAGCGTATTTGCGGTTGCGGTGGATACAACTTATACGATCCAGGATCAGTTTTATCAGAATAAGGTAGCTTATGATAATAATATCCCGTATTTTAAAGGAACAACATGGCTGTTGGTTCTGAGCATTATCCTGTTCCTTGGGGCAACAATCTGGCTGACACTGGAGGCAGGAAGAACTGCGGAAGATGAAGAACTGCACCTGAACGGTTTTGATCATTGGAAGACAGAGATTGCAGCGGTGCTGATCGTACTGATATGGATCGTTGGTTCTTATATCGGGATTCATTTTTGGAATGGAAATATCTATACGATGATCAATGATATTCCGACTTATCTGAAGGATGGAGGTACTTATTTTGAGTATTATTATGCTCGTGGAATGGATGTTTCTTCAGCATATATGTCAGCAAGTTTATATCTTCCGTCATTGAGTATTGCAGAGCTGGCAGAAATTTATTTTTATGGAGTATTTACACTGGGCTGCTTCTTTATGGGATACGTGAGTCTGATCAAGCGGATCAAGGGACGAAACCTGTGGAAGAACAGTCTGTTGAGAGTGATTGTGCGGTTCATCTATAAAATATATGATAACCGGAAGAAGACGACAAAGACAGTGCTTCTGTTATGTGGATTTTTCCTTGTACAGGGAATTGCAGTGCTGTTCAGGAATGGGGTTACAATGCTTCTGGTGTTACTGGCAGACGTGGGTGTATTTTATGTTGTCCTGAACGGTTTATTACTCAAGGAGAAACTGAAAAAAGGTATTGAAGAAATTGCATTGGGAAATATGGAATATCAGATCCCGCTGCAAGGCTTAAGAGGTGAGAACTTAAAGCTGGCAGAGATGATCAATGGAATTGCCAACGGATTCCATATGGCCGTAGAAGAGGCAATGAAAAATGAGCGTCTTAAGACGGATCTGATCACGAATGTATCACATGATATCAAGACACCGTTGACTTCGATCATTAATTATGTAGCGATCCTGAAGCAGTCGGATATTGCAGATCCAAAGATCCAGGGCTATCTGGATATACTGGAGGCGAAAGCACAGAGGCTGAAGACACTGACGAAAGACGTTGTTGAGGCATCCAAGGTAAGCAGTGGGAATATTTCTCTGGAGTATATGGATGTAGATCTTGTGGAGATGATCCAGCAGACGGAAGGTGAGATGGCTGAGAAGTTTGAGGCAAGGAATCTGAAAATGATCGTCAATCTGCCGGCAGAACCTGCGGTTGTTCATGTAGACGGGCGAAGAATGTGGAGAGTTCTGGAGAATATTTTCGGAAATGCAGCCAAGTATGCCATGCCGGGAACAAGGGTATACGCGGATCTGAAGCTGGAAGAAGATACGGTGGATCTGTCTTTGAAAAATGTTTCTGAACATCAGTTGAACATTTCGGCAGATGAACTGACCGAACGGTTTATCCGTGGAGATCTTTCAAGAAGTTCTGAAGGAAGCGGACTTGGACTGTCGATCGCACAGAGCCTGACAACGATGCAGGGCGGAACTTTCAACCTGTATCTGGATGGAGATTTGTTCCGGGTAAATATCCGGTTCCCGAGAGTGAAAAAGCAGTAGAAAGAAGAGAAAGCAAAAAGATTGAATTGACATTTTTGAGGCGGTGTGCTACGCTTTCTAAGGATTGCGAAAAGCAGAATAGCGTAGAAAAGCAAGGATGGAGAGAGTAGCCTGATTACCGTTTTACAGAGAGATCCCCGGGAGAACTTAAGAAAGTTCTGTTGGCTGAGAGGGGATGAACAGGAGGCAGGGGAAGATGGCTCCTGAGCAGTGCAGATGAGCTTTCAGGTAAGTCTGCAAAGGGTTCGCCCTTTACAGCGTAGGAGTGGCAGCAGAGGGATGCAGGTCACTCACGGAGGTTTTCACTGTGAAGTGGGAACGAAGAGAAGTGGTAACGCGGTGAAACAGAACCGTCTTCTTGAGGATGAAAGTCTTCAGGAAGACGGTATTTTTTTTAAAAGGAGGCAGACAATTATGTCAGAAAAACCAAAATATTATATTACAACAGCGATCGCCTATACATCCGGCAAGCCGCATATTGGTAATACTTATGAGATCGTACTGGCAGATGCGATCGCACGTTATAAGAGAAGTCAGGGATATGACGTATTTTTCCAGACGGGAACAGATGAGCATGGGCAGAAGATCGAGCTGAAGGCAGAAGAAGCAGGAATTACACCAAAGGAATTTGTTGATAAGGTATCAGGAGAGATCAAGAGAATCTGGGATCTGATGGATACTTCTTATGACAAGTTTATCCGTACAACAGATGAGGATCATGAAAAGCAGGTAAAGAAGATCTTTAAGAAACTTTATGATAAAGGAGATATTTATAAAGGACACTATGAGGGAATGTATTGTACTCCATGTGAGTCATTCTTTACAGAGTCCCAGCTCGTAGACGGAAAATGTCCGGATTGTGGACGTCCGGTGCAGCCGGCAAAGGAAGAGGCGTATTTCTTTAAAATGAGCAAATATGCGGATCGTCTGATCGAGCATATCAATACGCATCCGGAGTTTATCCAGCCGGTATCCCGTAAGAATGAGATGATGAATAACTTCCTTCTCCCGGGACTGCAGGATCTGTGTGTATCAAGAACATCATTTAAGTGGGGAATCCCGGTTGATTTTGATCCAAAGCATGTTGTGTATGTATGGCTGGATGCTCTGACAAACTATATTACAGGAATCGGATATGATGCAGAGGGAAATAGTACTGAGCAGTTTAACAAACTCTGGCCTGCAGACCTTCATCTGATCGGAAAAGATATCATCCGTTTCCATACGATCTACTGGCCAATCTTCCTGATGGCACTGGATCTTCCACTTCCAAAGCAGGTATTTGGACATCCGTGGCTGCTTCAGGGAGACGGAAAGATGAGCAAGTCTAAAGGAAATGTGCTTTATGCGGATGAGCTGGTTGATTTCTTTGGAGTGGATGCGGTTCGTTACTTTGTACTCCATGAGATGCCGTTTGAGAACGATGGAGTGATTTCCTGGGAGCTGATGGTAGAGCGTCTGAACTCAGATCTTGCCAATACGCTTGGAAACCTTGTAAACCGTACAATTTCCATGACAAATAAGTATTTTGGCGGAACAGTGACAGATACAGGCGTGGCAGAAGAAGTGGATGCTGACCTGAAGGCAGTCGTAGAGAATACTGCAAAGGCAGTAGCTGAAAAGATGAAAGATCTGCGTGTGGCAGATGCGATCACAGAAATCTTCAATCTGTTTAAACGCTGCAACAAATATATTGATGAGACTACACCATGGGTACTTGGAAAAGATGAGTCAAAGAAAGATCGTCTGTCTACTGTATTATGGAATCTGATCCAGGGTATTTCAGAGGGTGCAAGACTTCTTGAGCCATATATGCCATCTACAAGCAAAAAGATCCTTGAGCAGCTTGGAAATGGTCATGTGACAGAAAAACCGGAAATTCTGTTCCAGAGAATGGATCTGGAAGAAATTCTGAAAAAAGTAGAGGAACTTCATCCGAAAAAAGAAGAAAAGAAAGAAGAAGCAGTCATTGATCTTGAGCCAAAAGAAGAGATCACATTCGAGCAGTTTGGTGCAATGCAGTTCCAGGTAGGAGAGATCATCGCCTGCGAAGCAGTCAAAAAGTCGAAAAAACTTTTATGCTCCCAGGTAAAGATCGGAAGTCAGGTAAAGCAGATCGTATCAGGAATTAAGGCATATTATACGCCGGAAGAGATGGTAGGAAAGAAGGTTATGGTTCTCGTCAACCTGAAACCTGCGAAGCTTGCCGGAGTTCTTTCAGAGGGAATGTTGCTCTGTGCTGAAGATGCAGATGGAAATTTTGCACTGATGACACCGGAGAAAGAGATGCCTGCAGGTGCGGAAATTTGTTAATTTCAGGAATTAAATATGAAGAGTAAAAAAATTATTGCTGTGGTCGGCGGAAGTTTTCTGCTGGCTGCAGCCTTTCTATTAATATTGTGTATTAAATTTGTGAATATGAAAGAATCTTCCCCAACCGGAAAATACGCTGGGAAGACGGAAAAAGTGGAGCAGACTACAACCGATAAAAAGGAACAGAAGAAGCCTGACTGGGTAGAAGAAAAAATTTCCGGGATGACATTGGAAGAAAAAGTGGCTCAGTTATTTATCATTACGCCGGAAGCATTGACCGGAATGGGAAAGGTAACGGCAGCGGGAGACACGACAAAAAGATGCCTGGAACAGTATCCGGTTGGTGGCATGATTTATTTTGCAGGGAATATCGAGGACAGACAACAATTATCAGATATGCTTCACACTACGCAGTCGTACAGTACAGAGCAGAGTGGAATCCCGATTTTTCTGAGTGTAGATGAAGAAGGTGGAACTGTAGCAAGAGTTGCAGGCAGCGGAATCTCGAATGTTTCTGTTGTTGAAGATATGTGCGAAGTTACAGATGAGGAAAGAGCTTACGAAATAGGACAGACGATTGGCAATTATCTGGCAGAATTAGGTTTCAATCTGGATTATGCACCGGTAGGGGATGTTCTTACTAACCCGGAAAATACAGTTGTTAAAAAAAGATCATTCGGAAATGACAGTGCAAAAGTTGCTGCGTTGTCGCAAAAAGTACTGGATGGGCTGCATGAGGAAAATGTGTATGGAGTAATCAAGCATTTCCCGGGGCATGGGGCAACAGCCGGAGATACACATGAGGGATATGCTTATACAGACAAGTCGTTGGAAGAACTGGAGCAGCAGGAACTGGTTCCTTTTCAGAATGCCATTGAAAATCATATTGCCATTATTATGGCAGGGCATATTTCAGTACCGAATGTGACAGGAGACAATACGCCTTCTTCCCTGTCTAAAATTATGATTACGGATGTATTAAGAGAAAAAATGGGATTTGATGGAATTGTAATTACGGATGCATTGAATATGGGGGCAATTTCACAGCATTATTCTTCGGCAGAGGTCTCGGTTAAAGTTATAGAGGCTGGTGGGGATATGCTTTTGATGCCGGAAAATTTTCAGGAGGCATATCAGGGAATTTTAGAGGCTGTTCAGAATGGAACTTTAACAGAAGAAAGAATTGATGAATCGGTCAGAAGAATTTTGAAAGTAAAAGAAAAGCTGACAGCAGAGGATTAAGGCGTAGATATGCAAGAACGAATTAACTGAAAATTCAAACAATTATATATAAAAACAAAAATAAATAAAAAATACGAAAAAAACGGATAAATATATTGACAAATAGAAGCCCGGGTGTTAAGATAAAACCATCAAAAAAAGATATTTAACTAAGAAGGTACAAGAAGCGGATGCCTGATTAGATTAAAAATAACGGATAACAGGAGGTTGGACCAATGGACAGTATAGTTTCAGAATTTCATCAATATGTCAGTGGTACGGCGATTGCAGGTTCCTGTGAAGAAAGAGACCTGAGCAAAAGTTAATTCGCAGATCTGGTAAAAATTAAGAATGAAAATAAATGGAACGGAGAGAATACAAGACCAGATTCATAATAAAAAGATAAAGCAGTTGCAGATATATTGAATAAAGTTACCACATACAGAACTGAACGATGTGTAAAGGAACATGGAACAGTAGCTGTAAAAGAAAAATGGTCTTACAGGAATCGTATCAGGATTTACCTTCGATCCAGAATATAAAATAAAAATAATGAGAAAATTAAATATTATAAAAAATGCATCTTCAAGGGTAGTTGGAGGTGCATTTTTTTGACATTGGGAAGATGGTATGGTACACTAATGAAAGAGTATCGCCTTATGTTAAATTGACATGAAGAGATCTTGAGTTACCGAATAAACATTAATATAATGAGGTGAATGCGGTGGACAAATATGAATATAAGCAACTGTCAGAGCGAATGATAGAGCTTATGCAAAATGAAGAATACGGGGAAGCAAAAGAGATTGCTGACTCCATTGACTGGAGAAGGGTTCGCAATGCCATGATGCTTGCGAATGTAAGTGATATTTATGAAAAGACCGGTGAATATCAGAAAAGCTATGATATTTTGCAGATTGCTTATCATCGGGCAGAAGGAAGCCGGAAGGTATTGTATCGTCTGAGTTCTCTTGCACTGAAGACGGGGAATGTAGATGAAGCAATAGATTTTTATGATGAGTTTGTGCAGTTAGCACCAAAAGATCCGAACAGACATATTCTGAGATACCAGATCTTACGGGCACAGCGGGCTCCGTTAGAGCAGCAGATTGAAGCACTGGAAGAGTTTAAGAAGGCAGAATATATTGAAGAATGGGCGTTTGAACTTGCAAAGCTTTATCAGGAAGCAGGTATGACGGCAGAATGTCTGGAAGAATGTGATGATCTGATCCTGTGGTTCAGTGAAGGCAAATATGTATATAAAGCAATGGAATTGAAGATGCAGTATAAGCCACTGACACCTTCGCAGCAGGAAAAGTATAATCGCAGATTTGAAAAAAATGGCGGTGAGACGGAAGAGATTCCGGATCTTGAGACGTATGTTGCAGAAAATAAAGAGCCGGAAGATCATTTGGATGAAGCAGCAACGGAGCATGCAGAGGCTGTTTCAGAAGAGCCGGTTGAGGATATTCCTGAGAGTATTGGACAGCAGGATACAGGAAAAGAAGAAAGTTCAGAGAAACCAGTCCGTAAGCCGGAAAAGAAAAAGATCGGTGATACAATGCGGCTGGATGAGGCATTGGAGCAGTTACTGCATCGCAAGCCGGAAGTATCTGCGGCAGAGGATGAAGAGCCGGATATTTCTGATCTTGAGAGTGCGATCGGTGATATTGAGTCGGTCGTGGATCTTGATATGGTAAATCAGATTTCACAGGAAAAGCATACAGGTGATGTGCCAATCGGAATGAAGGAACTTATTCCTGGAGAAGTATCAGAAGAAGCGGCAGATAAGACAGAGCGGATCCCTGTAGAAATCACAACAGATATTACGGAAGATGACGCAGAAGAGCTGGATCTTGAAGATCTGGTGGCAGAAGAGCTGCCGGAAGAAGTTGAAGAGGCAGAGCCGGTTGAAGAAGAGGCGGAAGAAGTCGAAGAGGCAGAGCCGATTGAAGAAACACAGACAGGGACAATAGAAGAAGAACTGCAAAAAATTGCTGATGCAGAACCGGCTGAACCGGAAGAAGAGATCTTCGATATGGAAGAAGCGGAAGACTTCCTGGAGGATTCACCTGCTGAGGATTGGGAAGATGATACAGAATCCTTTGAAGAAGCGGATGCAGAGGAGCTGAGTTTTGAAGAGATTTTATCTGACTGGGATTCGGAAGAAGCAGAGGCGTTGCTTGAGGATGCCGAGGAAGAAGTATATGATGAGTCGGTAGAAGAAACGTACGAGGAAGAACCGGACGAAGACGAAGCAGAAGATATATTAGAAGATGCCGAGGAAGAGCCGATTGAAGAATCAGCAGAAGATGTCGTTGAGGCGGATGCTGAGGAAATATACGAAGAAGAGCCGGAAGACGAGGTTACGGAAGATACTCCAATCCTGTCTCCTGATATTCAGCGGCTGATTGATGAAATTGAAGGTGCAGTTCCGGCAGAGGAGTCTTTGCCAGAAGAAAAAGAGATAGAAAAAGCACCGGAAGAACCGCATGAAAATATGGGAGAAGTGACAGAATCTCTCCGTTTAGATGATCTGCCGGAGGAAGACGAAGATTTATTTGAAGATGAAGACTTCTTAGAGTCAGAGGATGAAGAGGATGAGTACGAGTCCTATGAAGACGACGATTCAGAAGAAGATGAGTATGAATCTTACGAAGATGACGATTCAGAAGAGGATGAGTATGAATCTTACGAAGATGACGATTCAGAAGAAGATGAGTATGAATCTTACGAAGACGACGATTCAGAAGAAGATGAGTATGAATCTTACGAAGACGACGATTCAGAAGATGAATATACATCCTATGATGAAGATGAGTATGAAGATGAAATCTATGATGACGAATATGAAGATGACGATGAAGCTTATTATGAAGAATCGGATGATGATGAGTTAGCAGATGATGAGGAATTCTACTATGAAGACGAAGAAGAACCGGACGAAGAACCGGACGAGGAAGATGCACCTGATTTTGAAGATGAATTCAAGGTAGATCCGAAGCACAGTGAAGAGCCGGATGATCGGGAGATTCCGGACGAAGATGATGGAATTGATATCATGTCGGCTACGACACCGTTGAGCAGAAAGGAAACTGCAAAGCTGATCGCTACAGGTAAGACTTCTCCGTTGCCACTGGATGAAATTTCAGATGCATTATCCATGGATACAGGATTTGTAGTACATGGAAGATATGATCTGGAAACTCAGAGCGGAATCGGTACAAGAGCCGGCCTGACAGAAGAACAGAAGAAATTATTCTCTTATTTTGTTCCTGTGCGTGGCATGAGCGAACAGTTAGTAGATGTTCTGGAGCAGGATAAGAACTGTACAAACCGGAAGGGAACGTCGAAGACAGGAAATCTCCTGATTATTGGAGATAAAGGAAATGGCAAGACTGTTCTTGCAGTAGATGTAGTTAAAGCAATCCAGAAGCAGAGAGAGATCCGTCAGGGTAAGGTAGCAATCGTGACAGGAGAGTCCCTGAATAAGAAAAAGATCGGAGATATTTTCGATAAATTATACGGTGGTGCTTTGATCATTGAAAAAGCAGGAAAGATGAATGAAAAGACAGTCGCCAAGCTGAACAGGGCAATGGAGCGTGATACAGGAGAACTTCTGATCGTGCTTGAGGAACAGAGAAAGCCGTTAGATCGTCTGCTTTCCTCCAACCGTGAGTTCAGGAGAAAGTTTACTTCCCGTCTGGAAGTGCCGATCTTCATTAATGATGAGCTTGTAACATTTGGTCAGACTTATGCCCAGGAGAATGGTTACAAGATTGATGAAATGGGTATTCTTGCTCTTTACAGTTGCATTGATTCTCTTCAGAGAGAAGATCATTCAGTAACTGTTGCGGAAGTAAAAGAAGTAATGGATAAGGCAATCGCACATTCACAGAAAGCTTCAGCCAAGAAGCTGGTGAAGAGAGTATTCGGAAGAAATACAGATTCGTCGGACAGAATTATTCTTTCCGAACGAGATTTCAACATTTAACGACAAAATTTAGTCAGAATTAATAGACAGTCTTGGGAAAGGCTGTCTATTTTTGTGCAAAAATATGTTTTCTCTTTCTTTTTTCAGGTACATCAAGTATAATGATGCTATGATGTTGGGAGCAAAATCCCAAGCAATGAAAGAATTCGAGCAGTGAGGTGGATTTATGGTTACAAAGAAGAAGGCAGTGAAAAAACTGCAGCCTTATGAGATAGGAGAACTGGATCACTACCTTTTCGGGCAGGGGAATCATTATGAGATTTATAAGAAGCTTGGTGCACATGAAGTGACAGCAGGTAAAAAGGGTGTTTATTTCGCAGTATGGGCTCCACATGCAAAGAGTGTTTCAGTGATCGGAGAGTTTAATGGATGGGATGCTGCAGCGGACAGGATGGAGCGGCAGGAGCCATTAGGAATCTATACAGTTTTTGTACCGGAAGCGAAAGACGGACAGATGTACAAATACTGTATTGAGACACAGAGCGGAGAGCTGATCTATAAGGCAGATCCATTTGCCAATTATGCAGAACTTCGGCCGGGAACTGCTTCCAGGATTACGGACATTTCTCATTTAAAATGGACGGATGACCGTTGGATGGAAAGCAGAAAAAAATGGGATAATAAAGAAAATCCGTTATCCATCTATGAAGTGCATATGGGTTCCTGGATGAGGCATCCGGGAAGGGAAGATGAGGGATTTTATACTTATCGTGAATTTGCAGAAGCGATTACAAAATATGTAAAAAAGATGGGGTATACGCATGTAGAACTGATGGGAATCGCGGAGCATCCATTTGATGGCTCATGGGGATATCAGGTAACTGGTTATTTTGCACCGACTTCCAGATATGGAACACCGGAAGATTTTGCTTATATGATCAATTATCTGCACCGGAATAGGATTGGTGTGATTCTTGACTGGGTTCCGGCACATTTCCCGAAGGATGCACACGGACTTGCAAACTTTGACGGAACGGCTGTTTATGAACATGAAGACCCGAGACAGGGAGAGCACCCGGATTGGGGAACGAAGATTTACAACTACGGCCGGCCGGAGGTCAAAAACTTCCTGATCGCTAATGCACTTTTCTGGATAGAGGAATGCCACGTAGACGGTCTGCGTGTCGATGCGGTTGCATCCATGCTGTATCTGGATTACGGCAAGAAAGATGGGGAATGGGTTGCCAATAAATATGGTGACAACAAAAATCTCGAAGCAATCGAATTTTTCAAACATCTGAATACAGTTGTGCTTGGCAGGAATCATGGTACTGTCATGATTGCAGAGGAATCAACGGCATGGCCGCTGGTTACCGGTAAGGCAGAGGACGGTGGACTCGGTTTCTCGCTGAAGTGGAATATGGGATGGATGAACGATTTCATTGAATACATGAAGCTGGATCCGTATTTCCGTAAAGACAATCACAACAAGATGACCTTCTCCATGACGTATGCATACAGTGAAAATTATGTACTTGTTATTTCTCATGATGAAGTTGTACATCTGAAATGTTCGATGCTTAACAAAATGCCTGGATATCCGGACGATAAGTTCCGTAATTTGAAAGCTGCATATGCGTT
>ERZ837910.3343-NODE-3343-length-17667-cov-4.088519_pt1 | contig 17667 bp, 7 predicted proteins | sample MGYA00519940_ERZ837910 | MGnify/ENA primary metagenome ERZ837910 (study PRJEB31850, sample SAMEA3708825) | human gut metagenome | biome: human gut; feature: human-associated habitat; material: faeces | place: China | collected 2014 ... | reverse complement strand
TGAATGTAATTATGACTTTGTCACCATTGATTTCCATGCGTTCAAACATGGGGCTTTCACTGACAATATCTGAATACCCGTACTCGTAATGTAACGCTTGTAATGCTGCTCTCATACCTACCTCTTGTTTGTTGCGGGGATGAAGGTCATAGGGGTCTCCCAAGTCACTGGTTACGATGAGATGGGTTCCAGGAACTGCCAGAACTTTACTTTGAGCATCTCGCATTTCCGCCCAAAGTGGTTTCTTGTTGATAGAATCGAAGTTGGGAAGCTGGATGATATAAAACGGTAATTCTGAATTCCAACGGTTACGCCAATCTCCAATCATACATGTGAGCCAATCGGTATAAGGTTCTGCATTTCCTACATTATTTTCTCCCTGATACCAGAGAACTCCCTTAATGGAGAAGGATAGCAGCGGATGGATCATTGCATTGTATACCAATGATGGATAATCATTACGCTTTGCTTCCTTATTTTTTCGTGTAAGGTATTCTGTAGGGGGGAATAGTTTCTCATTTTTGTTATATCGATCGAGTCGTTTTTGTGGCAGTGTATTGGCAGCTTCCAGACTTGTCCAGGTTTCCACGATTGTACCGCCCCATGATGAATTTATAATACCAATAGGTATGTTTGTTTCCTCATAAACCTTTTTAGCAAAGAAATAAGCAACTCCGGAGAAACGGCCTACGTTTTCAGGTGAACATACGAGCCATGTTGCGCTGATTGTATCTTTAGGGGATAATTCCATGCGGCGAGGTATGTTTAAAGTTCGGATTTGCGGATAATTGGCATTCTTTTTCTCCACTTCCGCATTAGTGACATTATTTACTACCCATTGCATGTTAGATTGTCCGCTACATAACCATACATCTCCGATAAGAATATCCTTGATACTTATTTGGTTTTCTTTTCCGATGATTTGCAGTTGGTAGGGGCCGCCAGCTTCCAGAGCTTTCAGATTCACTTCCCAGTATCCCTTGCCATCGGCTTTTGCTGTTTGTTTTTGCTCTGCGAATAAGATTTGTATTTTTTCCTTTGGATCAGCCTGCCCCCATATACGAATAGGTTGGTTCCTTTGTAGTACCATTCCATCAGAATAGATGGCTGGTAATGTAACTTTAGCTTGTACGCTTAAAGAAACAAATAGAAAAATAAATAATAAATGTTTCATAGTGAATTGTTTTTGTGCGAAAATAAGTGAATACTATAACATATACAATAGGTATACAGATGAAATTATTGGAAACGATTTCGTATTTCATATTTTAGATAAATATCTTATATATAGCTTTTTAATGTAACATTGAATTTGCAAACGTTCCCGATGATTTCATACATAAACACAAACCTGATTTCAGTAAATGTCTATATTTGTGACGTATTATTTAATTTAATATTAATCAAAATATCACTTAAAACCAATAAATAGATTTATGAGAAGATTTTGTCTGACACTTACATTTCTGAGTGCATTCCTGAGTTTTAGTATAGCTCAGAAACAATATCAGTTAAAGTCACCGAATGGTAAGCTTGAATTAAGTATCGAAGCCGGTGATAAAATTTGTTATTCCTTAAAACATGAAAATACTGCGATTATTGTCTCTTCGCCTATTTCTATGTCATTAAGCAATAATAAAATATTAGGCGTGAAGTCTAAAGTCAAGAATGTACGTAGGCGTGTGGTTGATGAGAATATCACTACTGCCATCTACAAACGGAGTGAGATAAGAAATCGTTGTAATGAGCTGTCTCTTACTTTCAGGGACGGATTCCAATTAGAATTCAGAGCCTATGATGAAGGAGTTGCATATCGCTTCATCGTTACGGAGAATAAACCTTTTAATGTAATAGCTGAAGAAGCTACATTTAATTTTGACGATGATTATATGACGTATATTCCTTATGTGAGAGGAGGAAAGAATAAAAAGGTAGAAGCCCAGTTCTTCAATTCTTTTGAGAATGTATATACACATGTCAATCTAAGTGAAATGGGTACTAATCAATTGGCTTTTACTCCGGTTGTTGTGGAATTGAAAGATGGAAAGAAGCTTTGTATTGCAGAATCAGACGTGGAGAGTTATCCCGGCATGTTTGTTCGCAATGCGAATCAGTCTAATTCTTTGAAAGGTGTTTTTGCTCCGTATCCGAAAGAAATGGTACAAGGTGGGCATAACAAATTGCAAAAGCTGGTTATTGCAAGAGAAGATTATATTGCGAAGTGTTCCGGCAGACGAAGTTTTCCCTGGCGCATTGCTATTGTATCTTCTGATGATAAAGAACTCCTTGATAATGACATGGTTTATAAACTGGCAGCTCCTTCTCGCTTAGAAGATACGTCATGGATTAAGCCTGGAAAGGTGGCTTGGGAATGGTGGAACAGTTGTGGGTTGTCCGGTGTGGATTTCAAAGCTGGCGTGAACAATGTTACCTATAAAGCATATATTGATTTTGCTTCTAAGCATGGTATTGAGTACGTGATTTTGGATGAGGGTTGGGCTGTAAATTTAAAAGCTGATTTATTTCAGGTTGTGCCGGAAATAGATTTGAAAGAGTTGGTTGCTTATGCTGATTCTAAACATGTAGGGCTGATCTTGTGGGCCGGTTACTATGCTTTTGAACGTGATTTGGAAAGAATCTGCAAGCATTATTCAGAATTGGGCATTAAGGGCTTCAAGGTAGACTTCATGGACCGTGACGATCAGGCAATGGTTGATTTTCACTATCGTGGGGCTGAGATAGCTGCAAAATACCATTTAATGTTAGATTATCATGGCACTTATAAACCGACAGGAATGAATCGTACTTATCCGAATGTAATTAATTTTGAAGGCGTACATGGCTTGGAGCAGTTGAAGTTCTCTGGCAGTGAGAAGGTGGATCAGGTTACCTATGATGTGACTATGCCTTTTATTCGTATGATAGCGGGACCTGTAGATTATACCCAGGGTGCAATGAAAAATGGCAATAAACGTAATTTTCGCGCTGTTAATGAAGAACCTATGAGTATGGGAACTCGTTGCCGCCAGCTGGCTGAATATGTAATATTCGAAGCTCCGCTATCCATGTTGTGTGATAGTCCTGTTCTCTATGAACGTGAATCTGAGTGTACCTCTTATATTTCAGATATTCCGACAGTATGGGATGAAACAAAAGCCTTGAATGGAAAAATAGGAGAATATATCTCAATGGCTCGTCGTAAAGGAGATGTTTGGTATGTGGGAGCGCTGACTAATTGGAAAAAGCGTACAATGGAATTTGATTTTTCATTTCTGGGTGAAGGGGAATGGACAATTGAACTTTATAAAGATGGTATAAATGCAGATAAGATAGCTTCTGATTATCGGAAGTCTGTTATCTTTGTTCCCCAAAATCGTAAGCTAACGGTGAATTTGGCAGAAGGGGGCGGATGTGCAATGAAAATTTATAAAAAGTAATAGAGAAATACTTATGAAGGAGAAATTTTTAGGTTGGATTTTATTTCTGATAACGATCTGTAATGGCCAGTACGTTGGTGCTCAGGAGTTACTGACGAATGTATATGGTAGACAATACACTTTTTTGAATGGGAAGTGGAATGCTATTATTGATCCTTATCAGCAAGGTCGGCGAACCTCTATCTATAAGAACAGACCTTTAAGAAATAAGGCTGATTTTAAAGAGTATGAGTTCGAAGGAGGGCTACGTTTGAATGTGCCTTCCGACTGGAATTCGCAGCTTCCAGAACTTAAATATTATGAAGGTACGGTGTGGTATGCCCGTAAATTTGAGGTGAGTAAAAATCAGGATGAGAACCTGTTTCTCTACTTTGGAGCTGTGAGTTACCGTTGCCGGGTCTATCTGAATGGAAAAGAGATAGGTAGTCATGAAGGTGGATTTACGCCGTTTCAGTTCAATATCACTGATTTGGTAAAAGCAGGAGAAAACTTTCTGGCTGTGGAAGTGAATAATACTCGGACGGTAGATGCAATTCCTGCGCTGTCATTTGACTGGTGGAATTATGGCGGCATAACGCGTGATGTGATGTTAGTACGTACTCCTAAAGTATATATCAGCAATTACTTTATACAACTGGATAAATACAAGCCAGATTATATTCATGCAACCTTACAACTGTCAGAGCAGAAAGCGGGCCAGAAAGTGAGAATTGAAATTCCTGAACTGAAAATCGCATCTGAAGTGCAGACTGACGGACAAGGAATGGCGAAAATATCTTTCTGTGCTAAGAAACTGGAACGTTGGTCGCCCCAAAAACCTAAACTTTACCAAGTCACAGTTTCCACTGCAACGGACCATGTGAAAGAGAATATAGGTTTTCGTAATCTTAGTGTGAAAGGGACGAAGATTTATTTGAATGATACTCCGGTCTTTATGAAAGGAATCAGTTTCCATGAAGAGATAGCGCAACGCCAGGGAAGAGCATTTTCAGAGCAGGATGCTGTAGCATTACTTTCTGAAGCAAAGGAGTTGGGTGCTAATTTAGTGCGTCTAGCGCATTATCCACAAAATGAATATATCGTTCGTCTAGCTGAAAAGATGGGTATTATGTTGTGGGAAGAAATTCCTATTTGGCAAGGAATTGATTTTAAAAATGCCGAGACGCGTATGAAGGCGCAAAAAATGTATACGGAAATGGTTATGCGTGACAGGAACAGGTGTGCCTTGACCTTCTGGGGAGTTGCCAATGAAACAGCTCCTTCCGAAGCCCGCAATGCTTTTCTGAAGAGTCTTGTCGAACACTGTCACGAGATGGATACTACTCGTCTGATAACAGCAGCTTTCGATCTGCCGAAGCTGAATCCTGAAACGAAGGCTTTTGAAATGAATGATTCTTTTATCGAAGAGTTGGATGTGGTGTCGATTAATAAATATATGGGGTGGTACCATGCCTGGCCGTCAGATCCTTCGGAAGTACGTTGGAATGTGGCTCTCGGTAAACCGTTGATTTTCTCTGAATTTGGTGGTGAAGCCCTTTACGGGCAATCGGGAGATTCTACTTTAACAAGTTCATGGAGCGAAGAATATCAGGAAAAGCTGTTCAGAGATAATTTGGAGATGTTCAGCCGTGTGGAAAATCTGGCTGGTATTTCTCCTTGGATACTATTTGATTTCCGTTCTCCGTATCGTTTTCATCCTACGAATCAGGAAGGTTGGAACCGGAAAGGGCTTATTTCTGATCAGGGATTCAGGAAAAAGGCTTGGTATGTGATGAAAGAATTCTATAATAATAAGTGATAATATGAAAAAGAATAGTCTTTTGTGTGCAATAATTCTAGGGATTATGGCAACTTCCTTGTCTGCTCAGACAAGGAAGAAGGATTATACCCATCAAGTAGATTCTGTACTGAATCTTATGACTTTGGAAGAAAAAGTCGGGCAAATGATTCAGTATTCCAATAATAAGCTTCTGACCGGACCTTCTCTTGACAGTCGTAATCATACGGAAGAAATCAAACGTGGTGAGGTAGGTTCTATTTTTAATATATTGACTGTAGAGCGTGCAAGGCAATATCAGGATTTGGCTATGCAGTCCCGTTTGAGGATTCCGTTGATTTTTGGTTTGGATGTTGTACATGGGATGAGGACTATTTTCCCGATACCGATGGCTGAAGCTGCCAGTTTTAATCTGGAATTGATAAAAAAAACAGCCAGTGTGGCGGCGGCGGAGACTTCTGCCCATGGGATTCACTGGACGTTTGCTCCCATGGTTGATATCTCCAGGGATGCCCGTTGGGGGCGTTCGATGGAAGGAGCCGGTGAAGACCCTTGGTATGGTAGTCAGGTGGCAAAGGCTCGTGTAGAAGGTTTTCAGGGTACCAATTATAATGATAGAAACACTGTGCTTGCTTGTGCGAAGCATTTTGCTGCTTATGGAGCGGCGGTAGCAGGTAGAGATTATGCCGAAGCTGATATCTCGGAACATACACTTCAACAAGTATATTTACCACCATTCCGGGCTGCAGTAGAAGCCGGAGTGGGCACTTTTATGAATGCTTTTAATGAGATAAACGGTATTCCTGCAACGGCCCATAAGCCTCTTTTAAGGGATGTTTTGAAGGGAGAATGGGGATTCACAGGCTTTGTAGTCAGTGACTGGGGTTCTGTTAGTGAGATTGCCAAACACCGGATGGCAAAAGACAATAAAGATGCAGGACGTCTGGCTGCTATTGCAGGTTGTGACATGGATATGCATTCTATGACTTATGCCAGGCATCTGGTAGATTTAGTGAAAGAGGGCGCTGTAGACATTACTTTGATTGATGATGCTGTAAAACGTATCTTAACGGTAAAATTCGAATTGGGCTTGTTTGATGACCCTTATCGTTATAATTATCGTGAGAAGGAAATCGGAGACAAGAAAGTGAATGCGGTTCACAGGAAAGTAGCCCGTGAAGCTGGAGCCGGTTCAATCGTCCTGCTGAAAAATCAGAATGTTCTGCCTATTGCGTCAACCGTACGTAATATAGCTTTAATCGGTCCCTTGAATAAGGCTAATAAGGATATGCTGGGGAATTGGTCTGCCATTGGCAAGGCAGAAGAGGTGATTTCTGTTTTTGATGGTTTGAAAGCTGCTTTTTCCAAGGCTAAGGTTACCTATATAGAAGGTTATGATTTGGAAACGAATGAATTGAAACCATTACCGGATCTTTCTGGTTATGATGTGCTTATTGTATCGGTAGGAGAGCGTGCCATAGATTCCGGAGAAGCGAAATCGAAAGTTGATATTAGTGTCAATGCCAATCAGCAGTTGATGGTGAAACAAATAAAGGAAAAGGCCGGGAAACCTGTTGTAACTTTGGTTATGGGTGGCCGTCCGTTGATTTTCTCCGATATGGAACCTTATACCGATGCCATTCTTGTGACTTGGTGGTTAGGTACGGAAGCTGGTAATTCTATAGCAGATGTGCTTACTGGTAGCTATAATCCGTCTGGTAAATTGCCAATGACATTTCCCCGTCATGTAGGTCAGTGTCCGATATATTACAATCATAAAAGTACAGGTCGTGCTTGGACACCAAACAATCCGTGGGTAAGCGGTTATATGGATGAGAGTGTGAAACCTGCCTATGCATTCGGATATGGTTTGAGCTATACAACTTTTGAAATTGCTGCTCCTGTGATATCAAAAAAAGAATATAGGTCAGGAGAGTCAGTGGTCGTGACTACTTTTGTTAAGAATACGGGAAAGTATACGGGCAAAGAAACCGTCCAGCTTTATTTGCAGGACGTTGCCAGTTCCGTGACCCGTCCGGTTCTTGAATTGTGTGGAATCCGGCAAATAGAATTGTTACCCGGAGAAACCCGGAAGATTGAATTTACTCTGTCAGAACAGGAACTGGGGTTCTTTAATGCAGATAGACAGTTCGTAACAGAGCCGGGTAGCTTTAAACTTTTTGTCGGGAACAGTTCGGATAATTTGAAAGTTACAGAATTTGAACTTATAGAGAAATAAATGGCATCACATATGATACGCTATGTTTTTGTACTTTTACTTTTCATTTTCATTTTTACTTTGGGATTGAAAGCCGATGATTTATCCATCATCAGGCAGAAGTATATAGAAAGTATATTGTATAAAAACAAATCAGAACAGCAGCTAATACGGCTGATGTGTCAGACTTCGCATGAAAAGATCGTCGGTGATCAGATGGTTGTAGAATTGATGGAACGTTGCCCGATAGAAGTCGGGTACGTTCGTCAATTATTATCAGACTTGAGTGAGGAGGGTAGTTGGAGTGACCTTGATTTTACTAATAGCAAGGCTGCCAGCTGGCTTCCGCGGATCCATGCAGCCCGTGTGCTTGAGCTGACTAAAGTTTATAGTAATCCGGAGCATGATTTTTATAAATCGGCTGAGGTTGCAGAGGCTATCCATAAAGCCATAGGCTATTGGTTTCGAATGAAGCCGATAGCTGCCAATTGGTGGTATAATGAAATTGGTATACCTAAAGTACTGGGAGCTGTGTTTATCTTATTTGAAGATCAATTGTCGACGGAAGAAAAGAAACACGCTATAGAAGTGATGAGTCAGGCAAAGATAGGGATGACAGCTCAAAATAAGGTTTGGTTAGCCGGCAATGTGTTGGTGAAAGGTTTGTTGCTGAATGACCTTCAACTAGTGTGGAAAGCAAGGAATGCTATAAACGATGAGATCAAGATGGCTTATGGTAAATCAGAAGGAATTAAGGTTGATTATAGTTTTCATCAACATGGACCTCAACAGCAGGTCGGGAATTATGGTGCAGCTTATTTGGCTACTATGAGTTTCTGGGCATATATTCTTGATGACACTTCGTTGGCATTGGATGAGGAGCGTTTTCAGATTATAACTAACTATACTAATGAAGGTGTACGGAGAATTCTGTGGAAAAACAAGATGGATGTAAATAATCTCGGAAGACAGCTTTACAAGCAGGCACAGCGAAACAAAGCTTTTTCGAGTTTGTTCTCTGCCAATATGTTGGCGCAGGTGAATAGTAAAGACAGTAATACCTATCAGCTCTTGATTGATGAAAACCTTGGTAATACTCCAACTTCGTTGTTAGGGCAGTATCATTTCTGGAAATCAGATATGACAATCCATCGTTGTCCCACTTGGATGGCATCTGTGAGGATGGCATCGGACAGGGTGATTGGTACAGAGTCGGGCACTGATAATGTAAAGGGGTATTATCTGGCAGACGGTGCTCTCTATACTTATGTGGATGGTGATGAGTATACGGATGTATTTCCTTGTTGGGATTGGCGTAAAGTGCCTGGTGTAACTTGCTATCAAGAAGATAAGGCTGTCCATGTGATGGGATGGCTTGAAAAGCAAAATAAAGGTTCGTTCGTAGGAAATGTGAATGATGGCGTTATTGGTCTTACCTCGATGGATTTAGTAAGGGATGGGCTTTATGCTAGAAAAACATGGATTTTTACACCGGATTATATCTTGTGTTTAGGAGCGGGCATTCGTTCGGATAGCAGTTATCAGGTGAATACTTCTGTAGAGCAGGCTGTGCTGAGAGATGATTTACTACATCTGCATAAAGGGAAGTGGGAGGTTGTGAAGGATTTGAATTTTTCTTGTGAGAATCCCCAGCGCTTCTTTCATCGTCAGACCGGATATATTTTACTGGAAGGTAAAGGGCGTATGTTTTCTGAACATCGTACGAATTTCTGGAATGATATCATGAAGATATATCCTAAAAGTGAATTGCAGACAAAAGATGTATTTACTATCTATATAGATCATGGGATTCTTCCACAAAATGATTCATATCAGTACATAATATTGCCGGCTACCACTCCTAAGCAAGTACAACGCGTTGATTTATCTTCATTCAAAATAATCAGTAATACTAGTCAATGTCAGGCTGTCCAACTGGATCAAGATACATATTTACTTGCATTGTATGAAGCCGGAAGTATTTCCTTGTCCGGTAAACTAAAGTTTGAAAGTGATAAAAAAGGGCTTTTCATTCTGCATACTTATAAGAAGGGGTGGAAAGTATATGCTTCGGACCCAACTCAGACAGAAGCATTTATGGAGGTGACATTTAATGGGGACAAGAGAAAAATCAAATTGCCCGAAGGCGAATATAAGGGAACTGTTGCCATATCCTCCAAATAACCTGTTGAATGAGTCATGGTAGTGAAGAAAATCTTGGTGAGATAGAAATCACACGAAAATGAGGCTGATGAGAATGTTAAATGGAAAAAGGTTGCAGTGTTTTATCACTGCAACCTTTTTCTCTTTATTTCTTTGTTATTGATTTACAACGGAATATATTCTACGAATGCCTCCATTGCTTCGTAAGATGCCAGACCAAGACTGTCATACAATGCAGCAGTACCACGGTTGCGGTCTTCGCTGCGTTGCCAGAACAGACGTTCATCGTTGCCCAGGAACGGTGCACTTTCCATCTGAGACTGGTGTTTCAGGATAGAGTTACGTTTGGCACGGAGTTCTTCAGGACTGATAGGCACTGCCATTTCAATGTTCTCAATTTCCCATTCAGCCCATGCACCGCGATACATCCAGATGCGGCAGTCTTTCAGCCATTTTGCACCTTCTTCTTTTTCCAGGTCGATAGCTGCAAATACGGCATCGGTGCAGACACGGTGTGTGCCGTGCGGGTCGGCAAGGTCGCCGGCAACGAATATCTGGTGAGGTTTCACTTCACGCAACAGGTTACGTACGATTTCCACATCAGCTTCAGTCAGCGGACCTTTCTGAATACGACCGGTTTCATAGAACGGCAGATCAAGGAAATGACAATGATCCAGTGGGATGTTATTGTATGTACAGGCGGTGCGTGCTTCACCACGACGTATCAAACCTTTAATGGTAAGAATATCGCGTGTGTCGATGTCACCGTCTTTTTTCTCTTTCAGGAACTTACGGATCTCTGCATACTTGTCGGTAATCACTTTGTCTTCGCTGTTATTGAAGATTTGATTGAAACCGTTGATAAAGTGCAGGAAACGGATTACTTCTTCGTCACCTACGGCAATGTTACCGGAGGTTTCGTAAGCCACGTGTACATCATGCTTTTGCTCTACCAGACGACGGATGGTACCTCCCATAGAGATAACGTCGTCATCGGGATGCGGAGAGAATACAACGACCCGTTTCGGATACGGTTTTGCGCGTTCGGGACGATAAGTATCGTCTGCATTCGGTTTGCCACCCGGCCAGCCGGTAATGGTATGTTGCAGATCGTTGAATATTTTGATATTTACATTATATGCAGAACCGAACAGAGCCAACAATTCACTTAAACCGTTTTCATTGTAATCCTTATTGGTAAGTTTCAGGATAGGCTTTCCTGTCAGTTGGCACAACCATACGATGGCACTGCGGATCAGTTTGTCGTTCCATTCACATGAAGTCACTAACCACGGACGGTGAATGCGTGTCAGGTTGCCGGCAGCAGAAAGGTCGATAATTACATGGGCATTATTGTGCGTTTGCAGGTAAGATGCCGGAATAGTATCTGTTACTGCACCTTCTACACACTCTTTTACCATTTTGGCCTTATCATCACCCCATGCCATCAAGAAGATTTTCTTGGCAGCCAGAATGGTGGATACACCCATTGTGATAGAGCTGATCGGTGTGCTTTCAATGCTTCCGAACATTTTGGATGCCTCGTTGCGTGAGTCATTGTCCAGCAAAATGAGGCGGGTAGTGGAGTTTAGACGGGAACCCGGTTCATTGAAACCGATGTTACCTACACGACCAATGCCGAGTAATACGGCATCCAGTCCGCCAAAGCTTTCGATGCGCTGCTCGTACAAACGACAATATTCGAAGATAGTATCTTTGGGGATAGTACCGTCCGGACTGAAAATATTCTGCTTGTCGATGTCTACATGATCGAGGAACATTTCTTTCAGGGCATTCAGGTTGCTGTTGATGGCATCTGCTGTGAGCGGATAATATTCGTAAAGGTTGAATATGATAACATTGCGGAAACTCAGGCCTTCTTCTTTATGCATTCGGATGAGGGCTGAATATACATTGCGGGGAGAATTACCGCCCGGCAATGCCAATACGCAAAAACGTCCGGCTTTTTGTTTGTCGCGAATCAGTTGAGCTATTTCGCAGGCAATGTGGTTTGCACCTTCCTCTGCTGATTCGTAGATGTCAGCGGGGATTTTCTCCAGTCGGGTCAATACCGACCTTTCAAATGCATTCTCAGGCCTGTAATACCTGGGGGAGACTCTGTTGAGAGTGATTTGAGAACTAAGATTGGTTTTCATAACTTAATTGGTATTAATAAATTGATTAAAGCTTGTCGCTTCTATGATTTAACAAATATACGAAAAACAAAGTTCACTCATTTAATGGTGTCGGGGCTGTTTTTCGGAACAAGGTGTTTTTTTCTGACACTGTTTCGGGATACAAATGTAGGCACTTTTTGGTAACTATGTACTCACTTCTTTTAGGTATTTTCATTAAAAAGACTAAAATGGAATCTTTTTGTACAAATACATAACCTGTTCGGAGAGGCAGAGATGGGTACGCGTGCCTATTTTTAAAGAGGGTTAATATAAAATGTAGTAGTTACTGTATTTCCTGCACTATCTACCGCTGTCAGCGAGTGTTTTCCGGGTGTGGGTTGCAAAGAAATCTTATGGAAATCCTGCGTCTGCGTCAGATAAGTATTATCAAGATGCCAAAAGATGGTGGTAGCGGGATTACCATGGGCCAGTTCGGCAGTCATATATCCTGGGCTTCCATCCATCTGTTTGGGTAATACAATCCGTGCATTCATGGGCGGGTAGATGAACTGCATCGGTTGGAGGGCATCTTCTCCGCAACCAGGCTTAAAGGGAGGAAGCGGACTGTATTCCGGATGATGCTGTTTGTAATACCATTCCCAGACGGGCGGCAAAGTAAACCAGGATTTCTGGATGGTAGGTTCCAGATTGGCACAATTCTCATAGATACGGTGAGTTTCATCGGCTGAGAGAGTGACGAGGTGATGATAAGGGCAAGCTTCCGTCTTTAATCCGGCGGGAAGAATCAATAAGGTGTCTGTTTCTTCGCAAAATCGGCCTTTCAGGTGCCCGGATTTCCGGCATACTTCAGTCTTAACAAAGACATTTCCCGGACGTTTGAACCATTGTGTAGGAGGAAGCAGGCTGAATATATCAAACAGAACCGGGCCGGCTGTCCGTGCTCCTACAAGACCGGGCTTGCCTTCTCCGGTGGCATTACCCACCCATACACCTATGGCATAGTGAGGAGTGACGCCTACAGCCCAGGCATCGCGGAATCCATGACTCGTTCCGGTCTTCCATGCGATGGGATGCATGGAAGGGATGGATTTCCAGTCTATTTCTTCGGGACGGTTCACTTCGGTTAGAGCATTGAATGTTTGCCATACGGCTCCCGGTTGAAAAATATCCGTTGTCTTTGCAGAAGTGACTGCCTCGGAATTTTCAGAATCTGAAAGCAGTAAACTACATTCCGTTTGTGGAAGTTGCAATAAACTCCGTCCCATGTATGCGTATGTATTGGTTACATCCCATAGGGTGGCTTCCGCTCCGCCTAAGATAAGTGATAAACCATAATGGGAGGCGGGGCGGTTGATTGTCTTCAAACCTATTTGCCTCAGGAAAGTGTGAAACTTGGGAGCACCATATTTTTGCAGCATCGTTACTGCCGGAATGTTTAGTGAACGAGCAAGTGCTTCTGAAGCAGGAACAGCACCTTCGAACTGCAAACTGAAGTTTTGAGGTGTAAAGCCATTAATATTAATGGGTATATCAGGCAGTAGTGTATGAGGTAGCAGGCTGCCTTCCTGCAACATGGCATAATATAGAAATGGTTTCAGAATACTTCCCGTACTTCTGGGTGCCTGAATTACATCTACCTGGTTACCGCTTTGTTTCCGTTCGAAGTTTACATTGCCGCAATAAGCTACCACCTGATTGGTCCGGATATCAATCACCAGAATAGCCAGGTTGCGTATATCACTCCGGTTAAATTCATTACTCCAACGTTCGGCTGCATTCTCTATCTGGCTTTGAATACCTCTGTCGATGGTTGATACGGAATATTTCCCATTCCGTTCCTGATAGAAGCGACTGACCAGGTGAGGAGCTATTTGAGGGAGAGAATGAGGCTCATCGGGTAGTGGTTCGCTGATGGCCAGTTCGTAAGTGGAACTATCTATAATCTTTCGCTCACGCAGTTGTTTCAGTAGACGATTTCTTTTATTGAGCAGTGATTGTCGTGATTTGGAAAGGTGAATCATGGCGGGTGCGTTTGGAAGTACCGCCAGCATAGCTGCTTCCGCCCAGGAAAGTTCTTCGGCCGAATGTCCGAAATATCGCCAGGCGGCGGCATCGAGTCCTACTACATTTCCTCCGAAAGGAGCGTGTGAAACGTACATGGACAAGATTTTCTCTTTTGAAGCACGAAATTCAAGTCGGGTAGCCAAGATCATTTCTATGAACTTTTCTCCAAAAGTACGCGATTCGTTTCTTGCCAGACGGATCGTTTGCATGGTGAGGGTACTTCCTCCACTTACAATGCGCTTATTCTTTAGGTTTTGGTAGGCTGCTCTGCCAATGGAGACAGGATTGACTCCCCAATGGTGATAGAAATGCCTGTCTTCGAAAGTGATGAGGCATTGCTTTATTTTCTCCGGAGTAGTGGTCCGGGGTGGAAAGCGCCATTGGCCGTCGGATGCAATGCGTGCGCCCAGTAATTCACCGTTCCGGTCAGTGACGACGGTGGAGTAGGGCACATGGAAAAGTTGCCGGGGGAGGCAAAAGATATAGGCTATCACCAGAATTGTAATAAGTATGAGTATTACTTTTCTGGTGATAGACAGTTGTTTGAAGTACTTTATAAGCTTAGTCCCCATGAAATGAACTTAACGGCTGACAGTCGTTCTTCCAGCCTTGGTCCGTGCCTGTGCCGAACCGTCATACATGGCTTCGCACTGGATAGCCGGCAGAATGAAATTACCTGCATATGTAGCTTGCAGTCTTATGGTGAACTTTTTCAGTTCGCTGCGACGCAAGTCGAAGTAAGTCAGCACGCGGTCGTCACGAATATCCTGGTAAGTATACTCACGGGTAGGCGTCGCTTCCGGAGTTATCAACCGGTCATTGTAAATTTCCCAACCTGACGGCAGGATATGTGTCAATGCTAAATTGCTGTAAGCAGTGGTTCCACTGATATTACCTACAGTGATGACTGCCATAAAGTCTGTTCCTTGCTTGATATCATCTATGGATATCGTCGCTCCGTTCATATCCGTATATTTTACGTCCAGGCGGAGGTTATTGGATATTGCGGGCAACGTATCATTGAGTAACTGTGTACGTGTAATGAGATCCACACTTAATGCGCCTTTACCTTCATTCTTTACTATAATATTACCCGAAGCCGGTGAAGTGGACAGTTCCTTTGTAAATACAGCCTTGGCTGATTTCACTACGGGTTGCTGCTTTCCATTCCATGTCCAGGTGAAGTCCAGAGTACCTGAAAGCTTTTCAGCCAGGCGTCCCATTGCCATCAATGAGAAAGCAGTGGACTGTGTACTAAACCAATTCTCTTCGGCCAGATTCTTGGATACCTTTTTCGCCTGTTGCAATGCCGCCTGGTCGCGGTTCATCAGGAGTAAAGTTTCCAATATCATAGCTTCGTCACGATCATACGAACCATAGATGTAGTTCTGTGAAGAATAGGGGGCAATGGTGGTTTCCGCCTTAAATACCAATTCTTCAGCCGGTTTCATCTTACCCGTCAGGGCATAAGCGGCTGCCAGTCTCCATTTGGCTTGCAGAGACAGGTTAGTTTGTTCTTTCATACGGTTCATGGCACCCTGCTCAGGTGCACCGGCTAATGCCAGTGTGTACAACCTATATGCCTGTTGCACTTCCGTTTGCCAGTGACCCCAACTGTCATCCTGATCCGGCATCCGCCAGTTCTGGGCAGCAGCACGTTGGAAGCGTTTCCACTTATTCAGTACATTCGAGTTGACAGCGTAGCCTTTCTCCTGTGCCAATACAAGGAACATACCCGCATAAGAAGTAATCCACTCATCAGCGTTGGCATTCCCCGGCCAGTAAACAAAACCGCCATTCGGAAGCTGGCGTGCATAGAGTTGTCGTATCGCTTCCTGTACGTTGACCTTAATCTTTTGAGCTTCTTCCTCATCCACAGCTTTAAACTGGCTGACGAACAACAGCGGCAGAGCCTTGGAAGTCAGTTGTTCCGTGCAATGATGCTGATAATTATACAGGTAGTCGAACCTGCGGCTGATATCTACCGAAGGAATACGTGAAACTTCCAGCAATATACGGCTGCTTGCTGGAGAAGCACCATTCAATGCATAAGGAAGTGTTACACTTTCTCCTTTTTCCATCCATTGGCTGTTGCGGAAGGTCACTGCCGGATTCGGGTTTCGGACTTCGATTTCAATGGTCTCTTTCGCCTGCTGACTGCCACCGCTGGCAGTGATATGTATCGTTGCTTTTCCTGTCTTACTTCCGGTCTTTATTTTAAAGTAAACGAGTTGGTCACCCGGTTGACTGAAAGTAATGGATTGTTTATTGGGATCGAGCACTTGTACACCTCCACCTGAAGCCTGGATGGATACCGATACATTCTTCACTTCCTTCTCCATGGCAAAGACATTTACCGGGACAGTAATCTCTTCTTGTGTGCTCAGCACACGGGGCAGTGTTGACAACAACATCAATGGTGTCCGCACGAAAGAAGTCTTTTCCGCTTTTCCATAAGCTCCGTCTTGCCCCGCTACCACCATCGCACGTACAGAACCTACGTACATCGGTAGTTTCAGCGTGTGCGTCTTCTGTTTTCCTTTATCCAGATAGAACGGACCGATAAATTTCACTACCGGCTTGAAGCGGTTCGCTTTTGCATCGGCCGGTTTCAGTGTTTCGTCACCGCCCGTACTGAACAATGAACTGTAGCGTCCGGCAGATGCTCCGAGTACATCGTCATACATATCCCAGGTGCGGATGCCCAATGCTTCGCGGGCATAGAATTCATTCCACGGATCGGGAGTCTTGAAATTAGTCAGGTCGAGTAATCCGTCGTCTACTATGGCCAATGTATATGTCATCTGCTTGCCGCTTTTTTCACTGACGGTAACGGTGAAGTCCGTTTCCGGTCGTAGCACTTCCGGCATTTTTATTTGCGGTTGCAATATAGTTTGTTTATTAGTCACCAATACCGGAACTACACCGTACATACGTATCGGCAAATCGTTCACGGTTTGTGCATGAGGTTGCAACAGGCTGATGTGCAGGTAAACATTCGGCGCCATTTCCGGAGTCACTTTGAAAGAATACTTTGTATCTCCATTGTTGGAAACTTCAATCCATTCACGTTGCAGAACGGTTGAACCGTTTTCCAGGGCTACCAGTGCACGTCCTCCCGCAGCGGCAGGAATGATAGCAGTTACCGTTTCACCTATTTCATACGAGTCTTTATCCAGAGAGAAAGCGAGCATTTTAATGCCGCTGGGGTCCGTCTTGCTTGAACGTCCGCGCCAATCCGGCCAGTCTATATAAACAGTTCCACCGGTGGCATGCCCACTTTCCTTATCTTTCACATAAACCAGGTAGCGTCCCCAGTCCGGATAATTTACCCGGAATTTGAAGGTTGCCTTTCCGCCTGTAGTCTGTATATTGCCACTGGCTACGGGAGTGATGGAGCTACTGTTGACGTATGTTCCGAATGATTCGTCCCGGTTTTCCCACCACCAGCTCCAGGAGATGCGGTAAATCTTATATTCAAGTCCCGAACGATTTACAGGTTTTCCTTCCGGATTTACGGTGACGATGTCAAATACATGATCCTTATCTGTCTCGATATATTTACCTTTAGGCTGATTGAGGTTGATGCCTACGTACGAATTGAAAGGAGAAAACGGAACACTTGTTGTATTGATACTGGCATCTCCGCCCGGTTCGAATACCCGGGTAGTAATATTGGCTTGTAACATACCCGGTGCATTTCCCGATTCGGGTAGTTTGAGAGTGAACGATGCATTGCCGTTTGCATCCAGCATGCCGCTGAATACGTCCATGCGTGAAGAGGTGAACTCTGTTGCCGGATTATTGAATATATATTGTCCGTAGTTCTTGAATTGCGTATTGACTTTGGAGAGTGACATTTCGACTTTT
>ERZ837910.3294-NODE-3294-length-17888-cov-14.493748_pt1 | contig 17888 bp, 17 predicted proteins | sample MGYA00519940_ERZ837910 | MGnify/ENA primary metagenome ERZ837910 (study PRJEB31850, sample SAMEA3708825) | human gut metagenome | biome: human gut; feature: human-associated habitat; material: faeces | place: China | collected 2014 ... | reverse complement strand
TGCGGATGACCTCGCTGCCGCAGCGCTCGCACACGCCGTTGACCACTTCCTCGTTAGCCAGCACGCACTTGCAGCTTGTGCACCAGTTGACGGGCATGGTGGACTTGTAGGCCAAGCCGTGCTTGAACATCTGCAGGAATATCCACTGGGTCCACCTGTAGTACTTGGGGTCGGTGGTGTCCACGCAGCGGTCCCAGTCAAAGCCGTATCCCAGCATCTTCAGCTGCTTGGTGAAATTCTCGATGTTGTTCTTCGTGACGATGGCAGGATGGATGTGGTTCTTGATGGCATAGTTCTCCGTGGGCAGACCGAAAGCATCGAAGCCGATGGGGAACAATACATTATAGCCCTGCATCCGCTTTTTGCGGGTGACGATGTCCATAGCCGTAAAGGGGCGGGGATGCCCCACGTGCAGGCCCTGGCCGGAGGGATACGGAAACTCGATGAGCCCATAGAACTTGGGCCGATTGTCACCGGTAATGGCGGCATAGGGCTTTGTCTTCTCCCAGTTAGCTTGCCACTTCTTCTCAATGGCCGCAAAATCGTAATTCATGCTCGCTTCTCCTTGTATGTGAATTTTGTTTTCCGCAAATAAAAATCCCTGGCTGCTTTACGCAGCCAGGGACGTTATAGACGTGTTACCACCCTGCTTCCGTCGCAGATCGCTCCGCGGCGCTCCGTGTCTTTCTTACGAAAGACGACGCTGTAACGGCGCGCACCCGTCCCGCCCTGTTCAGGTGGAAAGCTCCGGGGCCAGTACAACAGAGCGTCCCCGCCGGCTCGCACCATACGCCGGCTCTCTTCGGGTGGATGATCTCTGTCTTTTTCCCTTCATCGCTTCTGACAATATCGAAGTCTATTTTAGCGCATTTTTGCCGAATGTCAACCCCGTTTTCCGGGAAAAACACCTATACGCGCCACTCAGTGCGGAAACTCAGTCGTGCTCCTCCACAATGCCGCTGATGTCCACGCTCTTGCCGTCCTGCCACAGACGCTCCAGGCCGTAGAAGGCCCGGGCCTCTTGATTGAACACATGGATGGCGATGCAGCCGTAGTCCAGCAGGACCCACGTGCCGCCGCGATAGCCCTCGCGGTGCAGGGGCTGCTCACCGGCCTCCTCTGCCAGTACCTTTTCCACATTGTCCACCAGTGCGTTGATCTGGGTATTGCTGGCGCCGGTGGCCAGAACGAAATAATCCGCCAGCGTGGTCAGCTCGGCGATCTCCATCACGCGGATCTCTTTGCCCTTCTTGTCGGACAGGGCACGGGCGGCCAGCAGCGCCAGTTCTTTCGGTGTTTTCATGATATCCCTCTTTTCATCAGATAATCCCGCGCATCGCGGGTCATGTGGTGGACGGGGTTACCCATCTCCTCCATCTCATCAATGGTCATGGTCAGGCCCATGAGCAGTCCCCGGTCCAGATCCTCGTATACCGTCCTTCGCAGCGCCTCCACCCCGGGAAAGTCCCGGGTGGGCTCGATATAATCCGCCAGATAGATGATCTTTTCCAGCAGCGTCATATCCGGCTTACCGGTGGTGTGGTACATGATCGCGTTATACACATCGTCGTCCACGGCAAACACATCCCGTGCGATGGCCGCGCCGGTCTTACTGTGCAGCAGCTTCAGCGCCTTCTGCTCCAGCTCATCCAGCGGGATGCCATAGTGTCTGCACAGCGCCAGCTGCTCGTCCATATCCAGCTTCTTGGTACAGTCGTGCAGCAGCGCGGCGATACGCGCCTTTGTCACGTCCGCGCCGTATCGCTCTGCCAGGCGCACCGCCTCTTGTTCCGTGCCCAGCACATGGGGCATCCGCTTGGGCTTGAGATAGCTCAGCGCGATGGGCCGCAGCTCCTCCGGCGTCAGGTGCGTCAGGTCCGTATGGGTACCGTACAGGTGCTCCCGCTGGATATAGCCCCACACCGGCGGCGGCAGCAGGTCCTCTCCCCCGCCCTGTGCCAGCGCGGCGCGGACCTCGGTGGAGGAAAGCTCCACCACCTGCGGATTGGGCACCACGGTCACCTGCGCGCCGAACTCCCGTTCCAGGCGCGCGCTCTGCGCGGCAAAGGCGGCGGACTCATCCTCCGCCTCCCGGCTGAAGGGCGCGATGTGGGCCATGGCCATGATCGCCTCCGGCCTGCGCCAGTTGTGCAGGCTCAGAAACATATCCGAACCCATCAGCAGATACAGCGTGTCATCCGGATACTGCTCCCGCAGCGCCGCCAGCGTGTCCGCGGTATAGCTGACGCCGCTGCGGCGCAGCTCCATGTCACTGACCTCCGCCCGCTTCCCCAGCGCCGCTGTGGCCAGCACCGCCATGTCGTACCGCTGCCGCGGCGCGGCGCCGCCCTCCGGCAGCGCCTTGTGGGGCGGCCGCGCGTCCGGGACCAGCACCAGCTTGTCCAGCCCCAGGACCTCCATGGCGGCCCTGGCCGCCGTTACATGACCCACATGGGGCGGATCAAAGGTGCCGCCGTAAATACCGATGTTCATACGCTTCTCTTCGCCTTGACCAATTCGATCTTCCGCTTGCTCTTGTCGTGCTGCATCCGGTAGAGCACGAACTTGCTGCCGATGACCTGCACCACCTCGCAGCGGGCGGCCACCGCCAGCTCCTCCGCCGCCTCGCGGGCGGTCAGCAGCGAGTTCTCCAGCACCCGGCCCTTGATGAGCTCCCGGGCCTCCAGCGCGTCGTTGACCTGCTTGATCAGATTGTCGCCGATGCCGTCCTTGCCCACGTGGACGATGGTGTCCAGATTGGTGGCCAGGGACCGCAGCTGTGCGCGTTGTTTGCTTGTCAGTTCCATATCATTGCTTCTCCAAATACGTTTTCAGTTCCGCGGCAAAGGCCCGCAGGGCACTGCCCCGGTGGGAAATGGCGTTCTTCTCCTCCGCCGTCAGCTGGGCGAAGGTCTTTCGCAGGGACGGCACGAAGAACACAGGGTCGTACCCGAACCCGCCGTCGCCCATAGGCGCAAAGGCAATGGTTCCGGCGCAGTCTCCCTCCGCCGTCAGCGTATCCCCATTGGGGAAGGCGCAGACGATGGCCGTGTGGAAATGCGCCGCCCGGTTCGTGGCGCCGCGCATATTGCTCAGCAGCAGGCGGCAGCGCTCCGGGTCGCTGTCCAGCCCGCCGTACCGGGCGGAATACACCCCCGGCGCGCCCTGAAGCCAGTCCACGCACAGTCCCGAGTCATCCGCGATAGCCGGCAGGCCGCTGGCCGCCATGATGGCGTTGGCCTTCAGCGCCGCGTTCTCCTCGAATGTGGTCCCCGTCTCCTCCACGTCGACGTCCACGCCCACATCGGAGGGCATGACCACCTCCACGCCCATTTCGCCCAGAATAGCCTGCATCTCGGCCAGCTTTCCCTTGTTGTGGGATGCCAGTACAAATCTCATAATATCTCACCCAGTATCTCTTTCTGCTTCGCCAGCAGCTCGCCGCACCCTTTGGCGCACAGCGCCACCAGCGCCTGCTGCTCGGCCACGGTAAAGGGCCGGCCCTCGCCGGTGCCCTGAATTTCGATCAGCTGTCCCTGCTCCGTCATCATGCAGTTCAGGTCCACCTGCGCTCGGCTGTCCTCGCTGTACTGCAGATCCAGCAGGGGCGTGTCATCCACAATGCCCGCCGACACACCGGTGACATAGTGCAGCAGCGGCAGCCTCTCGATCACACCGTCGGCCACCAGCTTTTTACAGGCCAGCGCCAGCGCCGCGAACCCGCCGGTCACGGATGCCGTCCGCGTTCCGCCGTCGCCCTGCGATACGTCGCAGTCCACGGTGATGGTCCGGGGCCCCAGGGCCGCCATATCCACCGCCGCACGCAGGCTGCGGCCGATGAGCCGCTGTATCTCCGCACTGCGGCCGGACAGCTTCAGCTTGTCCACGTCCCGGCGGCTGCGCTCCCGGTTGGCCCGGGGCAGCATGGAATACTCCGCCGTCACCCAGCCACAGCCCTCCGCCACATGGGGCGGTGTCTTCTCCTCCACCGAGGCGTTGCACAGCACCACCGTCTCGCCGCAGCGGATCAGCACGCTGCCCTCGGCGAATTTCGTAAAGCCGGGTGTCATCTCCACTGGGCGCAGCTGGTCAAATGCCCGTCCGTCTGCTCTCGTCATGGTGTGCCCTCCTTATATCATGTCCTGCACGAAGGCGGTCGGGTCAAAGGGCTTCAGGTCGTCGATGCCCTCGCCCACACCCACGAACTTCACCGGCACACCCAGCTCCTGGGCGATGGCGATGACGATGCCGCCCTTGGCGGTGCCATCCAGCTTCGTCAGGACAATACCCGTCAACCCTGCCGTCTCCTTGAAGGTCCGTGCCTGGATCAGTCCATTCTGCCCGGTGGTGGCGTCCAGCACCAGCAGCGTCTCGCAGTTGGAATTGGGGCACTCCCGGTCGATGATCTTCCGCAGCTTGGCCAGCTCGTTCATCAGGTTCTGTTTGTTGTGCAGCCGTCCGGCGGTGTCGCACAGCACCACATCCACGTTCCGTGCCTTGGCCGCCTGTAGGGCGTCAAACAGCACCGCGCCGGGATCCGCGCCCTCATGCTGCCGCACGATATCCACACCGGCGCGGCCCGCCCAGATCTCCAGCTGGTCGGCGGCCGCCGCACGGAACGTATCGCCGGCGCACAGCAGGACCTTCTTGCCCTGGTCCTTCAGCTGCTTGGCCAGCTTGCCGATGGATGTGGTCTTGCCCACGCCGTTGACGCCGATGACCAGCACCACGGCGGGCTTGCCCTCCAGCACCAACGCGCTGTCACCCACCTCCAGCTTGCTCTTCAGGATGTCCCGCAGGGCGTCCTTTACCTCGTCCATCCGGCCGATAAAGCGTTCCTTCACCCGCTTCCGCAGCTGGGCCACGGTATCAGCGGCGGTATCAGCGCCCACATCGGCCAGGATCAGCGCCTCCTCCAGTCCGTCGTAGAACTCGTCGTTCAGGTCGTCGAAGGTGGGAACAGCGGTGAACGCCTCCTTAAGTATTTGAAATAAACCCATTGCCATAACAAGCCCTCCTTATTTGATATGCAGCTCCTTGGCCATGTCGTTGAGATTGATGGTCAGTATCCGGCTGACGCCCTTTTCCTGCATGGTCACGCCATACAGCACATCCGCCTCCTCCATGGTGCCCCGCCGGTGGGTAATGACGATAAACTGCGTCTTTCCGGCGATCCGCCGCATATACCGGGCGTAGCGCACCACATTGGCCTCGTCCAGCGCCGCCTCGATCTCGTCCATCACGCAGAACGGCGTGGGATGTACCTTCAGAATGGCGAAGTACAGCGCGATGGCCACAAAGGCCTTCTCGCCGCCGGACAGCAGCGTGATGGTCTTCAGCTGTTTGCCGGGGGGCTGCACCTTGATCTCGATGCCGCAGTTGAGGATATCGCTCTCGTCCTCCAGCTCCAACCGGGCCTTGCCGCCGCCGAACAGCTCCAAAAACGTCTCCTGGAAGCTCTCGTTCAGCAGCTGGAACTGCTCGGCAAAAATGCTGGTCATCTGCTGGGTGATCTGGTCGATAATGCCCAGCAGCTCCTCCTTGGCCTGCTCCACATCGCTGCGCTGTTCGGACAGGTAGGTATATCGGGTGTTCACCCGGTCGAACTCCTCGATGGCGCCGATGTTGGGCGTACCCAGCGCCTTGATCTCCCGGTTCAGCTCGGCAATACGCCGGGTAGCCTTGGGCACGCTCTCCAGCTCGATACGCTGCTCCATGGCGTCGCTGTGGCTCAGCTCGTAGCGCTCCCACAGCTTCTCCAGGATCTGGCTCTCCTCCATGCCGCTGTTTTCCAGCTTCTGCTGCAATTTGTTGTACGCCTGCATGGTCTGCAAAAGCGTATCGTTGCAGGCGCGGCTGTCACGGCTATGCTGGTCACGCTGCTGCTCCAGCGCCAGTTTGGCCTGGGCCAGATCCTCCAGCCGCTGCCGCAGCTGCGCCGCGCGGTCGTTCTTCTCTGCAAGCGCCGCCTGATGGCCCGCCATATCGGCCAGCGCCTTCTCGTTGGCCTGCCGGTACTCCTGCACCCGCCGGTCGCGCTCAGCGCGGTCGGATACCATATCCGCCTGCAAGCCCCGCAGGTCCTCCACGCTCCGCAGAACGCTGTCCTTCTCCGCGCTCAGTGCCGCCTGATCGGCCTTCTTGTCGCTGACGGCCTGGGCCAGTTGGTTGGTCTGCTCCGTCAGATCGGTCTGGCCGGCCAGCTTGTCCCGCATCTCCTGCCGCAGCGCGGCCGCGCGGTCCTCTGCCGCAGTGATGTCCGCCTGTATCCCGGCCATGCGCCCGCGGCCGTCCGTCTCCCGGCGGTCCAGGCCGGACAACTCCTGCTCCATAGTCTCGCAGCTCAGGCGCAGGCTTTCCAACAGGAGGTCATAGTGGTCCTGCCGTCCCTGTAAGGTCAGCACCTCGTCCGCCGCCTTGCGCTGCTGGTCCTTGGCCACCTGCAATTCATACTCAGCCTTCTGCAGCTCCCTCTGGGCCGTCTCGGCCTGCTGCGCGGCCTCGTTCAGCTTACCGTGCAGGGCGCCCTGTGCCGCCTTCAACCGTTCCAGCTCATTGGCCCGGGACAGCACGCCGGAGGATCGGCTGGCGGAGCCGCCGGTCATGGAGCCGCCCCGGTTGATGATCTGTCCGTCTAGCGTCACGATGCGGAAGGCATTGCGGAACTTACGCGCCATGGCGATACCGCTGTCCAGGTCCTCCACTACCACCGTCCGGCCCAGCAGATTTTTAAAAATATGGTCGTATCGCGCGTCGTACCGCACCAGACGGCTGGCGATGCCTACAAAACCATACTCTCCCGCAGCGTTCTCCCGCAGCTCGTCGCCCCGGATGGCCGTCAGCGGCAGGAAGGTAGCGCGGCCGCCGTCCCGCTGCTTCAGGAACTGGATGGCCGCCTTGGCGTCCTCCTCCCGTTCCACCACGATGTTCTGCAGCGCCGCGCCCAGTGCCGTCTCCAGCGCCACGGCATAGGTCTGCTCTGTGGTCATCAGTCCGGCCACCGGCCCGTGAATGCCCCGCAGCGTGTTCTTCTCCGCTGCCTGCATCACAGTCTTTACCGCCTTGTTGAAGCCCTCATACTCCTTCTCCATCTCCGTCAGCAGACGGATACGGTCCTCCTGGGCGTTCACCTGCCGGGTCAGCTCCTGTTTTGCGTCCTGGGCGCTCTGCGCCTTCTGGCGGCGGCTGTCCATTCGTAGGCTGTGACCCTGAATGATATTCTCCGCCGCCTGGGCCTCCTCCCTGGCATCGTTCAGCGCCCGGCGATTGGTCTTTGCGTCCTTTTCGCTCTCCTCCAGCTTACGCTGTGCCTCGGACAGCTCCTGCCGCACCGTAATCCGCCGCTGTCCGGCCTCGTCCAGGCCCGCCTGCAGGGCGGACAGCGCGGCGCGCCCGTCTGCGGCCTCGGCCACAGCAATGGCCTCCTGCGCCCGCAGGGCCTCGGCCTCGTCCGCCGCGCCCTTTGCGCTGTCAGCCAGCGCCTGCGCCCGAGAGAGCAGCTCACTCAGCGCCGTCTCCAATACCGCCGCGTCGCGGTCGATGTCCGCGATACGCGCCAGCTGTCCGTCGATCTGTCCCTGTAAATTCTCCCGCCGCTGGTCTGTGCTGGTCAGTTCCTGTTCCAGCCGGCGCAGAGACTCGTTGTTGTGCTCCACAGAGGTCTGCAGCACCGCGATGGCCGCAGACTCCTCGCCGGCGGCGGACTCCGCCTCGGTCACCTGACCGCGCAGCGCGTCAGCCGCCACGTCGTTCTGCCGCATCTCCTCGGTAAAACGCTCTCCCTGGGCGTAGGCCTCGTCCAGCGCCGCCTGGGCCTGGTCACAGGCCTCCTTGGCCTGAGCCGTATCGCTCTCCAGCTTCAGCTTGGCAGTCCGCAGGTTTTGCAGCTGCTCCAGCCACACGGAGATCTCCAGCACCCGCAGCTCATCCCGCAGCACCAGATACTTCTTCGCCGTCTCCGCCTGCGCCCGCAGCGGCTCCACCTGCAATTCCAGCTCGGCGATCTTGTCGTTGATACGCACCAGGTTTTCCTCGGTGCGCTCCAGCTTGCGCTCGGACTCCTCCTTGCGGTGCCGGTATTTGCTGATACCGGCAGCCTCCTCGAAGATCTCCCGGCGCTCGCCGCTTTTCACAGACAGTATCTCGTCGATCTTGCCCTGTCCGATAATGGAATAGCCCTCCCGGCCCATACCGGTGTCCATGAACAGCTCGTTCACGTCCTTCAGCCGCACGGACTGCTTATTGATATAGTACTCCGACTCACCGCTGCGGTAATACCGCCGTGTCACGGCCACCTCTGCCTCCTCCCGGGTAGGGAAGATATGCTCGGTGTTGTCGATGACCAGCGTCACCTGGGCAAACCCCATCTGGTTCCGCTTCTCCGTACCGCCGAAGATCACGTCCTCCATCTTGGCGCCGCGGAGCTGGCGGCTGTTCTGCTCGCCCATGACCCAGCGTATGGCGTCGGAGATGTTGGACTTGCCGGACCCGTTTGGTCCCACGATGGCGGTGATGTCCTCGCCGAAATTCAATACCGTCTTGTCGGGGAAACTCTTGAACCCCTGTATCTCAAGTGCTTTTAAGTACAACTGCGTCACCTCTTATACTTTGGCATACCTTAACTAAGATAGTATACTATGGAAGTCCCCGTTTTTCAAGAAAAAACGCGCGCCGGCATGAAAAAAGCGGAGAGCCCCCGCCCTCCGCCATTGTCTATCCATGCCGCCGTTCGATCTGTCCGTACAGTGCCTCCAGCGCATCGCCCAGTGTACCGATCCGATCAATGATTCCCTCTGCCACCGCCTGCTCGCCGTACAGCACCGTCCCCACGTCATTGGCCATGTCGCCACTGGAGAGCATCAACTCCCGGAACCGTTCCGCGGTCACGCGGCTGTTGGCCGCCACGAACTGAATAATGCGCTCCTGGAGGCGTTCAAAATACCTGTACGTCTCCGGCGCGGCAATGACCGTCCCGGACATCCGCACCGGGTGCACCGTCATGGACGCCGTGGGCGCGATGAACGTCTCCTTTCCGCACACCGCCAGCGGTACGCCGATGGAGTGCCCGCCGCCCAGCACCAGCGTCACCACCGGCTTCGTCATGCCCGCCGCCAGCTCCGCGATGGCCAGTCCCGCCTCGATGTCGCCGCCCACGGTGTTCAGAAGCAGCAGCACCCCGTCCACCTGTTCGTTCTGCTCCAGCGCAGCCAGCAGCGGCAGTACGTGCTCGTACTTCGTGCTCTTCAGATTGTCCGGCAGCAGCGTGTGTCCCTCCACCTGCCCCACGATGGTCAGGCAGTGTATCGTCCCCCGGCTGTTTTTCACCACAGTACTGCCCATGTCGATGATCGGCTGTACCGGCACCGCCGCTTTTTCCTCGTTCTTTTCCCGGTTTTCGTCGTTGCTCATATCCGCGCCTCCTTTTTGCCGTAGCTTGCGCGGATACCGCCTCTTTCATGCAAAAAGAGCGCCTTCCGGCGCTCTTTTTCGTTATCTTCTGTTGTGGGGATACCAGATCTTCTGCTTCTCCGCCTCGCGGATCAGTTCCTCCCGGAAGTCCGGGTGCGCGATGGAGATCAGCTTCTCCGCGCGCTCCCACACCGTCAGTCCCTTCAGGCACACGCAGCCGTACTCCGTCACCACGTACATGGTGTTCACGCGGGTATCCGTCACCACGGAGCCGTTCTGCAGGGTAGGCCGTATGCGGGAATGCAGCGTGCCGTCCTTGTCTGCGTGAGTGGAGCTGAGACAGATAAAGCTCTTGCCGCCCTTGGACAGATACGCGCCCAGCACAAAGTCCTGCTGTCCGCCGGCGCCGCTGATCTGCTTGGTGCCCGCCGTCTCACCGTTCACCTGCCCGTACAGGTCCACATCCACCGCGTTGTTGATGGAGACAAAGTTGTCGATGGCCGCGATGGTACGGATGTCGTTGGTGTAGCTGATGGGCGCGGCCATGCACGCCGGGTTGTCGTCCAGATAGTCGTACAGCTTCTGGGTACCGGCGGCAAAGGCGAACACCTGCCGGCCCCGGTCGATGTTCTTCTTCATGCATGTGACCTTCCCCGCCATCGCCAGATCCACATAGGCGTCCACATACATCTCCGTGTGTACGCCCAGATCCTTCAGGTCGGACTCGCACAGCATGGCGCCCACGGTATTGGGCATACCGCCGATGCCCAGCTGCAAGCAGGCACCGTCGGGTATCTGCTCCACGATCAGCTTCGCCACCGCCCGGTCCACCTCCGTAGCCGTGCCGCTGGGCTGGACGCCCATGGGGTCGTTGCGCCCCTCCACGATCATGTCCACCTCGCTGACATGGATGCAGTTGTCAAAGCCGCCCAGGCACCGGGGCATATTTTCGTTGACCTCCACGATGACCACCTTGGCCATCTCGCACACCGCCTTCACATGCGAAGCCGACAGTCCGAAGTTGAAGTACCCGTGCTTGTCCATCGGGGCCACCTGGAACATGGCCACGTCCGGCGGCGTGATGTGGTCGTAGTAGTACCGCGGCAGCTCGGAGTACCGCATGGGCTCGTGGAACCCGGCGCCGCCGGCGATATGATGGCGCTCCACGCTGCTCATGTGGTGAGAGTTGAAGATGATGTGATGCACCGGATCCTCGATGTCGAAGATCGCCGGCTTCCACAGGCTAATACCGCCCCGGACCTTCACATCCTCCAGTTCCGGTGCACGGCGGGCCAGCGCCTCGTCCAGCACCCGGGGATGAATTGCGCAGAAGCCGTAATCCACCCAATCACCGGACTTGATGACCTTCACCGCCTCGTCCGCGGTGGTCAGTTTCTGCTTGTACAGCGCCTGAAAATCAGCAAAAGCCATGTCCTGTTCCTCCCTGTTCTTTCCTGTTCCTTCCGCTGAAGGCTGAATTCTTAATTGTTAATTTTACCACAATACAGCCGGCGGGGAAATTGACGAAACCCACAAGAATTCCCGGGAATGCTTGTGCAAAAATGAACAGGTCCGGCATGGATATCATCCGCTCAACGCCTCTACCTCCTCCGACATGATCACCCGTATCTCGTTGACCGCCGTGTCCTTGTTTTTTTCGCTCTGGCACATCTTTGCCGCTGTCCCCACCAGCGCCTGCAGGATACCTCCCAGCTCCTTGACCTCCTTCAGGCTGCCCTCTCCGCTTTCCAGCCGTTCCGTAGCCCCGGCAGCCGCCGTCTCCAGCAGCTTTGCCGTGGCCATCAGGCATCGCCGGAGTATCTGCTTTTCCGCCTCCTCCCGACCGATCTGCCACTGCCCCTTGATCGCATGTCGCCACACCGTCTGCGTACACACATGGTACTCCCTTGCCAATCGCTGATAGGTATACATTCCCGACTCATACTTACGCCTTACCTCTCCCCAGTTCACGTCTGCTCTTTTCATATGCGCTCCCCCCTTCCTGCGATCCGGTTCTGCCCCTATGCCAAAAAACCGGGAGAGTTGCCCACAAACAGGCAACTCTCCCAAAATTATTTTTCTTTTCCCCCGCTTCATCCCCCGTCCCTTTCGTACGGCACGCTTCTCCCATCGTCCCGCTCTTTCGCGACCCGAGATCGCTCTTACTTTGCCTTGAACTCTATCCACTCATTGTCCATAAGGACAACTACCAAGTCTTCCTCAATAACAGCATACGGAGTCCCCAGGTCTCTGTTGAAGTTTGCCTCACCATCTTTTCGGGGAACGCCATCCTCCGCATACGACGTGGTGTACTGAATAACACTCTCGTCTACTTCAACGGGAACAGCATTATCGGTCGAATAGTAATTTATCCCATTTACCATTATCGTCGCAGGATAGTCCCCAACATTCGACTTTCCGCAGCCCGCCATAGCAACAACGCAAACCAACGCTAACACTGATGCCATCAACTTTTTCATACGATCACGCTCCCCCTGTCAAATTCCAATTGATCCGTTCTATCTTCAGCACAATGCTCTTAAATTCTCTTGCCCACCTCGATTGTACCATGCCTCTCCGCAAGGTCGCAAGATATTTTCCCCTGCACGCCATTGTGAAAACAACCAAAAACACCTCCGCTGCCCCACAGGCAGCGGAGGTGTTTTACGATCTAATTACTCTTCGTCCTCGTCCTCGTCAGCGGCGGGAGCCAGCAGCGCGCGGATGGACAGGGAGATCTTCTGCTTCTCCTCGTCGATGGCGGTGATCTTGGCATCCACCATCTCGCCCTCGGTCAGCACGTCGCCGGGCTTCTCAATGCGGCGATCCGCGATCTGGGAGATGTGGATCAGGCCGTCCACACCGGGCACGACCTCGGCGAACGCGCCGAAGGTCATCAGCTTCACGATACGCACGTTGGCCACATCGCCCACATGGTAGGTAGCCATGAACTTATCCCAGGGATTCATGCTGCGGTCCTTCACGCCCAGAGAGATCTTGTGCTTCTCGGGATCGAAGGAGATAACGTACACGTCCAGGGTATCGCCCACGGAGACGACCTCGGCGGGGTTCTTGATACGGCTCCAGGACAGCTCGGAGATATGTACCATACCATCCACGCCGCCGATGTCCACGAACACACCGTAGGAAGTCATGGACTTCACGGTGCCGGTGTAGTGCTTGCCGACCTCGATGTTGTTCCAGATCTCCGCCTGGGCGGCCTGACGGGCCTCATAGGTCACGGCCTTGATGGAGCCGACGACACGGCGGCGGGCACGGTTGACCTCGGTGATGCGCAGGGACACGGTCTGGCCGATCATGGTGCTCAGCTCAGCGCCGCGGGGCAGACCGGACTGGGAAGCGGGCACAAACACGCGCACGCCCTTGACATTAACGACGATACCGCCCTTGTTCTCCTCGGTGACTTTACCTTCGAGAGTGGTCTTGTCCTCGCGGGCCTTCTCGATATCCTCCCAAACCTTGACAGCGTCCAGACGCTTCTTGGACAGCATGGCATAACCCTCCACGTCGTTGACGCGGATGATATAGGTCTCGATCTCGTCGCCGACCTTGACGACGTCCTCAGGCTTCACATTGGGATCTGCGGACAGCTCGTCCACAGAGATATAGCCCGCCTGCTTGCAGCCCAGATCGACCTGCACCTCGGTGGGGCCGATCGCCGTTACAATACCGGTTACCTTCTCTCCTGTATTCAAAGTCTTAAAAGATTTTTCCAGCATTTCCTCGAAGCTCTCTTCCGTAGCTTCCATGTTCTTGATCTCTTCGCTCATCGTTGCATATACCTCCTTAATGATGCCCGCAGGCGTGGACGCGCCGGCTGTAAGCCCCGCCACAGAACATCCGTTAAGGGACCCGACCCGCAGCTCCTCCGGCCCTTCGATCTGATAGACCCGGGCGCAGCGTGTGCTGCAGATCTCCGCTAAATGTCTGGTGTTGGCACTTTTACGATCTCCGACCACGACCATAACGTCCGCCCGTCCGGCGATATTCGCCGCCTCGGATTGACGTTTTTGCGTAGCATCACATATTGTATCAAAGATTTCGGCGTTTGTACACTGTTTTTTTAAAAATTTTACACACTCTTCCCATATCGAACGAATACAGGTCGTCTGTGCGGTAACCAGCAAATCCATGTCCTTCCGCGCCGGGTCCGCCGCCACCCAATCAGCCAGCTCTGCCGTGTTTTCCAGCACCACGCTGCGCTCACAGCGGCTTGCGGCGGCCATCACCTCCGGATGGTGCGCTTCTCCGATAATGATGGGTGTCCGGCCCGCACGGGCTGCCTGTTCCACCAGCCGGTGGATCCGCAGCACATGGGGACAGGTGGCATCCATGATCTGTGCGCCCCGCTCCTCCAGCACCCGCAAAGCCTCCCGTGTCTCGCCGTGGGCACGGATGATCACCGTCTCTCCCGGCCGCACCTGCTGAGGGCTGTCCGCCTGCCGCGCACCCAACGCCTCCAGCGCTGTGATGACCCGGTCATTGTGTATGATACTGCCCAGCATAACGCAGCCGCCTTCCCGGGCAGCCACCTCCGCCATGTGCACGGCCCGTTCCACGCCGTAGCAGAACCCCGCCGTCTTCGCCAGTATCACCTGCATTCGATCCCTCCCAGGGCATAGGCCCGCCGCATGACCTCATGGGCGTTGGCAGTATATTCCTCCGCCGTACCCTTGCGGCCGGTGTACTCCGGCTCGAAGGGCTCGCCGATTATGATGGGCGTCTTGCGGAATATGCGCTTCTTCGTGCCGATATATACCGGCGCCAGCTTCACGCCGGCACGGATGGCCATCATGCCCGCGCCGGACTTGACATCCGCCTGTCCCGGTGTCTTCACCCGTGTTCCCTCCGGAAACAGGAACAGGTTCCACCCGTCCCGCAGGCTCTGTATGGCGGTCTTCACCGCCCCAATGTCACTGTTGCCCCGATCCACCGGAAACACACCGATCGCCCGCAGGAATCCACCCACGATGGGGATGGAGAACAACTGCTTCTTAGCCATGATCCGCACGTTGAACCGCTGGGGCATGGACAGCACGAATAGGATGGGGTCCCAGGCACTGGAGTGATTGGCGCACAGCAGCACCGGTTCTCCGCCCTCCAGATGCTCCGTTCCCCGCAGGTCCACCGGCAGAAAAAACAGCACCAGCGGGCGCAGCACCCGCCACGCCGCCGCGTAAAACTTATTTCTCACGATGCCACACGCCCCCGTATCACATCCAGCAGCAGCTCCAGGCTGGCCGCGAAGTCCATGTCCGTGTTGTCGATCATGATGGCATCATCCGCCGGCCGCAGCGGCGCCGCCGCCCGGTGGGTATCGTTATAATCCCGCTGCTCCATATCCCGCAGCACCTCGTCAAAGGGCTTCGGCGTGCCCCGCTGCTCCAGCTCCAAAAACCGCCGCCGCGCCCGCGTCTCCACATCCGCGCACAGAAACACCTTCACCTCCGCGTCCGGCAGCACCACGGTCCCGATGTCACGTCCGTCCATGATGACGCTGTGCTCCCGCGCCAGAGACCGCTGCAGCTCCATCAGGAACGCCCGCACCTCCGGTATGGCCGACACGTCTGAGGCGTACTTCGATATCATCGGCAGGCGTATCTCCTTCGTCACGTCCTCGCCGTTGAGATACATCCGCTGCAGACCCTCCTCGTCATACCGCAGGGCCACAGTGATCTCCGGCAGCGCCGCGATCACCGCCGGCGCGTCCGTTGGCGCGATGTCGTGCCGATACATATACACGCCGATGGTCCGATAGATGGCCCCGGTGTCCACATATAAGATATGCAGCGCCTCCGCCGCCGCCCGGGCCAGCGTGCTCTTCCCCGCGCCGGACGGCCCATCGATGGCCACTGCGTACTGTCTCTCCGTCATGTCATTTCCTCGCTTTCTGCGGCGCTCAGCCCCGCCAGATACCCCGTCGCCCATGCGATCTGTAAATTAAAGCCCCCCGTATAGGCGTCCACGTCCAGCACCTCGCCGGCAAAAAACAATCCCCCCACCCGCTTCGACGCCATGGTGTTTGGCGTTACCTCTCCCACCTTCACGCCGCCGGCGGTGACGATCGCCTCACTGACGGGCCGCGGCCCGGTAAGTTCCAGCGTAAAGTGCTTCAGCACCTGCACCAGTACCCGGCGCTGTTCCTTTGTCAGGCTGTTGGCCTTTTCGCTTCCGGTCAGCCCCGCCCGGCGCAGCACCACCGGCACCATGCTGTGGGGCACCAACCCCGCGGCGATGGTCCCCATCTCCCGGTTGGGATTTTCTCCGATATCCCGCAGCACCCGCGCGTCCAGCTTCTGCTCGTCCAGCGCCGGCTTCAGGTCGATCTCTATCGTATAGTGCTCCCCCTCCCAGCGCCGCAGATGGGCGCTGGCGGACAGCACCAGCGGTCCGGACACCCCGAAGTGGGTAAACAGCAGTTCGCCGAAATCCCGGAACACCGCCTTTTTCTTCCCGTTGTATACCGTCACTGCCACGTTCCGCAGGCTCAGGCCCTGCATAGCCGGACAGTCCTCGCCCGCGCACACCAGCGGCACCAGAGAGCCCCGCAGCGGCACAATGGTATGCCCCAGTGCCTCCGCTATGCGGTAGCCATCCCCCGTGGACCCGGTACCGGGATAGGACATCCCGCCTGTGGCCAGGATGACCGCCTGCACGGGGTACGTCCCCTTCTCTCCGGTCACGGCGCATACCGCGCCATCCGCCGTCTCCACTGATACGGCCCGGTCACGGGCCCACCGCACCTTCCGGCGCTTCAGCTCCCGTTCCAGCGCGTTGGTGATATCGAAGGCACTGTCGGACACCGGAAACACCCGGTTTCCCCGTTCCACCTTCAGCGGCACACCCAGCGCCTCGAAAAACGCCATGGTGTCCCGCGGCGTGAACCGTGTCAGCGCACCGTACAAAAATCGCCCATTACCGGGAATGCTGGCAAGCAGCGTCTCCCGGTCACAGTCATTGGTCACATTGCACCGGCCCTTGCCAGTGATATTCACCTTCTTGCCCAGCCGTTCGTTGGGCTCCAGCAGCGTCACCGCCGCGCCCTGCCGGGCCGCGGTGATGGCCGCCATCAGACCGGCGGCACCGCCGCCGATCACCACGATCTCCTTCGCCATGTCACTCGTCATCTTTCCCGAAAATACTGTACCTGGACCACACCTGCTCCATATCCGCCAGCGTGGCGGACAGGTCATCCCGCCGCTGCTGCCCCACCGCCAGGATCAGCGCGTTCAGCAGGCTCAGCGGCGCAGCCATGGAGTCCACGAAGGAGATCATGTCGCAGGGCGCCAGCAGCGATACCGCCGCCATGCCGTACAGCGGAGACAGTGCCGAATCGGTGATCGCCACCACCTCCGCGCCCCGCCGGCAGGCAAACTCCACCGCGTGGATAGCCATCTTGGAGTACCGCGGGAAGGATATTCCCACCAGCACGTCGCCTCTGCCGATGTGGGCCAGCTGCTCATAGATCTCACCGGCGGCGCTGGACTGCACCAGCGTCACGTTCTTGAAGATCAGGTGCAGGTAGAAGTTCAGATACCCCGCCAGAAATGAGGAGGACCGCACACCCAGGATATAGATGTGCTCCGCCCCCAGCAGCTTGTCCACCGCATGTCCGGCTTCTGCCAAAATATTGGAGAAACCGTTGCCGATCCATGGTTCGCCTCTGCTGCCGCTAAAATCAAACAGTACACGGAACCACAGTGTCAGGCCAAACAATCCTTCATTGAAGAAGAACAGCGGGAAGCACAGGCAGACAACACCGTACAGCACCGTGCGCACCGCGGCCAGATAGTTTTTATCGCGCAGCAGCAGCACGCCCAGAAACGCCGGGTACAGCTTAAAACCGGCGGCAATCGCCAGCGCCAGACAGGCCAATTCCCGCAAAAGTGGGTTTTCTGAATTGCGGTACAGGATAAAAAATGCCATTAACGGCCAGCACAACAGCAGAATATTGCCGCGTTCCAAGCCGTACAGTACCCCATAGCTGAACACTGCGCAGAATGCCAGCAGCTCTTTCCGCCCCCCGCAGCTGCGCGTCAGGCGTTCTGTCATCGATACAATTCCTAAGACCACCACGATAACAAAGACGATAAACAGCATCATCGTCGCTTGCTGTAGACGCAAATCCCGTTCTGTTCCCTTCATGTTGAGAGACGAGATAAACGATTCTGTCCACGTAGCTGATTGTGTCTTTGGCACAAGCAAATACAACACATAGAAAAACAGATTTGCAAGTGGCGGGTACAGCGTATCGAACTGTCCGTAGGGCATACGTCCACGCGTATACTCAATACTATGGAAAAAGTCCATACCGGTATCGGTGACATCATAAAAGAAGAATCGATGCAGCAGCGCACCACGGCTGGCCAGCAGGGCAAGCAGCAGCACCGCCAGACAGACCACCGTCGCCCAGCAGTAAATCTGCATAGGCGTCAGCCGCCTGTTTTTGTCCAACCGCA
>ERZ837910.3288-NODE-3288-length-17916-cov-2.824646_pt1 | contig 17916 bp, 15 predicted proteins | sample MGYA00519940_ERZ837910 | MGnify/ENA primary metagenome ERZ837910 (study PRJEB31850, sample SAMEA3708825) | human gut metagenome | biome: human gut; feature: human-associated habitat; material: faeces | place: China | collected 2014 ... | reverse complement strand
ATAATCGATCACTCTTGGAAAACGCTGGTAGCCATGAGAATACACTCCATCTAAAGAAGAATCGGCGAAATTCTTCGCCGATTCCTCTGCACGTTTCTCATCGAAACCATTTTTCACAAGAATGCTCTGTAATTTTTCTTTCATTTCTTCGTGGAAAACTCGCATTTTACATTCCTGCCTTTTTATTTATCTGGAGATTTTATATCATCAAACAAGCTTCATGTCAACCAGAACCTGATGAAGTTTCTCCTTCTCTTCTGGTGTCAGCTCTCCGATCGGTGCCAGGCACTTGCCAACCGGGATGCCCTGCTGTACAAGCCCTTCCTTAATAACAGCCGGGAAAGTGCCCATACCGCATGCGATACGGAGCGGTGCCAGTTCAAACTGTGCATCCAAAGATCCCTTGAGATCACCTTCCATAAATTTGTCGTAGATATCAGCTGCGATACGTGGAGCTACGTTTGCACAGGATGCGATCGCGCCTGTTGCTCCATAGCAGAGAGCTGCATGGATCAGAGTGTCTCTTCCCATCAGTACATGGAAGTTGTCGTTGTCTCTTGTCAGACGGATGTACTCTGCTGCATTTGTCATATCACCGGTGCTGTCCTTGACTGCAACGATGTTGTCGATCTCAGCCAGTTTTGCAACAGTTGCCGGTGTGATAGTTACGTTTGTTTTTGGTTTGTTGTTGTAAAGGATGATCGGAAGTGAAGTGCTTTCTGCGATTTCCTTATAGTAAGCGTACAGTTCGTCCTGTGTCTGGGATACAAACATTGGTGTCAGTATGGAAACTGCATCCACGCCAACTTCTTCGCAGATCTTTACCAGACGGATAACGCCTCTTGTTGTGATATGGTTTGCACCGCCGTAAACCGGAACACGACCTCTTGTCTCATCTTTGACTGTTTCAAGGATCTTGCGATAGGTATCGTCATCGAATGCGTAAAACTCTCCGGTCGTTCCCAGTGGAAACAGACCATGCACGCCGTTGTCGATCAGATGATTGACCATCTGACGCAGTACTGGATAGTTTACTTCTCCGTCATCTGTAAGTGGTGTGATGATTGGTGGAATAATTCCTCTTGGTACAAATCCCATTGTTTTTTCCTCCTCGTTGTTGCTATATTTTTTGGATTGAATGATCTTGTTATATGTTTTAATTTTTGTTCATTGATTTTAGATAAAGAACTGTGCGATAAGCAGTTCCAGTACACCAACGCCCGACATGATCATCGATACGGCCGTCTTGCATCGAACCTGGTCTTTCAGTTCTGTCAGTCCGAACATTCCGTTGAATACCCAGAATCCACTGTCATTGAAGTAGGAGAATGAAATCGCACCTACGCAGCAGGAAAGGGACATAAGAAGCGGGCTGATGCTTAAAACACTCATAAGTGGTGCTGTCAGGGATGCTGCTGTTGTGATTGCAACGGTTGCAGATCCGAGAGCGATCCTCATAAGTGCTGCAATGATGAACGGGATCAGAACTGCCGGAAGTGCCCAGGATGTAACCATTTCACCAAGTGCAGTACCGATACCGCTTACTTTTACAACGTTTCCAAGAGATCCGCCGGCACCTGTGATCAGCATGATGATACCGGTATCTTTGATAGCGTCATCCATCATCTTGAGAACAGCTTTGTTATCTTCCTTCGGAACAAGTCCGTAGATTGCAAGAAGTGTACCGATTCCAAGTGCTACGATCGGAGAACCAAGGAAATCAACTACGCTGTTGCTGATACCAACAAAACCAAGTACAGTTTTGAGAAGGATCAGGATGATCGGAACAAAGATCGGTGCTACAGATACCCAGAAGCCCGGGAGTGGTTTTGCATCCATCATTGCATTGAGTTCATCCATGGATTTGATGTATTCCTGTTTGAATTCTTTTCTGTCAAATCCACCTTCATCGTTCGGAACCTGATAGATTTTCTTTCCGATCCATTTTGTGTAAAAAACTACTACGATCAGCATCGGAATGGAGATCAGTGCACCACCGATGATCATCTGGCCTACATCGACATTGAACATTCCGGCTGCAGTCAGCGGACCAGGTGTCGGAGGTACCAGACAGTGTGTCAGCTGAAGACCAACTGCCAGTGAAAGTGCAAGTCCAACTACAGATTTACCGGTTACTTTGGACATTGCCTTGCAAAGAGGTGCAAAAATTACAATCGCAGAGTCTGCAAATACCGGAATGGAAATGAACCATCCTGTGATCGCCAGTGCCCATTCTTCGTTTTTCTGACCGATCAGTTTGATAAAGCTGTATGCCATTTTTTCGGCAGCTCCGGATTTCTCCAGGATACCGCCCATCATAACGCCAAGACCGATGATGATACCGGTGCTCTTTAATGTGCTTCCAAATCCTTCCTGAATGGCTGTGATCAGACCAGTCTGAGTTGTGCCGTCAGCGAGGGTAATATCTGAGATCGGCATTCCGCCGATGATTCCTGTGATCATGGCTGCGATCAGAAGGGCCATGAAGGAATGTACTTTTGTTTTCATTACCAGGACGATCATTACGATGATTCCTAATGCCAGTCCTAATAACATTCTTGTTGATTCAGACATGTTTTTTCCTCATACTCTTTCCATATATTCATTCACTAAAGTTTTTAAGGGGGAGGATCTGTCGCCAGACCCTCATAACCTATTTTGCTGATAAAATCTTATCTTACGAGACACGGACGCTTGTTGTCGAATTTCCATCCCGGGATCAGATACTGCATGCCTTTTGCATCGTCACGTGCTCCCAGACAGTTGTCCATGTAAAGTTTGTGTGCTTTGAGAACCTGTTCACGGTCAACTTCGATTCCAAGTCCGCCTTTTTTCGGAAGGTCAATGCATCCATCTACGATTTCCATCGGCTGTTTTGTGAGACGTTCACGGCCTTCCTGCCAGATCCAGTGAGTATCAATTCCGTTCATTTTTCCAGGAATTGCAGCTGCACACTGTACGACCATTGCAAGGCTGACATCGAAGTGGTTATTGGAATGACATCCCCACATCATACCGAAGTCATTGCACATCTGGCCTACACGAACGGAACCGTTCATTGTCCAGAAATGTGGATCTGCAAGCGGGATATCTACGCTCTGCAGGGACAGGCAGTGGTGCATCTGACGCCAGTCTGTGTTGATCATGTTGGTTGCTGTCGGCATTCCGGAGAGCTGTCTGAACTCTGCCATAACTTCACGTCCGGAGAATCCGTTTTCTGCGCCGCATGGGTCTTCACAGTAAGCAAGACATTCCTTGAGCTGTGGAGCGATCTCCAGTGCTTCTTTGAGGCTCCAGCAGCCGTTCGGGTCGAGATCAACTCTTGCATCCGGGAATGCTTTTTTGATCGCCTGAACTGCTTTGAGTTCTTCCTTCGGTGCAAGTACGCCGCCTTTGAGTTTGAAATCTACGAAGCCGTATTTTTCATGGGTCGCTTTTGCAAGTGCTACGATTGCTTCTGGTGTAAGGGCTTCTTCGTGACGGAGACGGTACCAGTCGCATTCTGCATCTGGTTCTTCTTCGTACGGAAGATCTGTTTTTTTGCGGTCTCCAATGTAGAAGAGGTAGCTTAAGAACTGTACTCTTTCTCTCTGGATTCCATCACCCATCAGAGCTGCTGCCGGCACATCAAGGAATTTTCCGAGAAGGTCAAGCAGAGGTGCTTCGATTGCTGTTACTACATGTACTCCGGTACGAAGGTCGAATGTCTGTAAGCCACGCACGTCATCTTTGATATTTTCATCCAGCCATTTACGAACCTTGTTGAGCGTCTGTTTGTAATCTGCAATGCTTGTTCCGATCACCAGGTCTTTTACCTGCTCAAGTGCATTTGTGATCTTCTCTCCTCCCGGAACTTCTCCAACACCTTCTACTCCGTTGGAATCTGTCAGGATCACGATGTTTCTTGTAAAGTAAGGTGCATGTGCGCCGGAAAGGTTTAATTCCATACAGTCATGTCCGGCTACCGGGAAAACTTCCATTTTTTCTACAACAGGTATCATTTTTCTTCCTCCTAGAATATTCGAAATCATTGCGGCCTCAATGTTTTTCTTTGTTTGTTTTGTATGTATTTTATTATATACATTCTGGCTTTTTGTTCAATTCGCAGAATACCCAAGAAGGTTCTTATGATTTTTATGCTTTCGTTAATGTTGCAGTTTTTGAAATGATATGTTTCATTTTAATCGCATTTTGTTTCATGCATTGCGTAAAATACAGGATTTTCTGCAATTTAAGGTAAAAAAAAAGCAGGTCGCTTGATATTTATAACTTCAACTGCATACACATGCAGGCATGAGATGCAGTTGAAATTTTGAAACCTGGATATCAGGTGATCGGTGCCGGGTTGAAGATGCAGAGGTCGTTGTGGAGTTTGTATTTCTCTGCGAAGGACTGATCCTTTCCGCTTGCAACCGCGATGATCTTGTTGAACAGCTGGGTTCCGATTTCCTGGATCGTTGCTTCGCCTGTTGCGATCGGACCGGCGTTGACATCGATCAGATCCTGCCACATGGCTTTCATTTCATTTCTTGAACAGACTTTGATGACCGGAGCTGCTGCGAGTCCATATGGAGTTCCGCGGCCTGTCATAAATACCTGCAGAGTGATTCCTGATGCAAGCTGGCATGGACCGCAGACGATATCGCTTGCCGGTGTCGCTGCATAGATAAGACCGTGTTTGGTTGGTTTTTCTGCCGGGGAAAGTACTTCCACGATCGGTGAGCTTCCTGATTTTGCAATGGAGCCCATGGCTTTTTCTACGATGTTGCAGAGTCCGCCTTTTTTGTTTCCCGGGGTCGGGTTAGCGCTTCTGTCTACGTTTCCTTCTGCAAGGTAATGATCGTACCAGCGCATTTCTGCTGCAAGTTTGTCTCTTACTTCTGCGCTGACGCAGCGTTCTGCAAGGTAATGTACTCCGTCACGTACTTCTGTTACTTCGGAGAACATAACGGTTGCGCCGCCTTTTACCAGCATGTCTGCCGCATATCCTGCGGATGGGTTTGCAGTCACGCCGGAGAATGCATCGCTTCCACCGCACTGCATGCCGATGCAGAGTTTGGATAATGGAAGTGTTTCTCGTTTTCTTTCGTTGAGGATCGCGAGTTTTTTGTCTGCCATTTTCATGAGGGCATCAACCATGGCATCGAAACCTTTCTGTTCCTGGAGGATGATGACATTTTCAGGTGTAATGTCGGCTTCATCGAGGAGCATCTGTACAGTGAATTTCTCACAGCCAAGTCCGACTACCATGAGCTGTCCGCCGAAGTTTGGATGTTTGGCGAGATTTCTGAGTGCACGGATCGGAACTTTTGCCTCAGGTGCGTTGATGGCAACGCCGCAGCCGTATGCGTGGTTGATCGGGACGATGTCGTCTACGTTTGGATATTTTGGAAGAAGTTCTTCTTTCATTTTCTTTACTGCGACATTCAGTACTCCTGTTACGCACTGTACGGTGGTACTGATTCCGAGGATGTTTCTGGTTCCTGCGTAGCCGCCGTCTGGATTTGCATATCCTTCGAAGGTAGTTACCGGCGGTTCAGGCAGGTCTGTGACGATATTTTTGCCGAACTCCATATCATCTACGGATGGCGGGGTTGGGAGTTCGAGCATGAATTCGTTGATCCAGTCGCCGCGTTTGATCGGGTTCATGGCGTATCCGAGGATCACGCCGTAGCGGATGACCGGGCTTCCTTTTGGAATGTCAGCCAGTGCGACTTTGTGTGCCTGCGGGATGTCCTGGTTGATGTGGATGCCTTCCACTTCTGATCCTGCGCTCAGTGGCTGAACAGCGATGGCTACGTTGTCAGACTGGTTTATTTTTACTAGCAGTGACATTTGGGATTCCTCCTTTGCTTTGTTGAGGTTATTATAACGCAGGAGGTTGTATAAGTAAAATTCATTGTAGTTATAGTTCTCTTAATTTTTCTAATTTACATATTGGAATGTGGAGGGGATTGGGGTAGAATGGAGATAAGGAGGTACCCACAATGGATTTACGTCAAATACAATATATTGTAGCAATCGCGGAAGAAAACAACATCACCCGTGCGGCGGAAAAGCTTTATATCACGCAGTCTGCGCTCAACCAGCAGCTTCTTAAACTTGAGAAGGAACTCGGTGTGCAGCTTTTTCATCGTTCGCGGACGGACTGGCATCCTACGGAAGCTGGGGAGATTTATCTGAAGGCTGCACGGGAAATGCTGTTGCTTAAGAAGGATACTTATCACAGGATCCATGATCTCGCGAAGATCCAGCAGGGGGAGCTCAGTGTTGGCTTTACGCCTGGGCGTGGGATCGCCATGTTTTCTAATGTGTATCCGAAATTTCACCGCCTGCATCCTAATATCCAGGTCACTCCACGGGAACTCAGTGTCCAGAAACAGCAGGAACTCCTGATATCCGGTGAGTTGGATCTGGGATTCGTGACACTTGTTCCGGAACAGCAGAAACCTGCTCTGAGTTATATTCCTTTAGCTTCCGAGGATATTTTTGCTGCCGTTCCGATCCGCCATCCGATCGCCACACCACCGGAGGAAGGATGGACAAATGCTGTTCCTGTTCGCGAGGGTGAGATTTCCGAACTGAACCTTTACGCGCTACGCGAGGAACCTTTTGTCCTCACGTACAAAGAATCCACGCTTCGCGACCTGACCGACCACATCTTCGAATCTGCCAGTTTCAAGCCTCATGTACTCTTTGAGACCTCCAGCAATGCAACCATCACCACTATGGTCGGGGCTGAAATGTGCTGTGGCATCATTCCTGCTTTTTATGCCCGTGGACACGAGGACAAGATCCGATTCTTCACTCTCCCTGGCAAGCCCTCCTGGAACATCATGGCATGTCACCACAAAAAACGTTATCTCAGCAAAGCAGCCAGAGATTTCATATCCCTGGCTGAAGAATTCTGGAGTTAAATTTTACAGATTGTACATTTTGTTCTGATTTTGTGTTATAATAATGTTGCTGCCGCTCCTCCAGCAGAAAGGAGGTGTATCTCTTGGATGATTTTTTCACCACACTTCTTGTCACCGTGTTAGCAAATGTAATTAGCTATTACATATGCAAATGGCTGAGCGGTAGACAATAGGTAGCAACAGCCTAAACGGAATAGCTCACCGTAACGAGCAAGAAAACCCCCAGAGCGGCAACTCTGGGGGTTTTCGTTTTGCCTCTTGGAATTTCACCACATTCCTTAGCTACTATTTATTATATGTCTTTCCCTGGTAAAAGTCAACTTTCTTTTTCCATATACGCGATCATCGCCACGGCCGCTTTCTTTGCCTGTTCTACGGCATGGACGACGGTTTTGGAGCCGCGTACGACATCTCCTGCGGCGAAGACGCCTTCTCTGGTGGTCATTTCGTTTTCGTCTACGATGAGGAGACCTTTGTCGGAGCCTTCCAGTCCTACTGTTGTGCGGATCAGGCGGTTTCTTGGTCCCTGGCTGATGGCGATGATCGTGGAATCTGCTTCCACCTGGTCTTCGCCTTCCTCGTATCCGACGACTTTATTATTCTCATCAATGACCGAAGTCTTGAATACCGGGCCGGTTTCCGTGATGCGCTCGATCGCTTTTCCAAAGACAAACTGTGCGCCATCCAGCTCTGCATACGCCATTTCATGCGAGTTCGCCGCTACATGCGTTCCGCGGGCATACAATGTCACCTGCAGTGCACCGTTTCGAAGAGCTGTCCGCGCAACGTCCATTGCCGCATTTCCCATTCCAATAATGGCGACTTTTTCTCCCAGATCATATGCTGCCGGATTTTCCAGATAGTCAATGCCGAAATGCACATTCGCCAGACATTCCCCCGGAATCCCCAGGTTTCGTGCTTTCCACACTCCTGTTCCAACAAACACGCTTGCATATCCGTCGCGGAAAAGATCATCGATCGTCAGAACTGTTCCGATCGCAGTATGCGGACGGATGCGGATGCCCATCGCAAGGATCTGCTTTTCCAGACGATCCAGGATAGATTTCGGCAGACGGAATTCCGGGATTCCGTAACGTGTGATACCGCCGATTTTGTCCTGCTGCTCAAAGATCGTCACCTTATACCCATGCTGTGCCAGAATGATCGCCACCGTCAATCCTGCCGGACCTGCCCCGATCACTGCCACCGGTTTTTTCTTTTCTTCTGGAATCTGAAGTTTCATTCGATCCAGATAAGTGTCCGAAATATAGTTCTCAATACTGGAAAAATGCACCGGATTGCCTTTCTTTCCAAGTACACAGTGACCGGCACACTGCTGCTCATGGTCACACACGATCGAGCAGATCACAGACATCGGATTATTCTGAAACAGCTCCGCCCCCGCATCCATGACCTTGTGCTCCTTGAACATCTGGATAATATGCGGGATCGGTGTATGCACCGGACATCCTTCCATACATCTTGGTTTCTTACAATTGAGACAGCGGTTTGCCTCATCTATGATATGGATTGCCATAGCGTTTCCTCCTTACGTCAGATCATATTTATTTATCACGCCATATTTTTTCATTCGTCTCCACAACGTCGTTGTGCTGATTCCAAGCTCCTTCGCCACTGCTGAACGGTTTCCCTGGTGTTTTTCCAGAAGTTCCGTCAGACGTGCGGCCTCCGGGTGCTGATAGATCACTGTTGTGCCATCTTCCGAAATTCTTTCTTTTACAGGATACAATGTGTCCAGAAGAAAATATACATAGTCACTGGTGATCGTCTTCTTGGGTGAAGTCAGAAAAAGTCTTTCACAAAACGACTCCAGTTGGATTTCATTCCCCTGCCATCCAAATCCGGCAAGTGCCTCCATCGCATCCTCTGCGATCTTTGGAAATCTTGCATATCTTTTTGTAAATCTTACCCTGCAGTCCTCCACGATCGCACGGATATCCTGCGGGCGCTTCCGAAGCGGAGGAATCTCCACCGTAAGGCTGTTCAGGAGATAATAAAGATCCTGCCGGAATCTGCCCTGCTCTACATACTGGTAAAGATCTGCTCCCGTTATCGCTATGATACGGTTATCCAGCGTCTGGCTTCGCTCCAGGTCATTCTGGATCAGGGAATCATACCGTATCGCACGGTACAGACGATACTGGCACAGAAGTGAAAGTTTTTCTATTTCAGAGATTACGATCGTTCCATGATCGCCGATCGCAAGTGCCCCTTTTTTCATGCTCTCGTCTTCTGCATCCAGGTTTCCAAAAAGCCTGTCCACCTGCATCTGTTCTGTCATACCGCTGCAATTCACTGCAACAAAAGGCCCCGCTTTATAGGAACTGTTGTTGTGGATGCACTGTGCCAGTTTTTCCTTATCTGTTCCGTCTTCTCCACAGATCAGCACAGGATTCTTTGACAGGGCGTACATTTTGGAAAGTTCCACGCAGTATTCCATTTCTTTACCAGTGATCCTGATATCAGAAAAATGAGCATGCGCCACGTAGCCCTTCAGGTAATAGGAATGCAGCTCATCTGCATCATTTTTTCGGACAGAAGCATTTCGATAGAGTGAAATGATCGCGCCACGAATCTTGTTTTCATACTGGATCGGCGCTGCCGTGAGCATCATCGGAACACCAGCCACATAGACCGAGGTCATAAATGAATCTCTTTTTCCGCTCAGAACGTCATCGATATACCGTTGTTCCAGTTCCGGGATCACTTTTTCCAGGGCAGTTCCTTCAAGCTGAGAAGCTTTTTTGTGAAAAAGTTCTTCTCCTGCACGGTTTACGATCATGATCTCTTTGTTTTCATCAATTTCCAGAATCCCGTTATAGGAATTATCCAGCACTGTCTCAAACTGTGCGGTAAAATTTTTCTCTGCCTCCGCAGTCAGGATCATCTTTTTTGCCACGCCGATAGCGGAACGGATCGACTCCTCTGTGGAATCGATGAACTGCGCCGGAATGCCTTTCTGTGCCGCCAGTGCATTGACGGTATCGCCGCCGAGCAGGACATCTGCGCCTTCCTGTATCGCAAGGTCTACTTTTTCTGCTGCCTGCTCAATGGCTGTGATGTCATAAAATTTCAGCCGGATATCAAAAAGCTCATCTGCATAAGTTGTATCGCTGAACATGTTTTTGAAACCGATCAGTGCGATCTGCGGGCACTTTTTGTCCGGGACTTTTTTCTTGGCGCTGGCGATCATAAGACCGATTTCCTGGCCTGTAAGTGTCAGTTCTGCAACAGGAATATTTGTGTACTGGCGGATAAAAGCTGCCTGCACGCCTCGGGCAAGAACCACCTCCGCGCCCTGCTCTACGGCCTGTCTTGCTTCATAGACAGAGTCGGAAGTCTTGATCACTTTGAGGATGTCGATATCCAGTTCGTCCTCCCGGATTACATTTCTTGCCTGTTCCAGCATATATTCCTTTGGAAGTAAAATCGCTATTTTTGACATAAAAGGTCCTCCATTCCACTCAAAAAAGCCCCGGCAGGCTCATGGCAACCTGTCGAGGCTTTCTTTACGGTTAGCAAAAGTCTTACCTTATTATATACCGGATTTTAGTCTCTTGTAACTGTTACATTACCAATTTTTTCGTAGAATTTTACAATGCTGGAATGATCTTCTTTTTCGTGTCCGTCTGCTTTGAGTGCCTGCATGATCTCCATAAGTTCTCCTGTCAGCGGAAGCGGTGCGCTTACGGCATGTCCTGCATTGAGGGCGTTGTTCAGGTCTTTGATGTGAAGTTCAATACGGAATCCCGGTTTGAAGTTTCTGTCCATCATCATAGGTGCTTTTGCATCGAGGACTGTAGATCCTGCAAGTCCGCCGCGGATTGCCTGGTATACAAGCTCCGGATCTGTTCCGGCTTTCTTTGCCAGGGTGAGGGCTTCGGATACTGCTGCAATGTTGACTGCAACGATGATCTGGTTTGCAAGTTTTGCAACGTTTCCTGATCCGATCGGTCCTACGTATACAACGGAACCAGCCATAGCCATCATCAGGTCATAGTATTTATCAAAAGTCTCTTTCTTTCCGCCAACCATTACAGAAATGGTTCCATCGATTGCTTTCGGTTCTCCACCGGAAACAGGTGCGTCCAGCATGTCGATGCCTTTCTTTGCAAGCTCTGCGGAGATTGCTTTGCTCTCGGTAGGATCAATGGAGCTCATGTCGATCAGGACACTTCCTTCTTTGCCGCCCTCGATGATTCCGCCTTCGCCAAGTGCAACTTCTCTTACCTGTGGGGAGTTCGGGAGCATGGTGATGATCACATCTGCTTCTTCTGCAACTTCACGTCCGCATGTTACAGTTTTGGCTCCGAGTGCTTCCATTTCTTTGAGGGTTTCTTTATTATGTGTGGTTACAACCATTTCGTAACCTGCTTTCATGAGGTTTTTGCACATCGGTTTTCCCATGATTCCAAGACCAATAAATCCAACTTTCATTGTTATTTCCTCCTGATTCTTCTACAATATTGATTTCGTTGTTTCTTTACGTATCTTTCAACTGTCCTTATTGTAGCCGACTTCATTTGAAAATTCCATTGACAAAAGACTCAAAAAAATGGGGTGGTTTTTATGGTTTTATAAAAACGTTGCAAAAAATGAAAGGTTTATTTCATTTTTTTAATATTTTTTCTGTTTTTCTTTTATTTTGTCTGGGAGACTAAGAAGACCGCAGGGGTGGCAAGGGGACGGGCGACGTCCCTTCGCGGTTTTCTCTGCTCCCAAGCAAATAAATCCCAGGAATTTAAGGGCTAAAAAAGGAATGGAGCCAAAAAACTCCATCCCTTTTACCCAATTTTTTAATTGGAAAAAATTCTCTCCTTGACACTCTCCACATCAGACGCTTCCGTAAGCTCTTTAAAGCTCTGCGGATCCGCATCCACATCAAACTGCCCGATGACCTGCATAAGGTCATCACAGCTATACGCATTCTCATAAATCCCCGTCGCATACCCATACAGTTCAACATATTCTTCCTCAGACTTCGCAGTCCAGAGATTCTGGTACAGGCGTACTGCCTCACCGGACCCCCGGATTCCATCCGGGGTTCCGGTGATCGCGTTGTAGATCATTGCGAAGGCCGGACCTGCCATGGAAGCGTATTTGCCACGCACATAGTCGATCGGTGCATTTCCAAAAGAATCTTTTTCTTTGAAGATTTCAAAATTCTGCTCAGAAAAGCTGTCGATCGCGCCGACCATGATGTTGCTGTCCTGATCTTTTTCCTTATCGGAGATCTTATCCAGATAGGCAGATACATGGAACGCACTCATGACGGTGTCACATTCACCTTCCGCAAATGCGGTCTCCAGATTGTCAAGTCCCTCTCCACCCTCGGTATATCCCGGGCAGATCGTAACGTGTAAATTTCCGTCCTTGTCTGTGAGTTCGGTCACTTTATCTGTCGCAGAAAGTTTCTCTGCATCTTCATCAAGCACAAGTCCCGCTTTTTCTTCCAGAGTGTTCAGCATTCCCCAGGTTCTTACCTGATGAAGTCTGTTTTTCACGGCCTCTCAACCAGATGTTCCCATGAAGCGACATTCCATGTGCTGACATGATCACGATGTTTCTGGCATCTTTATCCAGGAAAAACTCTGTCATGTCGCAGCCGGCCTGATAAACGGTCTCAAGATCCGGTCCGACGCTTCCCATGTACCATGGATTATCTTTGATGGCCTCATAGTTCTCATCGCTTACCGTGTTGGAACCCAGTGCGTAGTAGATTTCCTCTTCTTCACAGGTTTTGATAACATTCTGAAGCCCGTCGGCAAAAGAAATGATTCCCTCTGCACCTTCTGCTTTGGCTTCCTCAATAAATGCCTTTTCTTCCTCAGAATCTGCAATTTTTCCTGAAAAAATAAATTTTACAGGAAAACCTTCCTGGATGTAATCACGGTAATAGTCCGCAAACATTTCCATCTCCGCAGAGTCCGGATCATATACAACTACACCGATCGTATGAACATCTCCGTCTGAGTAGTCTTCCACATCAGCCCATACAGTGCTCTGAGTGCCGGCAATAAGTGCCGCACTCATCATCAGAGTGAGTATTCTTCTCTTCATCTACTTGCCTCCTTCTGTTTATTTTGTGATATTTTCTACATAAAAGCAGGCAACTTCATGACCCGGTGCAATTTCTTTTAATTCCGGCATTTCTTTTTTGCACTGTTCCGTACAGTGTTCACAGCGGTTCTGGAACGGGCAGCCTACCGGTACATCGAGCGGACTTGGTGCTTCGCTTTCAATGCTTTCAATCTTTTTGGCTGGATCCATATGAACAGAGAACTGTGCTCCGACAAGTGCTTTGGTATATGGATGTTCTGCATTTCCTGAAACATCTTCGCCCGGAATCGTTTCCACGATATGTCCCAGGTACATGACTGCGATCTGATGCGCGAAAGAACGGATCAGCGCCAGGTCATGGCAGATAAAGATCATGCAGATATTTTTTTCTTTCTGCAGACGTACCAGAAGCTCGATGACAGACTCCTGTACGTAAACATCCAGTGCAGAAGTTGCTTCATCACAGACCAGGATCTCCGGTTCCAGAGAAAGTGCTCTTGCGATACTGATCCTCTGACGCTGTCCACCACTCATGTTGTGCGGATAACGGTCTACAAACTCTTCCGGAAGTTCTACCATGCGGAGAAGTTCTCTTGCTTTTGCATCTCTTTCGTTTCTTTTGATCTTTTTGTAGTTCATCAGAGGCTCTGTCAGAATATCCCCGATCTTCATCTTCGGGTTAAAAGATGCCATCGGATCCTGGAAAACCATCTGAAGGTTCTGGCGGTTTTCCCAGGTTTCTTTCTTTGAAAGTCCTGTGATGTTTTTGCCGTGATAAAGGATCTCACCGCTGGTCGGTTTTTCCAGGGAAGTCACCATGCGGACAAATGTAGATTTACCGCATCCACTCTCTCCTACGATCCCGAGAGTCTTTCCTTTATACATGGTCAGGTTGATATCATTGCAGGCAGTCAGGGTTCTTCCGCGGGAAGCAGGGAACTGTTTTACAATATGCTTTGCCTGCATGACAATCTCATGATTTTCAGACATATCGTTTTCCCTCCATTTCCGGAACTGCATCAAGCAGTTTCTTTGTGTAATCGCTGGTCGGGTTATTCAGGACCTCTTCTCTGGTTCCATGGTCTACCACCTTGCCGTGGTGCATAACGATCAACTGATCTGCCATATAAGCTGCTACTCCGATATTATGTGTAACAATGATGATCCCTGTTCCGAAATCATCGCGGAGCTCCATCATCTGACGGACGATCTGTGCCTGTGTTGTTACGTCCAGAGCACTTGTCGGCTCATCTGCCAGAAGAAGTTCCGGGTTAAAAGTCATCGCCATAGCAATTCCGACACGCTGGCGCATACCTCCGGATAACTGATACGGATAACTGTTCATGATGTTTTCCGCATCCGGAAGTCTCATTTTGGAAAGCATGGTGACTGCTCTCTGCCAGGCATCTTTTTTTGCCATAGCCTCATGTGTACAAATATATTCTACATATTGGCTGCCAATCTTACGGATCGGGTTCAGGGTTCCGCCACAGTCCTGGAAGATCATTGACATCTTGCTGCCACGGATCTTTCTCCAGTCGCTTTTGGAATTTTTCAGAAGAGATTCCCCGTGAAAGAGGATATCTCCTGAAGTAACCTGTCCCGCTCCGGGGAGAGCCCCCAGAACGGCACGGATCACTGTGGTCTTACCACTTCCGCTCTCACCTACAACACTGATGATCTCACCCTTTTTCATGGAAAGGTTAAAATGCTCGATCGTAGGATCATGATGTCCATACTGTACAGCCAGATCTTTAATTTCCAGCATTCTTACAGTCTCCTTTATTATTCAGCCATCTGCATGTCAGCAGTTACCCAGTAGTAATCCATTGGATACATTACAAGTCCTTCTACGCTTGCTTTGGAGATAAGGAATGTGTTTTCATATCCGAAGAATACAGTAGCTGCATCGTCCATGATCGCCTGCTGGATCTTTACAATCAGTTCTTTTCTTGCATCTGTATCGATTGTTTCTGCCAGCTCATCCAGCCATTTGTCTACATCTTCATTTGCATATCCTGCTGTGTTGTTTGCAGATGTGCTGTACCAGTTCTCACGAAGGTAGTTTTCCGGGTCACCTGTGTTTGCAACAAGTACGTTCCAGATCAGGAGATCGTACTGAGAGGAATCACGGCGGTCAAGAAGTGTCTCGTAAGATACGCAGTCAAGTTTGATGTTGATTCCGATCTCTTTGAGGCTTGCCTGAGCTGCCTGTGCATATACACCGAGTTCTGCACGGCTGTCATAGTATACAAAAGTAAGTTCTACCGGGTTTCCGTCCGGATCTTCTACATATCCGTCACCATCTACATCTTTGTATCCTGCATCTTCAAGAACCTGTTTTGCTCCATCCGGATCGTAAGCGTTCTCATCGTTCAGATCATCATAGCCATAATCCAGTGTCGGCGGTACCGGTGCTTTTCCTGGTGTTGCGCCGCCCTCAAGCAGAACGCTTGTGTAAGTTTCTTTGTCAAGTCCACGAAGAACTGCCTGACGAAGTGCCAGATCACCAAGTGCTCCGTTCTGGTTCATGAATGCATAAGTAGAACGAAGGGATTCCAGGGACTGGATGTTGTAGTTGTCATTTCCGTCAAATTCAAAAACGTTCTCTGTCTTTAAGTTGTAAGCGACATCGATCTCACCGGACTGAAGAGCCATGGAACGTGTTGTCTGGTCGCCAATGATACGAAGAGTTACGCTGTCATTCGGAACATCTCCATCCCAGTAGTACTCGTTGCGTACAACAACGGCGTCACCTGACGGGTCAAAAGACTGGAATGCGTACGGTCCTGTACAAACCGGTCCGTCCATTGCGATGTTGGAGTTGTCAATGCTGGTGTCCATGATCAGGAACAGCGGGTCTGCCAGACATCCTGCCATGTTTGCGTTTGCTCTGTTCAGGTTGAATGTGATGTTCTGTCCGTCAACTTCAATACTGTCAATATCAAAGAACTCCGGTACACGGTTTGACATTTCGATGGTACGCTCCAGAGATGCTTTTACAAGCTCTGGTGTCATATCGTTACCGTTTGAGAATTTAACGCCCTCACGAATCGTAAATGTCCATGTTTTTCCATCTTCACTGTTGGTCCACTCTGTTGCAAGACATGGTACCATGTTTCCTTCTTCATCAAACCTGGTAAGACCCTGGCCAACGCCGTAACGGGAGATAACCCAGCTGAAGTACTGCTCTGTCGGCTCCAGTGTATCAGCGAAGCTTGTTACACCGATCGTCATTGTTCCTGCTGCAAATACGGATGTTGGAACGAGTGCCATTGTCATGAGACCTGCAAGTGCTGCTGCACAGACTTTTTTTGCGATTCTGTTTTTCATATATTTTTCTCCTTTATTTTTCGGTAGTTTACGATACCTACGAATTGCTCCGTTACCAAGTAACTTTCGCAATTCTACCCTCTCTTCGCATATCGTGGGATTATCATCCCACTTTTATGCTCATATCGGGGCGGGTTCCAAGATTCTTCATCCACTTATGAGCAAGCTCATGTGGATTCAGCTCTTTTCACCCTGGTATCTGTGTTAGTCCTGTCTCGGGTCAAGAATATCACGGATACTGTCGCCGAGCATGTTAAATACGATTACTACGATTACGATGGCGATACCCGGTGCGATCATAAGCCACGGTGCTTTTGCCATATAAGTTCTTCCTTCATTCAGCATCAGTCCCCATTCCGGTGTCGGTGCCACGGCTCCGAATCCCAGGAAAGAAAGAGATGCAAGTTCAAGCATCATGGTTCCCATATCTGCCGCTGCTGTTACAGTCATGATCGTCAGCATGTTCGGGAGAATATGTTTCCATAAGATTTTGAATGTGCTTGTGCCGTTTACGATCGCGGCTTCCACATACAGATTACGTTTTACTTTCAAAACCATACTTCTTGCCAGACGTGCGTATTTTGTCCAGCTTACCGCTGTGATCGCGATAACTCCGTTACGAAGGCTTGGTCCGAGCATACCTGCAATTGCGATAGCCAGGATCATTCCTGGGAAAGAGATCATCATATCTGCGATTCGCATGATCACCTGATCGATCCAGCCGCCAAAATATCCGGCAATGATTCCAAGGAAAGTACCTACAACAAAAATCGTTGCCACAAGGATCAGGGTAGACACCAGTGAAGTTCTGGTACCATAGATCACACGGGAAAGAAGATCACGTCCGAGTTTATCAGCGCCAAGAGGGTATTCCGCACACGGGGCTTTGAGTGAATCGATCATCACTGCTTCCAGAGGATCCTTCGGTGCGATCCACGGGGCAAAAACTGCCACGCCTACAACAGCGAGAGCCAGAATAAAGAATAAGGTAAACTGTTTGTGAGCCAGGAAAAAATTCTGTTTCTTCAATTTACTTAACCTCCTTTATTCTTGGGTCCAGATAAGTATAGGACAGGTCAACGATGATATTGATGACCATGTACATGATCGCGATCATAAGTACGTATGCCTGTACCATCGGGTAATCACGACAGGCGATCGCCTTGATCGCCATGCTTCCCATTCCAGGCCAGTTGTAAATGATCTCAACAACTGCTGTTCCTCCGAGCAGAGAGCCGAGGGAAAGACCAAGAAGTGTTACAATAGGAAGCATTGCGTTTGGAAGTACATGTCTCCAGAGGATCACGCTTTCTTTGATCCCTCTCATTCTGGCTCCAATGACATAATCCTGTCTGAGTTCTTCCAGCACTGCGTTTCGTACCTGTCTGGTATATTTTGCAGACATGGAAAGCGCCAGTGTCACAGACGGCAGGATCATTGCCTTGAAATCAGTCGTACCTCCTGCTACGTTGATCCAGCGAAGCTGCACTCCAAAGATGCTCAGAAGAATCAGGCCGATCCAGAAGCTCGGGATAGATACCCCGAAAAACGTGATTCCGCGGATCAGATAATCCGGCCACTTGTT